>ENA-ORXM01000975-ORXM01000975.1-marine-metagenome-genome-assembly--contig:-NODE-975-length-43785-cov-6.360666_pt1 | contig 43785 bp, 33 predicted proteins | sample MGYA00237867_ERZ511480 | MGnify/ENA primary metagenome ERZ511480 (study PRJEB26309, sample SAMN06266103) | marine metagenome | isolation source: Algal blade | place: United Kingdom:Sidmouth, United...
TTTTTCTGAAAGTTGGTGGTGTTCTAGGGCTATGTTACCTATAACACTCATTTTTAACTCTTCTGGCTTTAATGTTATCCCCATATTATAGGCTTTTGCTACTATTTCTCTATAGCGTAAGGGGTTTTTTTTCTTTACTAAGGTGTATGCTGTAATATAGGTAGATAGGGCTTGCTCTTCCATCTTATAGGAAAAAGCCAATGCTGCTTGCTTACAAAATAGATCTACAGCTGGTTCTATTTTATTTTGGTGTTGCATACTTGTTGCCATAAAAGCATAGGTTTGTAGTAGTATGGCTTTTGCATTATTGTCTCCTCCTACTATTGCTTGTTTAGCAATGGCTAGTGCGTTATGTAGTAGTTTGTCTATGGTGTTAAATTCCTTAAAATGAAACAACATGCCTGCATAAACTGTATGTGCTGTTGCATAGAAGGCTTTTATTCCTGTTTTTTGTGTGATTTCTAACCCTTTTTCTCCCCATTGATGCAATTGCTTTCGATTATTTTTTGCGGCGCTATTGCCCATTTCTAACATACATTGTCGAAATTGTAGCTCGGGATCATTTGGGTCTCCAGAAAGTGCTATTTTTTTCATAGCGCCTTCTAAATCTAATTTTATTAATAATGATTTGCTTACTTGTTGATGCTTTATCTGTAGCTCCTCAAAATAATGCTCTGGACTGTAATCAAAAACCATTAATCTTGTTTTATCTGGAAGTCCTAAAGACAGTAATTTGTCCATCCAATTTTTATACTCCTTTGGGGATTGTACTGTATAAGGAAAAAGCGATAATACTAATTGTTGTTGTGAATTTGGTAGTGCTTTTTGAAAATTTTCTAATAATTTAATTAATACGGTATCAAAATCAGTGTTGGGTGTTTTTAATGCATTTTTAAAATATTCCTTGTCCCAGGTTAATGTTATTTTTTCGTTAGAAAGTTGTTTTTGTATTTTTGTATCATTTTCTAAATTATTTAACCAATCACGAATAATATGCTGGCTATGCACCTTACTATTTTCAAAAGGGGTTAACATTACAATGGGTATGTCTGGGATTAAACCATTTGCGGTAGACTCTAGCCTTAAAAAACCTTCGTATAGGCGCGCTTGGCTTGGCTGTATTATCCAGCGAATCCATTGAAGGTGGGGATATGGGCTTACCTCGGCAATCCATTTTTGTTGAATTTTTGCAACTAATTCTGCTACAGGATTGTGTTCGTTACTCATAAAATCTAATCTCAATTAAGGTTTAAAAGTCCGCCTTTTACATTGGTCGTTGTAGTACCATCTACTTCCAGAATTCCATCACTTTTTAACTTAAGTTCTGTTGCGCCTTCTACTTGTGTATTTGGTGCTATTATTTCTATTTTAGTAGCACTATTTGTTGTTGCTTTAGAACTGCCATCAATCATTACTTCTTTGGAGGTAATAGTAACATTGTTTGTTCCGTCTACATTTACTGCTTTGGAAGCTATAATATTAATTTCCTCTGAGTCTAAAGTAAGTTTCTTTTTTGCACTAATGGTGATTTCTCCGTTGCCACTCATTACTACCATATTACCATCTGCATCGGAAATAGTTACACTACCATCCTTATCATTCATAAGTACTTTATTACCACTCTTACTTTGTATGGCTTTTATATTATTTTCTTTGTCTGCAAAGCTACTTTTTGCTGTGGTGTTATAGCCTGCGCTAAGTACGTATGGTTTTTCTGGGTTTCCGCCTTGGAAACCTACTAATACTTCTTCTCCTTTTTCTGGAATAAAATAAAAACCTTTGTCTGTTCCTGCATAGGGGGTTGTCATCTTTATCCACGGGGTGGTGGTATTCATAGGAACTTGCCACTTAAATTGTACTTTTACTCGTCCTAAGCCTAAGGGGTCTGCATTGTCTACTACCAATCCTTGTTGTGCTTCTGCTACGGGGATATTAAATATATGGCTGTAGGATGGGTGTTCTATAGCGTCTGGTATGCCTTCAAAAGTGTTAGAGTAGTTTCCGTTTTGATCAAATTGGTGTACTACTTTTGTAATTGCATAGGTACCGTAGGGGTCTTTTTTGCTGCTATCGGAAAGGTTTAAGCCTTCTATATTAAGAGCGTCTCCTACGCGTAAATTCACTAGCATGGAGCTGCCTTTTGCTGTGATTATACTAGCTGCTTTTCCGCCTGTATTTACTTTGGTGGTGGTGTCTACGCCTTTTTGCCTACTATACTCGCTCTGCCCGTGTTCCCAATTGTAATTTCCTTGTTTTGTAAAGACAAGATCAGATTCTTTTTTTATTTGTTTAAAGTAGGGGTGGGAACTTGGTGCGTTAAAGTCTGTATTTGTGGCTTCTAAAGGGGTATTATGTACCCAATCGTGTGCTTTTATACCAAAAGATTGCTCTTGTAGGTTGGCTGCTAAATGAAAGTTAGATATGTTTAGCCCATACACGCCTTCTATTACTTTTTCTTGGGTTCTTCCCACGCATAGTTTTGTGCCGTTATCATACAACCAAATACCGTAGCGGGAACACATGCGTCTTAGAAATTCAAAATCGCTCTCATTGTATTGTACGGTATAGGGTAGCTCAAAATTAGCGCTGTTGCCTATTGCAGTTCTTAAAAAATGGGTAGAATGCCCTCTAAATGTTTCTGATACTACTTGGTCAAAAGAGGTGCCTTCTTCATAACTAAAACATTGTACAGATTTGGATAGTAAAATACTGGATCCAAACCCAGAGAGTATTATTGTTCCAGAGGCTGCTTCTCCTTTTTTTAGGTCTACAGCAGTAATAATGCCTACAAATTCTAATGCACCATCATTAACACTTATGCCTATTCTTTTGCCTACATATTGTATGGCTTTGTCTATAAGTGCACCTGCGTACCCTTCTGTGTTGTTAGCGGGAAAGATAATATTAAAGGCATTGTGGTTTCCTATGGCTTGTACTATGGTAACGTTGTAATTAGCGTTTGTTAATATTTTTTCACCGTCTATTATTAGGGCAGAGGATACTATTGTTGACATATTATTATGGTTATACTGTTCTGATTTAGATTAAACTTAGGTAACATATGCTTTTCTTACAAGAAAAATAATTTTTATTCGTTGTATTACCTTTTTTTGTTAATAGAGGGTTTAATTGGTAATAAAGATTAAAAATATACCTCATAATTTGTTTCTATTTTTGTTTGTAAAAAATACGAAATGGTAATACGTTGGTAGAACGTGTTTCTAAACCAATAATTACTTCTTTTTTTAGGTGGTTCCAATCCTCTTCGCTATAATCAGAATTTTCATTTTTATAAATATTTATATCCATTGTTGGTGTATAACCAACACTTTGATCATTAGACACCATAACTCCTTTTTCTACACTTATATTGGAAATAGCTTCTTTATAGATACCACAGCAGTGCTGTATAATATCTTGTTTAGTAATTATTCTTCCTTTGGATAAAATATTTTCTCTATAAGCATATATTTTTTCGCTCGGAGTGGGCTCATCTCTACCACCAATAGAACCTGTTATGAAATTTAAAGTATCAGGATTAAAGCCTGTTCCTGAATATTGAGATAATGTTACAAACGGATTTATTTTATTTGCTTTTTCTCCTGCAGTAGACCAGTAGTTTGCAAAAATATTTTGATCTTTATTTTTACGACTACTTTTTTTATTAATAATTAAATATGGGATCTTACTTTTATTAAAATTACTAATTTCTATTTGTTGTTCTATTCTAGAAACTATTTGTTTTAAGTCTTTTAAATTAGAGCTAATAAATTCACTATTCATAGCAGAAAATGCTACGCTATCTGCTTTTAAAAGATCCAAAGTATAATTTAAAAGCTCAGAAGCATCTCTTTCATCAAATCTAGAAACACCACTAAATCTTAAAAAAGCTAGTTGTTCGTCTTCTTTTTGTTCATTATTCTCACGGTTATTCACATAGTATTTACTTCCGTTATCTCCAGTTATATTATTTACGTCAAAAAAATAATCATTTTCTACTTCTAACGGAATAATATTAAAATAGGGTTGTAGTCTTTTATTTATAGTATGTATTTTTTTATTTAGTACTGGAAAACAATTAATATGACAATACAAATTTTCTAACATTGCATTAGAAACAATAGAAGAGAATGATATTTTAATCCATATTAATGGCTCATCAAATTTATCTAGTTCGTCTTTTGATAAGAATTTTTTAAATTCATCTGGATATTGCTTTAAATTTTCTTTAATAGGTATGCTGCTATTTATGGTATAAAAGTGGTTTTCATAAAATTGTTTTACATAGTTTTCGTAAAATTTTATTTTACTTTGAATAGATTCATTTATATATGCACTAAAATCTTCTCTATCAACACTTTGTTCATTATACCCTTTTACTACTTTTATGGGGGTATTATTTACAGACCAGGATGAAATTCCTATTTGATGCGCTAATAACTCTTTTTGAGAAAAATTAAGCAAATCAAAATAGCATAACATTTGATCTAGACTTATAGCTTCTTCTCCAGGTTTTATAGCTATATAAATAAAGGGAGAATTTGGTGTGCTATTAAATTTTTTTTCTGTTATAAAGGGTTTTGTTCTATGGTTTTCATAGGTTGCAATTTTAGTAGGATACGCAATGTATTTAAGTGTGCTGTTGTTTAAATTAAAATTACCGGCAGGACCAAAGAAGAAATCTTCATATTTTTTTTGATGATCTTCACTGTAAATAGGTAGTTTTTTACGGTAGTAAAACTGTGTGCGTTCATTTATAGCAATAGTAGTATCTAAAGGAAGTGCATGCATTATTGCATGCGATGGCTTTGCAGAAACAGCAACTTCTGGGGTTAATAAATCTACAAGTCTTTCTGTTATTTTTGTTCTACTACTTTTTATTTCATCAGATATTCTTTCGAACTCATGAGAACAAGCATCAAAAAGAATGCTAACAATGGGATCAAAAGAGTACTCTACTTCTATATCATCTACCCCCCATGTTTCGGCAGCTCTCCTAATTAGTCGGTCTTTTATTTCGTCTTTTGTTAGGCTTTTCATAATTTAATTGCTTGTTGTTTCCTAAATTTAACTAGGTATTCTATTTTTAAACTTGCTCTTTTATAAGTGTAATTATTTATAAGATAAGGGGGCTAAATAATAATCTCCTGCAAAAGAATATGGGTTATCTGTTTTTACAATAGTACCTATGATAGAGATATTTAGAAATTTTTTGAGTCTTGTTTTATTAGATTTTTCAGATATTTTTTCTCTTAAATCTATATCTAATTCTACATTGGCTAGTCGTTTTTCGTATTTTATAATTTGTAGGGTTAATGATTTTTTAATACGTTCTTTTAATACATTAGTATTTACTAATTGATCAAAGTCTGACTCCCATATTTCACTGCCAAATTTTTCATCATTAGTATATTCTTCAAAATAAGTAGTTATGATAACACTTATAAATTGAGAAATAGAGTCTTCCAATGATATTTTTTTAAACTCTTTTTTCTCAAAAAAGCGATTAAAATTAAAAGGTGTTTCGTAATATGGTTTTGCCATAGTGCTATTATTTAGTCGGTAATATTAAATGTAAGCTCTTTATCTTTTATACTTATTTTTACGGTTTGCGGAGCTTTAAGGGCACCAGAGACAATCATTTTAGATAATGGTCTTTTTAATTTATTCCTAATTACTGCTTTTAAAGGTCTAACGCCATACGTAGCAGAAAAGCCATCTAAAGAGAGGTGGTCTTTTGTTTTTTTATCTATTTCCAATGTAATTCCTAATCTAGCTGTTAATGCAACTAATTCTTTCTTTAAATGAAGGTCAAAAATTAGAGGTGCATTTTCTTTAGAAATAGGAGCAAAGGGTATAATTTCTGTAATTCTGCCTAAAAACTCGGGTCTAAAGTAGGGCGACATAATTTCTAAAATTTCATCGGAAGAAGGTGTTTTTCCTTTGGTAATAGAGCTAGTTATAAATTCTGATCCTATATTGGAGGTAAATAGAATTACGGCGTTTGAAAAATCACCAACTTTACCTAAACGGTCATTTAATTTTCCTTCATCTAATATTTGAAGAAAAACATCGAAAACAGATTTGTGTGCTTTTTCTATTTCATCAAAAAGAACAATAGAATATGGTTTTTCTCTAATTTTATTAACGAGCATACCACCTTCTTCATAGCCTACATATCCTGGAGGTGCACCATAAAGTAATGCTGCAGAGTGTTCTTCTTTGAATTCAGACATATCAAAACGAAGAATGGCACTTTCATCGTTAAATAAAAATTCTGCTAAAGATTTTGCTAATTCTGTTTTCCCTGTTCCTGTGGGGCCAGAAAAAAAGAAAGAGCCTATTGGTTGCCCAGCTTTAGATAGCCCAGATCTAGATTCCATAATGGCTTCTGTTACTGTTTTTATGGCATTGTCTTGCCCTATTACTCTTTTTTTAAGAGTGTCTTCCATTTCCATTAAGCGCTCTCTTTCTTGAGTTTGTACTTTTCCGGCAGGAATTCCTGTAATATTAGAGACCATAGCTGCTAAATCTGCTTCATTTATTGCTGTAAATTCTCCTTTTGAGTATGTTTCTATTTGTTCTAGAATAGTTTTTAAATAGTCTAATTTTTTTGTGAAAGAAGAAAATCCAAGTGCATCTTCAGTATCATATTTTCCTAATACAATTGGACTTAATTTGTTTTTTAATGCAATGTAAATCCAATCTATTTGTTGGTTATTTTCTTCTTCTGATAATTCTAATGATTTTTCTTCTACAAGCGCTACCTTATTTTTTAATTCTTGCAGATCTGCTGGCAATGATTGTTTAGATACATTGGTTGCTGCCATTGTTCTATCTACAATGTCTAAAGCTGCATCTGGTAATTTTTTATCTTTTAAATATCTTTTAGACAATCGTACGGCTTCTTTTAATGCATCGTCTGATACTTCTAAGCAATGGTGTTCTATATATGCTTGCCCTACATTTTTTAAAATTCTAAAAGCTAAATCATTATCTGGTTCTTCCAAAATAATAGTTTCGAACCTTCTACTTAAAGCATCATCGGGTGTTATATATTTTCTATAATTATCTGAAGTAATTGCTCCAATTATAATAACTTCTCCTTTATTTAACTCGCCCTTAATAACATTTAATATTCCTTGGTTTGTAGCGGTATCTTGTAATAAGGAATGAAAATCGTCTATAAAAAGAATAGGTTTTGTAACTGTTTTAGCTTCGTTTATAATAGATTGAAGCCTGTCTTCTACTTCTCCTTTGTAGGAGGCCCCAGATAGCAGTGTGGTTGTATCTATTTCTAAAATGGTGCTGTCTTGTAATGTATCTACAATCTTTTTATGGTATATTACGTTTACCAAATTTTGTATAAGAGCAGTTTTTCCTATTCCAGAATCTCCTTGAATCATAACATTTGGTTTGGATTTTCTACTTAGGATTTCTGCAATTTTTTTAAGTTCACGGTCTCTACTAACAATTGTATTATATACACCTTTGGAAGCATTAAGTACTAAATTTTTTGTGTACTTTTTTAATAAGTTATTAGATATTCCAGAAATTTTATTTGTGTTAGTTGTAGTATCTTTTAGTGGATTGTCTAAACTTTCTAATAATTGGTTGTGACTTATAGGGAGTGATTTTAGTTGGTCAAAACTAAAGCCCACACCAGGTGTAATTGCAGCAATAAACATGCATAAAAGGTCTGCATTTTCATCGTCTTCTTTATTTAATTTTGTTTTTATGTCTTGTGCTTCTATAAAAATAGCTTTGGCACTAGTGTCTGATGTAACTTCTTTGTTTTGTTTGGTTCTTTTTGGATAACTTTCTAAATTAACATCAGCCCATTCGTCTATAAAATATACATCTACACCCTTGTTATGAAGAAATCTTAATAAAGTTAAATCTCTATTTAAACTCGCTTTTACAAGATGTACAGGTCCAAAATTTTCATGTTGGAATTCTTCTGCTATTTGGGTTGCAATATGTATTGCTTTTTCAACTTCGTTTACCATATAATAAATAGTATAGTGAGTATTAATATTAGTTTAGGCGTTTACAAAGGTCTAAAGCTTTTTCTAGTTGCGTAATTTCTTTTTCGTAATCTTTTAATTCATCATTTAGCTCACTTATTTCATTTTTAGCATTCTCTACCTGTTTTAAGTCTCGCTTAGAATCCATTAATTTTTTATATGTAAGAATAAGGTTTTCATACATTGATCTATCTTCTAATAGGGAAGTATCTTTAGGAATATCACTTTTAAGATTTATTAGTTCTGCATTAATAGATTGTTCTATAAACAAATAGCGACCATCTTTGCTTTTATCTAAAGAATCTATAAGAACATCTACTTCTTCTAACTCTTGCATAAATTTTTTCTGATAAATAAATTCATACCTAATTTTTTCGTTTTCGTTCCGTAAAGTTTCATTTTCTTTCCACGGTAACTTGTAACTAAAAAAGATACCGGTAAATAGTATTCCGATAGTAATTACAAGCATTAACAAAAAGAGTAGGAACGATGATATTCTTTCTTTTTTATTTAAAATTTCCATAGGGTTTAATTTATTCTGCTAAGAATGATGAACTACTAGATTTGTTAGATTTTTTCTCAACAATATTCTCATTTACAAAAATTCCAATATCTCTTCTTTTTCCAATATAATCTACTTGTGTTAGTACAGAGAAAAGTTTTTCTGTAGTACTCATAAATTCACTTACTACTTCTAAGTTTTGGTAGATATCTGTGTGGTTGTAATTTATGTTGATAATGTTTGTAAATACTTTTTCATAATCACCTCCGTTTAAATTTGTCCATTCTCCAAAATAATTAAAAAGTTGTTCTTTATTTTCAGCAGAGGAAACATCTACTGATCCTTTGAATAGGCGCGAAAAACTAACAATTATGTTCAATATTTTATTTGGTTGCATATTGCATTCTTCCCATCTTATTGTAGTTATCTGTTCTGCTATATACGGGTATATTTTGTCTACTACAATATACATTGAGTCTGCAATAGGGTTATCACTTTGTTTTGTCTTAATTTTTTGTGCAATTAATATTGCATTCTGCTCTATTGACTTTAAAAAAGTTTCAGCATTATTATAAAAATCAACTAAACTAGAATGTGCGTCTAATGTAATTGATGGTGGAATATATTTTAAATCTACAGCTAAAGAATTTCCTTGTTTTGTTATTTTAGCTATTGGTAATTGGTTGCCACTTAAACCAGATTGTTTTAATTCTTTTTCATTTATAAAAGAAAAAAAGTAGCCGTTAGTAATAAAAGGGTAGCGTGGAGGAACCTCATTAGTTGCTTGTTCTCCAAAAGCTACCAAGTTTTCTGTATCTATATTTATTAATACAAACCCTACTTCTAAGTCTTTATTATCAAATTCTTCTACAATAATCTCTTCTTTAACCAAAGGAGTATTATCTGTGATATTGATCCTATTTCCGTTTGGAGTTATAGCTCTAAGCCCTTTTATAACTATTTTAAGGCATTTATGAGTGTCTATATTTATGCTATATTTATTGTTGTTACCAAAAGAGGGAGGTAACAAACCATAGCCAAATTTTGTCATTTGTAAGCCAATAGCATCTTTAATACTATCACTAGAAAAATCTTGAAGGCCTTGAAAATGTTCTTTTGAAATTTTCATTCCGTCAATCCAGTTGATTTTAAATTTTTTAATATCTTCTATCATAGCGCGTTATATTCGTTGGCAAATTATTGTATCACCGTCTTTCAAATTATTTTGTTCAATTGTAAGGTCAGAATTTATGTGTTTTGATGCGCCATACCATTTTGGTTTATTATAAAAATACCAACCATATGGGTCACCACTATTTTCTGTAAGTTCTATTTTTGTTGTGGTTTTTTTATGGTTATAATCGTTAATAAAAAAGAAAAATAACCTTCCAAAATTCATGTCTTTTGGAGCTTTTGCTTTAAAGCTAGTAATGTGATTTTCTTCAACGCTTTTATAGAACATAAAATTAACTACAATCATATTTTTTAATTCATGATGCTCAGGAGAATCATATTTTTTACCCAATGGGTAGTACCATTTAGAGTATAATTTTACAGGTATTTCTGTTGCATAATTAAACAAGGTAAAAATACATGATGGAAGAATAAAAGCGAGTATAACTAAAAAATGATAGCCTAAATAATGCAGGTTGTTATAGTATGCTGTTATTAAAACTATAGGAAGCGTTATAGCTAAACCAGTTATAAGAGCAAATAAAATTTCTTTAAACCTGTGATCGGATTCAAATTTTTTAAAGAATAGTCTAATAAAATATACATGTAGGCTTCCTAAGATTAGAGAAAAAACCATTAGGAAAGCGTAACGAAATATTAAATTAGATTGTTTTAAATTGTATATAATTGCTGTATATAAAGCCATTATGGCAATATTTATAGCAAGATATAGGTAAAACTGTTTCTTTTGTTTTTTATAGCTAGGTGTTTTGGACGATAGCAAGCTTAAAACTATAAGCACTACGGTTAATACAATTCCAAATGGAACCAGTGCTTCAAAACTTATAATGTTCTTTAAGTAACTTTTCATTGTACAGGTCTATATTGTTGTAGATATTCCAAGTCGACCACTAAAAACAGTGTCACTTATAATAAAATTTTGTTTTTCTTCTTCAACAGTAATGTCAATTTCAAAATCAACTTCAAAAGGAAGTGTATGTTCTAAAAAAAAATTTACTACAGAAATAATACCACCATTGTGTAAGTAATTAGAAATATTATTAAAATTTTTGATTTTATCGATGGTAAATAAATATTTAGGTAAGTATGTTTTTTCCTCAATGCTAGTTGCAAAATTAACTCCAAGAAGTAATTCTTTGCTGTCGTGTGTGTTAGGAGTATTAATATTAAGAAAGTCTTTTTTCACAGTAATTTTTTCTTGAATTATAGTTTCTAATATACGTGTTAACAACGGTATATTTCCTGCTATCTTGTGTACAAAAGGCATAGTTTTTAAAATTTTTGCTGCCATTTTTTTTGGAAATTCATCACCTACATTCCAAAGAGTTGTTAAAAAGCTAACCAACTCAGGACTTCCCAAAGATTTTAAAATTTTATCTTCTTCTATTTCTACACTTACTCGGTGATGAAAAAATTCTTGTTCAATAGGTTGAAAAAATTTTCGTGTATTTGCTTCTTCTATTTTTCTGTTCTTATAGTCACTCACCATTGTTCGCACATACGGGGTACTGCTATACGTAGAATGAAAAAAGCGTTCAGGAAAAATGTCGTAAAAACTTCTTCTGCTTAAAGAAATTACAGACTTGTTTATATGATTGTTAGGAGTACTAATAGTTGTAATATCATTACTATAACGTCTTTTAAAAAAATCGGAATAGGTATAAATAAAGTCCGTATCATTTTCTAAGTATGCTGCAAAAGTTTCTGCTTTTATATCAAACCCTAAATTTAATAATTGAGATTTTATATCTAGATTAGAGTAATTTGTATTCATAAATTATTGGTTTAAAACCCTAGCACTGGCAACATATTTGTCTTGCCAATATACACTATTTAGATTTGCTATTTCTACTCCTCTTGGAGAGTTAGATCCTAAAAATTTTCCGTTTTTAAGATAAATCCCAACGTGGGATACCACTTTATCTTTGTGTCTTAATCTAAAAAAAATTAAATCACCTTCCTTTAAATATTTTTGGTTTAAAAAGTGTTTATCTGTGTATAAATAAAATTGTTCAATAGATGTTCTAGGAAGTTTATGAATATAAACAGTTTTATATACTTGTTGTACTAAAGAAGAACAGTCTACCCCTTTTTTAGTGGTGCCACCCCATAAATAAGGAGTACCAAGCCACTGATTAATTATGTGGTATAATTTTTCATTTGTTATTTCATTCACACTTGTACCAATAATGTTGGCAAATTTTTTCTTTTCTTCTACAGAAAGATATTGACTTTCCTTTATTTGTAGTTCTTCTGTTGTTGTTTCAGAAATTTTATTTTTATAGTGATAATAGTCTTTATTATAAGTTTTTTTTGCACAACTGCTAAGTAGTACAATAAGTAATAAAATCTGTAGTTTTACTTTCATTAAAGTATTGTATTTTTATACAAATTAAATTTTAGGTTTAATCTATAACGAATTATGAATAACAAAAGTATAAAAACTCATTTTGACTCTAGCGTATTATTAACATTTTTAATACTTTTTATTACAGGAGTAGCTTTATTTTCTTTCAGAAAAAATAGTAAGGTAGATTGTACAAACATAGATTTTAAAATTATTTCTAATTCGTACACAACCGAAGATCTTATAGAGTTTAAAAGTATAGACGCTTCAGGAGTAGAATGGAAGTGGGATTTGGGAGACAAAACCAAACCTATGTACAAATCTAACATAGCACATCAATTTAAAAAAGAAGGTGTTTATAATGTTACTCTGCAAATGAACGGACAGTGTGTTACAAGCAAAGAAATAGTAATAGAAAAAAAGAAAATTTTGATTTCTCCGGAATTAATACCTAATATCAGTTTTCCTAATAATATTAGGGTAGGAGATTTAGTAACGTTTGCAAATGAATCCACATTTGCTAAATCATGGCAATGGAGCTTTGGTGAAACAACACTTATAGATGGTACTAAAAAGGTAGAAGAGTACACATTTAAAACACCTGGAGAAAAAACTATTTTACTAGTTGTTAATGGAGATCGCTTACACGAAGCAAAACAACGTATAGTAGTTTTAGAACCGTTGAAAAAAGAAAAAAAGAAAAAAAGAAGGAACGATTACATAGAGCAAGTACTAACAACACAAATAGAAGATGGTCCGCCACCAGAAAATGATGAAAAAATAGAAGCTATAGAAAAGATAAATATATCGCCAGAAGAGATAAAACAAATGGTAATTAGCTATTCTACAAGAAACATGGATGATAGGGAAATTAGAGAATACTTTTGTTATTCTAATATACCAGTTTTTAATAAAAATGGGAAACGAGTAGCTGTAAATGAGTTTTTTAAAGAAGTAAGAGATGCTAGAATAAAGATGAAAGATATTAAGCTAATTAAAGATCATGAGAAGGGGTGTATTAAAAGCATGACTATAGACATGAAAATAAAAAAAGGAGTTTTATGGAAGAACTTTTAATGAAAGATAGTTGCATTTTGTCGAAAAATATTACAATTTAAACACCAAAAGTTGCATTTTGTCGAAAAAAAAATGTAGTAAGTATAAGATTTATTACTTTTACAACGTTCTTAGTAACATTTATATAAATCAGGTATAATTACCACAAAATTATTTATTATGGCTTTTAAAGCAAGACTTAAAGTAGCAGGAAAAGAGTTTAATGTATTAAGTTGTTCTTACGATTTAAAACAAGAAGTTGATCCAACAGGAAGACCATCTTCTGTAACAAGAGGAGGTAGAATTAACTTAACTGTTGAGTCTAACGGAGAAACTAATTTTTTCGAATGGATGACAAATAACTTCGAAAGAAAAGATGGATCTGTAGTATTCGTTAAAAGAGATACAGATGCAACTTTAAAAGAAGTTAATTTTAAAGAAGGATATTTGATTAGTTATAAGGAGAATTTTGAATCTTCTGGTCAAACTCCATTAACAGAAACATTTACAATATCTGCTAAAGAACTTTCTGCAGGAGGTGGAGAACACGTTAACGAGTGGGTGTAAGTTTTTTTACAAAAAAAAATAAAATTACAGAAAAGGAGACACTTATTGTCTCCTTTTTTCGTTATATACAGGAAGTATATACAATAGATATACTATTTTTTGATTATTTTTAACGAAATAAAAATATATTTTATGGCCAGTAATATAGGAATAGGAGGCAACGTTATAGCGAATGACGCTAATGAAGCTTTATCAGAAATACCTCAGAATAGAACGTTAATTGCAGCTAAATTAACACCCAATACACCAGTAAAACCAGAAGTTATTGAAGGGTTAAGAACAGCAGAAGACGTATTTGAACATTTTGAACCAGAAATAAAAATACCTTTTGAAGACAAAAATGGTGCAATAATGAATGAAACCCTTAAATTTTCCAATCTAGGTGATTTTGGAAAAAAAGGACTTACAAATAGTAGTGTTTTTTTAAGGGAGCTAGAAATAGAAAGCAATCAATACAAAAAAATAATTAAGCAACTTAAAACTAATAAAATTCTAAAATTAGCACTACAAGATTCGGAAGCTAAAGAGGCATTAGTACAATCATTAGATGCTTTGATTAATGAAATTAAAAATACTAAATAATTTATTTACTGGAATTATGTCTAACACACCTAACAACAAGCAGTCATCAAACTTAAGTGATATACCATATATAGATCAACTAAAAGAGAAATCAGATATTTTAGCCAAATATGGTGGATTTGATTTGTTAGAATCTGCAATTGATGATGTTCAAAATTTAAACCCAGATCGTAAAGCAAGAAGAAAAATGTTTCTTACAGAGAATAATAAGAAACAAGAAAGAGAAGCTCTATTAAAAACACTTGAGCTTTGGTCTGAAACATTAAAATCTGGAGATGATATCATAGATCAAGTACAGATGGCTGAGGATAATTCAAAAGAATCTGAACAGGTATTAACTAAAAATTTAAAAATAGGATTAGAAGAAACAAGAGAGCTAGAAAGTTCTTACCGCTCTGTTGCTTTGTTCTTTAAAAATACAGATCAAGCTTCTATAAAAAACGTTTCTATAGTTAATGCAGAATTAGAACAGCTAGCTGATTTAGATAACACACGTTTTTTTGATTATGTAAGAGAAGAATTAGTTTCTAAATATGATAGATTAGATTTACGTGATAACTATTCATTAATGGTAGTTCCTGGCTATTTGGGGACCAAATCGGTAGTAGACAAGTGGGCAAAACTAGCACACGAAAATAAAGTAACTCTAGTTACAGATTTTGCGCATTTAGATGAACCAGATGATGTTATGGAGATGTTTGAAAGTGCAAATTTGGCAAGCGGAGATGCATACTTATCTAATACTATAATGACTTGCAATTGGTTGGTAGGACGTGGTAAATTTGAAGAAGCAGGAGAAGAAGAAGACCTTTTTGTGCCTCCTTCTGGTGCATTAGCAGGTAAAATATACAAAACATTAATGTCACAAGTAACTGCTGGTAAAAAGCACGGTGGTCTTAGTGAGGTTGATGGTGTTTGTTTTGATCTTAAAAAAAGTGAGATATCTAATCTAGAAAACCTAGGTTTGGTTCCAATGGTAAATGAATATGGGAAAGTAATGGCATTCTCTGCTAAAACACTTTTTAATGGAGATAATTTGGGATTACAAACATACTCTGTAGTAAGAGTATTTGATTACGTAGCAAAAGTTTTAATGGATTTTCTAAATAGAAGAGCTTTTGAAAACTTTAATGCAAAAACAAGAAAAGAAATCCAAAACCAAGTAGTACGCTTTTTAGACGATATTACTGGTCCAGATAAATTAATAGAAAATTTTGAAGTTCGCAGATTTGAACAAGATCCTAATCAGAAGGATCGTATTTATTTAGATGTTCGATTAAAACCATATTTCCCAGCAAAAAATTTCTTAATTAAAATGGATGGGCAAAAAGGAGATGAAGGAACAGAGTGGGATACAGATTACGAACAACAATAAAATAGTAAAATTCTAAAACATAAATTAAATATCATTTTTAAAAAATCATGTATTGATGGTGCCAAATATAATGTACTTACAAATTTAAGCAACCAATAGCATGACAAATCTTAATTAAGATTAGACTATTAAGGAAATTTTGACCTTTTTCACTGGGTTTTCTCAAGTAATCAAATACAAAGATGGTTTTCAGACATGCTACTACGTTGCGTTTACAAGAGCTGATTTTAAAAGTGCATATTGTGTTAAACTTGTAGAAATTCTGATGTAAATAGCAACATGCTTATGCAAAACGAATTATTATTTCTGTAAAATATATTCATATTAGTGAAATGAAGTTTGATGATAATTTTATGTTCTAAATAAAAATTAGTTCCATCAATTATATTAAATTAGGTTGTTTTCATAAATATTAAGTGGCATAAATAAGTAATATTTCTCTAATATTATTGTTAGAGGAATATTACTATAATTAATTGCGATGGTATATAATGGTTAGTCTATAATTATGCAAGAAGAGCTTCTACAACATTAGACAGTATTATAAAACCAGCTACAGATCAAGCTTAAAACTAGGCTAAGAGATAAGTTTAACATACCGATCCACAAAAATGCTTTCCTATAAAATTTTTAAATAGAAATAGATAATACGAGTGTAGCGTTATCTAAAAACCTATACAAGATGTATTTCTTAATAACTTTAGAGGGGTTACAGATGTCAAATTATTCCTATATAGATTAACTAAATTATTTACCTAATTATAATAATCCCCCTATAATTATTCTTGATTCAGGTCTATTTTTGTAATATTTTATTCTATAACATTACTAAATATAATCCAATATCCATCTTATAATAAAATAGAGCACTTTAATATCCCTTAGAATAAGCTGAATATCTCTCTTTTTACGACGAATATATATTACATCTATATTTTTCTCCTAAAAAGATATATTTTTGCTAAATACAAATTGTAGAAATAATTTTTTGTAATTAATAATTAAAAGTAAGTATTGCCATTTTTATGTAATTTATTATTTTATAGTGTATAGAATATTTCACAGGTAATTATATATATTAAATTAGTATTAATTTCATTATTTCTAGAATTAAATCAGCTTTTATGAATAGATTATACATCTTTTTTTTTCTTTTTTTAAATACCCTTTTTTCTTTTGGACAAGAAGTAGGCAGGTCACCTCAATTAATTCTCGCAAATGAATTTAACTCAGTAACATTATTTTTTCCGTCATCAATTGTAAAAGTCATAGATGCATCGGTTAATTACGAATTTACCTATGAAAAAGGAACCAATATAGGTATCTTAAATGCTAAAAAGGGAAGCCCAAGTAATTTAACCATTATAACAAAAAATGGGTTTATTTATTCCTTTACGTTAGACTATTCTTTGGACATTAAAAAGTATAACTTTGTTTTAGAAACATCCAATGCAATAGGGAAATCTAATTATGTTTCCCCAATAAAAAAAGAAGAAAATATAACACCTTCAAAAAAAATATTTAAAGAGAAAGAACAAGAAGCTAAAAAATCAAAAAAAAGGAATAAAGGGAAAAAAGGGAGCAATAAAAAAAAGGAAAATAATATTAATTCTTATCCAGAAGAAAAAAATGACTTTTATGAAGAAGATAGAATAGAATATTATAAGATTTTTGCAGAAAACAACTATCTACAACCTACAATTTTCAAAAGAAATTTTAGAACAAATAAAAAAATTGTATTAAAATTAAAAAACGTTTTAGTAGATCGGCAAGAAATGTATTTTGTACTTCAAATTGAAAATAATTCAAAGAAAGACTATTTAGTTAATGCGCTTACTTTTTTTATTAAAAATGAGAAACTTGGTGAAGAAAAAAAGCAAGTTCCTCTATACAAATTTAACCTACAAGATTCAATAGAACCATCCACTGTAAATGAGGTTGTTTATGTTTTTAAAAAAACAGACATTAAAAAAAACGAATCTATTGTAGTTGTTTTAGATGAAAGTAAAGGCGATAGAATGGTAATATTACCTTTGTCAAGTAAACAAATAAACTCAAAAAGAAGATAATTTTTTTATTTTTATAGAAATTCCTGTATTGTTTTTTTTCTAAAAGTTAAAACAATACATTTTAGTTGAAGAAACTCTATTTAATGTTAGCTATAAAAGTGTGAATTAGGGTATGTTTATTTATAGAGGTAGAATCTTAGCTAAGTTTAATAACTATAATTTCAAAATAGAAAATACAATAGCTAACCATTGTAGAAGAGTTTGTTGTTAAATACATTTTTGTAGTTAGTATGTTACTAACTAATATACTTCCAAATATTCTTATATTTTACTAATTGTGCAAAGGTGAAATTTATGACTCTGTTTTCTTCTTTTTGAAGCAAAGGGTCGTTTTTAAGAAATTTTAGTGCATAATAGCGAGCCGTTTTTAAAATATCGTTGTCTTTTATAATATCTGCTATTTTTAAATTAAGCACCCCACTTTGTTGCGTTCCCATCATATCACCAGGACCACGGAGTTTTAAATCTACTTCGGCAATTTCAAAACCATCATTGGTTTGTACCATGGTTTCTAATCTTGTTTTAGCTTCGGCAGATAGCTTAAAACTGGTCATAAGTATACAAAAACTTTGGTCTGCACCTCTACCAACCCTACCGCGTAATTGGTGCAGTTGTGATAAGCCAAAACGCTCGGCACTCTCAATAATCATAACCGATGCATTGGGCACATTAACACCTACTTCTATTACGGTAGTTGCAACCATAATATTGGTTTTGCCTTTTACAAAGCGTTCCATTTCATAATCCTTATCGGCAGGTTTCATTTGCCCATGTACGATAGAAATCTGATATTCTGGCTGTGGAAAATCTCTGGCAATACTCTCATAACCATCCATTAAATCTTTATAGTCTAAAGCTTCAGACTCTTGTATTAGTGGGTAGACCACATAAATTTGCCGTCCTTTTTTTATTTCGTCTCGTATAAACTGAAAAACTTTTAATCGGTTAGAATCGTATCTATGTACCGTTTTTATAGCTTTTCTTCCTGGTGGTAATTCATCTATTACAGAAATATCTAAATCACCATACAAACTCATTGCAAGCGTTCTAGGAATAGGTGTTGCGGTCATTACTAGGATATGAGGAGGCTTGTCATTTTTGTGCCATAATTTAGAACGTTGCGCTACACCAAAACGGTGCTGCTCATCTACAATAGCAAGGCCTAAATTTTTATACTGTACCTTATCTTCTAGAAGCGCATGTGTACCAATTAAAATATGAAGTTCACCACTTTCTAATTGCTCATGAACAATTTTACGTTCAGATTTCTTTTTAGAGCCTGTTAATATAGCAACGTTAATATCTAATTTCCCCAACAACTCTTTTACGCCATTAAAATGCTGATTCGCTAATATTTCGGTAGGAGCCATTAAGCAAGCTTGGTAGCCATTATCTATAGCTAAAAGCATAGCCATTAAAGCAACAATTGTTTTACCAGAACCTACATCACCCTGTAATAAACGATTCATTTGCGCATTGCTACCCATATCGGATCTAATTTCTTTTAGTACTTTTTTTTGTGCATTGGTAAGCTCAAAAGGTAGATTATTAGCATAAAAATTATTGAAAATAGAGCCTACCTTATTAAAAGGAAAGCCTTTTATTTTTTGCTTTCTAAGTATGTTTTTAGAAATTAATTGCAGTTGTATATAGAATAATTCTTCAAACTTTAAACGGAATTGCGACTTTGCTAAAAGCTCCTGATTTTTAGGAAAATGAATATTAAACATAGCCACACTTTTAGAGACTAAATTTAGTTCTGAAAGTAGGGTAGTAGACAAAGTTTCTTCAAAATGCCCTTTAGTTTCTATAAACAATTGTTGCATTAATTTATTAATAACCCTGTTGGTAATTCCTTTATTCGTTAATTTTTCACTGGAAGGATAAACTGGTTGCATGGCAATTTTAAGTCCTTTTTCATGTTCTGCCAACAATTCCATTTCGGGGTGAGGCATAGAAAAAGTACCACTGTAAAAGTTTGTTTTTCCAAAGATTACATACGGTAAATTTATTTTTATGTTTTCCCGAATCCATTTTTGTCCGCGAAACCAAACCAATTCCATTTGTCCCGTATCATCTGCAAAAGTAGCAACTAAGCGACTCCCTTTTTTTTGTACTACGGATTTAATATGGGTTATTTTGCCAATTACTTGTACATCGGCATTATTACGTTGCAACTGATTAATTTTGTAATACTGCGTTTTATCAATATATCTATTTGGAAATAGATTGATAAAATCTTGGTAGGTATGAATCCCTAATTCCGATTGAAGCGTTTCAGCTCTATTAGGGCCAACACCTTTAAGATATACAATAGGAGTTTGTAGCGAATTCATATTCATAATACTAAAATAGTAGTTACTAGATAGAACTGCAACAAATTAAAATTCTTATTTTGGCATAACATATGAGAATGAATCATTTGTGAGAAAATATTTATGAAAATATATTTGTAAATAAAATTTTAGCTCCCCTCTTTAGAAAAAGAGCGGTGTCTATATAACAGACGGGGTAGCTTTAAAAGCCTAAATTTTTGTTTTAGTGAGAAATTAGTATTGTTAGTAATGGGTTGGGGTTTCTTAGCCCTTCGTATTTTTGACTTCTTTTAGAAACACACTTCCCTTTACCAACAGGAAGAAGCAATAAATACTCAAATATATTATAAGAACCATCTATGAGAATTTTTATTTATTTATTTATGCTACAATTTTCTTTCTTTGTTGTTGCTCAGCAACAAGAGAATGTAGATTTTGTTAGAGGTGAAGTTTTAGTAGAACCTATTCCACTAGAAAAAAAAATTAAAGGCGTAGTAACGTATGAGTTTAAAGTGTTACAAGCTGTAGATTCCGTTTTTTTAGATGCAAAAAAAATAGAGTTTTCTTCGGTGTTGTTAAACCGTAAAAGAGTAAGATATATTAGTGATGGAAAAACCGTCACCATAAAAAAGAACTTTAAAAAAGGAGAAACATATTTTCTCACATTAAAATATACTGCAAAACCCAAGCAAGCGCTTTATTTTATGCATGCTTCTAACCTGGCCAGTAGCCAAGAATTACTCACTAAGCGTGGCCAAAACCCGGTCACTGAGTATAGTCGAAGTGAAAATGATGAGTCCATGCAAAATTCAGTCACTGAGCTTAACCAAAATATAGTCGTTGAGCGTAATCGAAACGAAATATGGACTCAAGGACAAGGGAAATACACCAGCCACTGGTTGCCAAGTTTTGATGATATGAATGAGAAGGTGCAGTTTGATTTAAACATTACTTTTGATTCAAGCTACACGGTTATTGCCAACGGAAAATTAACAGGAAATAAACCAGTATTGGAAAATACTATAATGTGGAATTTTGACATGGAGCAGCCTATGAGTAGCTATTTACTAGCTTTTGTTATTGGAGATTTTGATAAAAAAATAGCCACTTCTACGAGCGGTATTCCGTTAGAAATGTATTATCCTAAGAAGGACAGTTTATTAGCAGAACCAACCTACCGCTACACCAAAGAAATTTTTGATTTTATGGAGAACGAAATTGGCGTAGCTTATCCTTGGCAGAATTACAAGCAAGTGCCCGTAAAAGACTTTTTGTATGGCGGAATGGAAAATACAGGAACTACCATTTTTTCAAATGGATATGTAATAGATTCTATTGCCTTTGTAGATAAAAACTATGTAAATGTAAATGCACATGAATTGGCACACCAATGGTTTGGTAATTTGGTAACCGAAGTAGATGGAAACCACCATTGGTTGCATGAAGGTTTTGCAACCTATTATGCATTATTGGCAGAAAAAGAAATTTTTGGAGCCGATTATTTTTATTGGGAATTATATGATACCGCTCAAAAATTAAATGCATTTACCAATGAAAATGGAGGAGAGGCATTAATAAACCCTAAGGCTAGCAGTTTAACTTTTTATCAAAAAGGTGCATGGGCATTGTTTATGTTGAAGGAGCAAATAGGAGCAGAGGCATTTAAAAAAGGCATTAAAGCATACCTAGAAAAGCATCAATTTAAAAACGTAACCATTACTCATTTTTTGTTGGAAATGGAAGATGCAAGTGGAGTAGATTTATCTGCATATGAAGCATTGTGGTTGCAGAAAAAAGCGTTTCCCTTTAAAGAAGCTCTAAAAGCTTTAAAAAATGTATCACCTAGTATTGCTACTTTTTTAAAGTTAAAGAAGGAGCTAACAACCAGTACCGAAGCAAATGAAACTATTATTATAAGGTATTGGGAAAAAACAAAAAGCATACCTCTAAAAAAAATAATAGTATCTAAATACTTTTCATCGTTATCAGAAAATTTCATAAAAAAACTATTTAAAAATGAAGGCTTAGAAGTTAGGCAAGCAGTAGGTTTTGCAATGGAGCAAATACCCATCAATCTAAAAAAAGAATATGAATTACTTTTAACGGCTAAGAGTTATTATACGATTGAAAATGCTTTGTATAAACTATGGATTTATTTTCCATCAGAAAGAAAAAAATATTTAGAGCTTACCAAGAATGTTGTTGGAATGCCCAATAAAAATGTGCGTTTATTATGGTTAACGTTGGCCATAATTACAAAGGATTATTTAGTTGATAATCAAACTAATTACAAAAAAGAGCTTAGTGGATATACAAGCCCTGCGTATTCTTTTGAGGTTAGGCAAAGTGCTTTTGAGTATTTAAATCAAGTGGGGGTATTGTCTAAGCAGAATTTAATCGATTTAATACAGGCTTCTAACCATCATTCTTGGCAGTTTAAAAAATATGCCCGAAATTTAATAGATACACTACTACAAAAAGAAAGTTATAAAAAACAATTGGTAGCACTAGCAAAAGAATTAAAAGAGAATACCTCGTATGTACTTAAAAAAATAGAAGAAGGAGAGCTTTAGTTATATCTGGGGGAGGTAGCAAAGGTACTTCTGCAAGCCATGTTGCACAATACCTGCTGCAAGAACTCCAATGTAACTACGATTTGTTTATAGGAACCTCAAAGGGGAGCCTTATCATTTGTCATTTAGCGTTGCAAAAAATCAAAAAATAAAAGAGGTTTACACATTAGTAAATCAAGAGAGTATATTTAATAATTATCCTTTTACAATCAATAAAATACAGTGTAGAAGTCATTTGGAATAAAGTTTTAAAAAATTTCCACAACGGAAGAAAAACTTGGGTCTTTACCAATTTTTTTTAAATCTTTCTTTGCTTTCGTTGAGAGCTTTAGTTTATACATTATTTTTTTACAATAGTGAGTCCATAAAGGCATCAATATCCGTTATTTCCTCTAGTTCTTTACCACTCATAACCTCTGCTATAGCTAGTTTTGTTTCTTCGTTAGGTATATTGCCAACATCTTTTAATAATAGAATCTCAATGTAATTATTGAGAGTTCTCTTTTGTGCATCTGCTTTTTCTTTAACAAGAGATAATAACTCTTCATCAAATCTAAACGCTGTTTGCTTAACCTTTCCCTTTGGTTCCATAAAACTCGTTTTATTTGTCTTTGCATTTGTCTACCCATTAGACTTAATGATATGACTATATTATTATTGCCTTTCTCTTTGGCTCTGCAAAAACACAAAATAACTATAAGTTATTCAAAAATAACAATGTGTTATTTTGTGATTTTAAGATGTTCTTAAAAATATGCATCTAAAATCACAACTGTATGAGCATCTTTAATTTTAATAACTTTTCCAGATTGAGAAAAAGCAGATAATGTAAATACCAAAAAGAGATTTATAAAAATGTTTTTCATCATTTTTTGGAACTCGTAAAAAGAAAACGCTCACTGTAGAAGAATTTAAGATTGCTAAAAAACTGATTAAAAAATATAGAGGTAACAGTTTCTAATTTATATTTAAATAAAGTAGAATATAAATCTATTAATGATTGTACCTACGATGAGTTTTGTGAGCTGATATGGATTTCTGGTAATTACACGCCATTTATGACTTTAGTGAAGAAAAACGGATGCGAATATGCAGATGGTGGTTTAGGGAGCATGGCACCTATAGAAGAAGCTATAAAGAGAGGTGCAACGGTAGTAGATGCTATTATTTTACAGACTGAGGTTACTTATTACAATAGAATGCCCTCTAAAAACGTTTTTAACTTATTAACCAATATGTTCAGTTTATATCAACTACTATAGAAGACTAAAGTATTAGAATTGGTAAGTATGCTGTTAGGTGCAACAATGTTAGTATCAACTTTTACAGCACATCAAGTATTCTTACTACAAATTCTTTTATTTTTGACGAGGTGAAAATGATAGCTCGGCAAAAAAACGGTTATGATTTAGCTAAGGATAAAAATTTTAAAACCAACCAAAATAGATATTGCACAGCATGAAAGCATTAGTAATTAGTGGAGGAGGTAGTAAAGGAGCTTTTGCAGGTGGCGTAGCGCAGTATTTAATGGAGATTGAAAAACACGATTATGATATTCTGGTAGGAACCTCTACAGGAGGCTTACTAATTCCACATTTGGCATTAAATAACCTAGGAAAACTCTATGATTTATACACCAATGTTAACCAGCGCACTATATTTAGCTTAAATCCATTTATTGTAAAAAAGAAAGGAGATAGGGAGTATGTTTCTATTAACTATATAACCACGTTTCTTCAGTTTTTAAAGAGAAAAAGAACTTTTGGAGAAAGCAAATCCTTGCAACGTACTATTAGAAAAAAATTTACCTTTAACGAATACAATCAGATAATAGCCTCTGGCAAAGATGTGGTAGTAACCGTTTCTAATTTATCTAAAAATAGGGTAGAATATAAATCTATAAAAGATTATTCCTATTCCGAGTTTTGTGATTGGATATGGATTTCTTGCAATTACTTGCCTTTTATGTCTTTAGCTACCAGAAATGGTTATGAATACGGCGATGGTGGTTTTGGTTGCGTAGTTCCCATAAGAGAGGCCATACGTAGAGGAGCTACGGAGATAGATGCTGTAATTTTAGAGTCCGAAAACATGGACCACAATAAAGTACTAGGTAAAAACCCGTTTTCTTTAATGTTGAGTGTCTATGGTTTTGCATTAGACCAAATAGAATACCACAATATATCTGAAGGCAAGCTTTCTGCAAAACACAATGGTGTTACCTTAAACTTATACTATACACCTACAAAGCTAACTGAAAACTCACTAGTTTTTAATAAAAAGCTTATGACAGAATGGTGGTTACAAGGTTTTGAATATGCAGAATCTAAATTTAACGAATTTCCAAATAATAATATTAAATAGAGTTTAGGTACTTTTTTAAAGAGTTTGTTTTTTTGCGCAATTAGCATTTGTAGTTAAATTGACTATTTTTTCTGAATAATAAAAATCCGCTGGATTAGTTGTGCGTATAAAATAGAAATAATTGTATCCATACGTTGTACACAATTCCCCATAGAAACCCAAAAACTCTTCAGTACGTTGGCTAACGTAAAATTGAGTAAATTGGGAATTGAATATCGAAGCATATGAAAAAATATAAAACACTGATTATCAAAAACATAATTTTGCGTTAGTCAGAAATAAAAAACGAAAGCTAAATGAATATTATAATCTCAGAAACTAAAGATATTAATACAGAACAAATAGTTGAGTTGTATAAAGCAAATGAATGGAGTTCTGCAGAAAAACCGATTCAATTAAAAAAAGCACTATTGAATTCTCACTCATTAATAACTGCTTGGGACAAAGAAAAATTAGTAGGACTTGGAAACGCAATTTCTGACGGATATCTTGTTGTTTACTATCCACATTTATTAGTTCATCCGGAATATCAAGGAAAAGGAATCGGAAATATGATTGTAGATAAGTTTCAAGAAAAATATAAGGAATTTCATATGCAAATGTTAACTGCTGATGGAAAAGCTATTGATCTCTATAAAAAAGTTGGATTTGAAAAAGCTGGAGAAACCATACCAATGTGGATTTATAACGGAAATGAACACTAGAGTTGACAGAATAAACCTGAACACAACAAGGGCTATAATTAATACGGGTTTGGTTTTAACCCAAAATTTAGTGTATTATTATAAAGTCTCTCAAATCTTTTGATTTGGCTTTGAAATATAAAAATTAAAACAAAATAAAAAGTTTTGGCTAAGTGCTTAATTTAAAATTAATCGTTTATTAACCCGCACTAATTATAGCCTAGACTTAACGTTCATGACAAAAAAATAAATGGCAGAATTAATTAATGATTTAGAATTTGCATATAGAAAATTGAAATCTTATGTATATCATAAAAATTTCTGAATTTGAAAAAGACAAACAATTAAATTTTGAAAACTAGCTGAGAAAATACATACTTTCAAGACAGATAATAATTCAACTGATTTGTTTTCAGAAATTAATTATTCCGTTTTTTCTAAAAGAATTTAAGAGGAATCTAAATCAGACATGAGTTCTTTTTATTTCACTAATTCTAATCCTCAAGATTGTTATGAGACAGAATAGAATTTTATCAAAATTTCTCTAGCGAAAGAATGATTTGGATAGTTGATGCTACTAAATACTCTAAAACAGCTTTTTTTTACTTTATTGAAATGCTACAATACAATTATCTTATAAGGTACTACTATTCATATTGCCACGGCATAGTTATATTTTATATCCTTAACCTTTAATGCAAAATATTAGTTACAAGAAATATTGTAAGATTCAACTATTTCTTCAAGGTCAACTATATTTTTAAAACTCATTTTTTGTTTTTTTATTATGTTCCTTTAAGCTGATATTATAAAATATAGTTAGATTTTACTTACTTTTTCAGCACTAACAATAACTGTATATTTCTCCATCAAACCTTCTTTTCGAATCGTTTAATTATTTCATAAACAGGAGGTGTAATAGGCAAATTTACACGGGTGGTTATTTCTTTAGTAGTCAATTTAGCCTCTTTTTGAAGTATATAAGCAACTCCAAGTCAATTATATCCAAGTTTTGTACAGAAAAATTATCTGTTTTTCGCCTCCTCACTCCCTATAAAAGATTAATAATCTTTAAAAAGTAAACAAAAAAGATAAATAATCTTATTTTAACTTAAAAATAAATTAATTAATCTATTATATTGAATTTTACAGGACGAAAAACAAAACAAAACATCAGATGAAAGCGACCATATCGAAAGATTCAAAAACAAACGAAAAGAAAGGTATTGCCCCACTCCAGAATACAATCAATAATGAATTTGCATTCACGTTAAAGAGTATTTATTTCAACGAAAACTATATTCCTTCCAACAGTACACGTACAACCACCAACTTTGCCAACTTAGCAAGAGGTGCAAGACGTGAAGAAAATTTGCGGAACACCATCAGTATGATTAACAATCGTTTTAATGACTTAGCAAAATGGGATAATCCTAATAACGATCGCTATTCTGTTGAATTAGAAATTGTTTCTGTTGATTTAGATCTTAATGATAACGGCACAACATTCCCGTCGATTGAGATTTTAAAAACGCATATTATTGATCATAACACAGGTAAACGCATTAAAGGTATTGTTGGAAATAACTTTTCTTCTTACGTGCGAGATTATGATTTTAATGTATTGCTTTTAGAGCACAACAAAAATAAAGACACCTTTAGTATTCCTGATAATTTTGGGGAATTACATGGTAATATATTTAAGCATTTTGTGAATTCAGAGAGTTACAAAACACGCTTTAATAAACCACCTGTTATATGTTTGAGTGTATCAGATAATAAAACGTATCAGCGTACAGGGAACCATCATCCTATACTAGGTTATGAATACCAAGTTAACAAATCCTCTTTGACAGAGAAATATTTTAAAAAAATGGGCTTACAGGTTCGTTATTTTATGCCACTTAATAGCGTTGCACCTTTAACATTTTATTTCTTTGGAGACTTATTAGCTGATTATACAAATCTTGAATTAATCAGTACGATTAGTACAATGGAAACATTCCAAAAGATTTATAGACCCGAGATTTACAATGCTAATTCTATAGCAGGACAATGTTATAAGCCTAGTTTAAAAAATCAGGACCATTCTTTAACAAAAATTGTATACAACCGAGAAGAGCGCTCCCAATTAGCAATTGAACAAGGTAAATTCACTGAAAATCATTTCATTAAGCCTTATAAAAGTATCCTAGAACAGTGGTCTTCTAATTTTGCACTTTAATTAATATAACACAATAAATTATCTTATTATGAAGAAATTATTACCAACTTCAACAGTTGGGAGTTTACCTAAACCTTCTTGGTTATCACCTCCCGAAAAACTTTGGGCTCCTTGGAAATTAGAAGGAGATCAGTTACTTGAAGGGAAACAAGATGCTTTGCGTCTTTCTTTGCATGAACAAGAATCGGCAGGAGTTGATATAATTAGTGATGGTGAGCAAACACGTCAACATTTTGTGACAACTTTTATTGAGCATTTAAGTGGTGTAGATTTTAAAAATCGTAAAACCGTAAAAATTCGTGACCGTTATGATGCGAGTGTTCCTATTGTTATAGGTGAAGTTATACGTAAAAAAGCTGTTTTTGTTGATGATGCTAAATTTTTACGCAAACAGACTAATAAGCCTATAAAATGGGCATTACCAGGACCCATGACAATGGTAGATACCTTATACGATAACCACTACAAAAGCCGAGAAAAATTAGCATTGGAATTTGCAAAAGCACTTAATGAAGAAGCAAGAGAACTGCAAGATGCAGGTGTAGATATTATCCAGTTTGATGAACCTGCATTTAATGTGTTCTTTGATCAGGTAAACGATTGGGGAATGGAAGCAATGGAAAGAGCTATTGAAGGTTTACATTGCGAAACGGCAATACATATTTGTTACGGCTATGGTATAAAAGCTAATAATGATTGGAAAAAGACATTGGGTTCAGAGTGGCGTCAATACGAAGAAATTTTTCCGAAAATTCAAAAATCTAATATTGACATAGTCTCATTAGAATGTCATAACTCACATGTCCCTTTTAATTTATTAGAACTCATTCGTGGTAAAAAAATAATGGTTGGTGCTATTGATGTGGCAACCAACACTATTGAAACACCTGAAGAAGTAGCTGCTACTTTACGTAAATCTCTTGAATTTATAGATATGAAAAACCTTTACCCTTCCACTAATTGTGGTATGGCTCCGTTATCTAGAAACGTAGCAAAAGCTAAGTTAAATGCATTAAGCACAGGAGTAGAAATTATACGCAAAGAACTTGTTGTGTAATCACGATTTACTAATCAAATAATGATTTCCTTTAAAATACTCCGTTTAATCCTTTTATTTCGTCAAATGGAGACACCTAACTAATAAAAATAATAATTTACTATGGATATATTTATTCTTTACTATCTTGCTGCTGGTGCTTTTGCTGGCATACTTGCAGGCTTATTTGGAATTGGTGGCGGTATGATAATTGTCCCAGCATTAATTTACATTTTTAAAGCACAAGGGGTTCCTGAAGCTGCGCTTACACATATTGGTATTGGTACATCTTTAGCAACTATTATTGTTACGTCTATTAGTTCACTTCGAGCGCACAATAGTAAAGGTGCAGTAAACTGGAGTTTATGGAAACGTATGGCGCCAGGGTTGGTAATAGGTTCATTAATTGGTGCAGGTATTGCATCTGTAATTAATGGTAATTCGCTTCAAGTAATAATTGGAATAGGAGCTTTTTTAGTAGGATTAAAAATGTTGTTTATGAAAAACAAAGCCTTAGAAGAAAACGACTTTAGCAAACTACCATCGCCTGTTTGGCAAACTGGTTTAGGAGGTTTTATAGGTTTTATTTCTGCCATTTTTGGTATTGGCGGAGGCACACTAACCGTTCCATTATTGAGTAATTATGGTTTAAAAATTCAGAATGCAGTAGGTACATCGGCTGCCTGTGGTTTACCTATAGCTAGCGCTGGTGCTATTGGATTTCTTTTTTTTGGGCAATTTGTTGATCAGAGTGTAAAAGAATCCTTACCTAATGGTGTACTAGGGTTTATACACATTTATGCATTTATTTGTGTGAGTTTAGCTAGCTTTTTCACTGCGCGTATTGGAGCAAAAATAGCACATAAATTAACTGCAGTAACGCTAAAAAAAGCATTCGCAATTTTATTGCTAATTGTAGGTATTAAATTAGTATTGAATTCTGACAGTTTTACAATTTTACTATCCTAATTATTAACTCATGTTACGCACAAAAACCCTAAAAATTGATTTATGCAGCTTTGGGTATTGATAACTCTTGAAGTTCTTTGAGAGTAGCTTTTTGAGCTGCTAAATAAATTTGTGTTTTCATGGCAAAATGGTTTTTACCAGTTCTTTGTTTTAGCTGTTCTAATTTTATACATGCTACAATAGATTAAACAAAATGGTTTTTTTGTTGGTGATTTAGCAAAGCCCGTATTACTTTTAATCGATTTATGATATTCTTCTACAGCCCACCGTTTTCTGTAGATTGTAGTTATTTTGTCATACGATAAGTTTAAATCACTACAAGCCAAGTACAACTCGCCGACTGTACCATTCTCGTTTTTGAAAACTTGCTTTGTAAGCAACAGCGGAAAATCTAATTTTTTAAACCAAATCTCCACGGTCTGCTGCCCTGGCTGTAATGTTTCAATACTCACGTATGCTTTGTTTCTCTTGTCTTCTAAAGATAAGGCTACTCTTTGAGTACTTTTTAAGGCAATAATGAAATCATTTTTAATGTTTTTTTGCAACGAACCATATTTTCTGATGAAGAAAACCAACTATTAGCCAAAACATGATCAAAGTGTATTTTGATACTGCATTCACAAAGCATTTCTCTAAACAGTTCATTCTTAGTTTTACTACTTTTACGCTTTTGTTCACCTGTCTTTTTTTATGGGTAACTAAAATGTCTTTCTTTATAAACTCAATACCACAACAAGACAAATGCATTCCTCCAACTTCGACTAAAGCGGTTATAAAATTAACCCCTTTTACAGACCTCCTAAAGACATGGTCAAAATGCCAAGTATTGAGTTCATTCTCATCTGTATATTGCTTCTCTTGTATCAAATCATCAAAATTTAAAATAATAATGTCGTTAGATTCTGTCAATTCTTCAATATATGGTTTTGCCTTTTTTCCATAGAAATTTGCTATCATAAACTACTGTAGATAGTGTTCTTGTGATTTTGTCATGCTTTATTAAAAGTTAAAGATGCCATTCCGGTTGCTGTGGTATATGAACTTGAACTTATCAAATAATCAGCGTATAAATCAACAAATTAATCCGTTTTTTTTCTTAATTAAGTTATTAACATCTTAGAGTGTAATTCCCTTAAATTTAAATTATTCTTGCGTAAGGTGAGTAAATAACTCAATAACAGTAGTATATATGTATTTTGAAGTTCTAGTTAGCCATAGGAAGCGGATTTAAGATTACTTTTGGTCTTCAAATAGAGTTAAATTATAAGGTTTGATTTAAAGTTAATCTCAACGCTGGATATGATTAACAATTTGGAAATTTTGAAAATACAGCTTCACTATATATTTACGTTTAAAATAGCGGGTTAGGAGTTAGCTTAGGTAAAAGAAATTTAGTGGTCAATATAACTGCTGCTGCTATTAATATTATTATGGGTAGTGGGCACCAAACTTCTCTACAGTCTTATGCACTAAGCTATAACTTTCCTATTCCAATACTAAATAATTTTAAAAATTTATTTAGAAATAGACAATCATTTACTTGTAATTCATCTTTAAACTCCAATCAGTTTTCTCTTGATAAACTACAACAAGAATAAATAATAGGTTTTCACCTTAGAAATATAAAAAAATTACAAACAATGATACTGAAATCGGATATCTTTTCGGTAGAATTAATATTATTTTATTAGTAATTTTTGTGTGTAAAAACATTTATTTAGTTTATTATTTACCTAGGAATATTCTTTCTTATAATATAATGTATTAAATTATTTTAAAGAAGTGACTTACTTTTTTGTAACTTTGCGGTCACAAATTTTCAAGCATTTTTTTCATTTTTTTTAAATCCTATAACATCAATAAAATCAGTGCCTAGTGAAATATTTAAGTAAATTTTTAGGGGATGGCTAAAATTAATTTATACAACGAAATAAGATTCTATTCATCCTTAGATTATAAAATACCAAATCCAAGATATATAAATTATCAGCTTAATTCAATTTTAACATGTAGCTATATTTCATGATAAGATATCAAGAATTTTTAGATTGTTTATGTTTTTAAAAATTAAATGGAGGTAACCGAAAATCCAAATATAGAGTAGGTAAATAAAATTAAAAGAGTATGAATACTTCAAAACCTATCTTTTACATGTTTTTATTGGCTATAGTAGTCACTATGAAATCGTGTCAAAAAGAAGAATCCTCAAATGAATCACCAATAGAACAGAGTAACGAATTAGAGTCTGATATAGAATCCGATTTTTTGGAAGGAGAACAATTTGTAATTACTGATACAGGAGAACGAGTTTCTCATGACGAGTACATTAAACAACTTGATGAATTAAATTCTAATATTTTAAAAAAAGAATCAGTTGTATCAAGGATTCCTATTTCAAGGAATAATATGGAAAGTCTGGGAATGTCGTTTAGAAATTCAAGAAATGTTATTAATAGAATTCAAAATTCAATCTTTGATGGAGCACCTCTTAATATGCTTGAGGTAAAAGGTGTGCTTGTTAATAGTAGACCATTTGGTAATTCATTTATTTGTAAAAATTCTCCTTGTCGTAATCAGAATCAATCAAAATTCGTTTTTACAAGAAAAAGTAGAGGGAAAGTTTCCGACAGAAGAATAGAGGGACCATATACTCTAACAGTTAGAGAAGAAAAAGGACTGAAAAATGAAGAAGTGAGTATGGGTAGAAGGGTAATATATGAGTATTCATCCGCTACACAATCAAGTATAACAAAAACAAAATCAACATCTGTAAACTTTGGTTTTAAATATGGAGTATCCGTTTCTGCTAGTTTTCTCGGTTCAGGGTCTACTATTTCTTCAGAAATATCTTTTGGTTCTGAAACATCAAATAGCACAAGTACAACTAAAGGTGTAGTGTCAACAAGAAAAGATAATATCCCATATAGTCCAGGAGATGTTATTCCTAAAGGCAAAAAATGCTTTTTTCGTGTTATGGGAGAAAAACGTGAGGTAACAAGAAGATATAGAGTTTGGACAAATATTGAAAGTAATATGATAATAAAAGTTAAACGACCTAGAAATGGTAATAAAATAGTTTTCAGGAATGGTGAAGGTAAATATGCCTTCCCAAAACAGTTTAGAGAAAATAGAGTATATCATGATTTTGATGTGAAGAATCAATACTGGTTTTATTCTATAGTAAGAGAAAATTGTAGAAACTTGTAATTGGATTTTAGATTGAGTATATAGAGTGATAGAATTATTTGCCAATCTTTATCTTAATAAGGTTGGTAAATAATTTTTAATATTATTGGCGATAAGTGCATAACTTAAAATTTAGAAGGTTATAGCTTCAAAAGGTTAATTTTAAATAAACCTGTTGAGAAATAAATTTAACTTATTATTAAGTCTATTACGTTTACAATTTACTTGTAAAATAATAATAATTTTCAAACTTATTCATAGCTTAGGTTAAACAAGTTTACATCATGATGTATTATATTTTGGAGTGTAAATTAACTATTGAAGAATTTAACATCCCTTTTAGATAAGCTCCTAGATATTTTTGAATCCTTTAAAAAGGCATTTTAATTAAACTACAAGAAGCAAAAGTTGCTTTAGGCAGTTCATACCGTCTACTATTGAAAAAAAAAGTGTACAATCGAAAAACGAACAGCCGTAAAGATAGAATTGTAAGTATCTTTCATCCACTTGTGGATATAACACCAAGAGGAAAAGTAAAATCGAAAATAGAATTTGGTTCTAAATTAGAAATCAGTTTAGGGTAGGGTTATGCCCAAGTAGATACTCTGAGCTGAGATATATATAATGAGTTTAGTGATTTGATTTGACAAGTGGAGAATTATAAAAATCCTATATGATTACTATTCTGAACTTGTTTAAGTAGATAAAACATATGCTACCCAAGACAACCAAAAATGGCTTCAAGGAAAGACTTTTAGAAATAATCGTAATCACTAGGACGCAGTAGCATGGAATTAAAACAAAAAACTTGTTATAAAAAGAAGTCACAGAAAGAAACTAAATTGAAGTGAGGTTTGGATAAGTCAAAAAATGGCTACAACATCAATAAAATAAGTGCGACACTCCGATAAAAAATTAGAGAGTTGGGTTGCTATAATCTTCTTTATTATGAACTTAATAGATCATTAAAAAACGTGTTGTTGAAAAATATTTTATTATAACCCGACTCTAAGTCTTTAATGAAGCAATTTATAACACAAGTAAGATAAATGTTTATGCAGAAAACGGGTCACAGAAAATTTTTAGTCTACAAAATTAATCCGAATCCCGACTTTTTAGCAAACCCTACTTGTACTATGATAATGGCTAAAATCATTCTAGTCCCAACATGTTAGGGGACCAATAATGTTAGTTATAATTATAGGTTCTTACGATAGGTTCTTCTTTTTTTATAAATTTCAGGTTCAAAATGCTTCCATATTTGTTTAATAGCAATGTTTTCTTCTAGTTCTGGCGTTCTAAAACAATAATTTACACCTCTTTCTTTAAAAGATTTGTAATATTCGTAGAAAATAATTGCGGTAACACCTTTATTTTGATATTCTGGATGCACTCCAATTAAGTAGAAAATAACGTCTTTGCTCTTTTTTCTAGCTTGTAGCATATGGTAGATTCCAAAAGGAAAAAGCTTTCCTTTCATTTTTTGTAAAGCATCTGCATAAGAAGGCATTACAATACCAAAAGCAATTAACTTATCATTTTTGTCAACAATAAATTTTATATATTCTGGATTGATAAAACTGATGTATTTTTTTTTGAAATATTCTTTTTGTACATCATTAATTGGAACAAAGGAAGATAAACTAGCGTAACTCTCATTAAACAAATCAAACATTTCATCTGCCAATGGCATTACTTCTTCTGTTTTTGTGAAATTGATAGGTTTTACACCGTATCGTTTTTTTACAAGCACATTAACTCTTTCAAAAAACTCAGGTTTTGCATTGGCAAAAGGAAATCTGTTTTCTTCATACCCTTTTTCTTTTACAAAACCAAAACTTTCGTAATGACTTGCGTAATAAGGATCATTATACCAAGTTATCATATTACCTCTGTGTTCGAACCCTTCTGTAAGAACACCTACTTTGTCTAAATTAGAAAATCCTACAGGACCTTCCATATATTCTAATTGGTGCTCTTTTCCAATTTTAGCTACTTTTTCTAATAAGGCTTTACTAACATTTTTATCATCAATAAAATCGAACCAACCAAAGCGCATTTTTTTTACTTTCTGGTGGTTAATTTCTATCCAGTTAATCATTGCAACTACACGGCCAACAATTTTATTTCCTTTATATGCAAGAAAAAACCAAGCATTAGCATCTTTAAATACAGGGTTTTTATCTTTATTAAATGTTTCTAACTCATCTTTAATAATAGGAGGAACCCAATTTGGATTATTTTTATAAAGCGAAAAAGGGAATTTTACAAACGTTTTTAATTCAGATAGCGTTATAGCTTCTTTAATGATAATCATAACATTTTATTTCTATAGTTCAATATTAGTAATATTAACTATAGTATAAAACAAGAAACAAGATTTAAATTTTAAAAATTAAAAATCGATAACACCTGTGCCTTGTTTGTTTTCCTTTTTAATTTTTTTCTTTGCCTTTTTCAGCTGTTTTTTAGAAGGGCCTAAATCTGCATCCTCAGCACCGTCTCCAGCTTTAGATTTTTTCTTTTTTTTCTTTTTCATGCTATTTTTTTTGATCTCTCCACCGTTTTCATTGGCTTTTTGATCTTCAATAGCAGTTATTTTGTCTTTGTGTTTATCTATTCTATAAGATGCTCCTATTGTAGCAAATACTCTGGAAGGAGTATTTTTTGTATTAGTACCTATATTAAAGTCAGCTTGAAAATTTTCATCAAATAAATAAGCAGTTCCTGTTCTAAAAATTAGATCAGAATAACGATCACTTTGTATACCTTGGTTTTCTATAAAAACACTCCATTTAGGATTTCTTAAGGCATGACTAATAGATATAACGTAACTTTTTTCTGGAAAATCACTTCCAATTCTATCGTAAATAATGTTAGAAATTAATACCATTCTAGGTGTTAACTTGCTTTGTGTTGCTATCATAGCTCTTGGTGATATGGTTGGGTCACCTACAAAAAAAGGATTATCACCTAAAACAAAATTTGCTCCTCCATATATAGACACTGCTGGCAATAAATTTTTCCATCTAAATTTATGGTTTGCTTTCCAACTAAATAAATTAGGTTTATTCCTTTCTGGATTTTTAAAAGGATCAAACACTAAGAATTTTAATCCCAACCTATTTCTAGAAAAATTAGTTTCCTTAATTTTAGCACCAGTACCATTCACAAGCTTGGTACTGTTGTTTGTATAAGATGCTTCCCAATTAATTTCTAATTGCTCAAATAATAGCCCGTATCTTAAAGATACATCTAGCCCCATAAGTATAGATTCTGTATCTAATAAATTATGTTCTTGTCTATCATAAGCAATACCCATTTCTGCTTGTATAACATTTTTACCAACAGCATAAGCACTAACTGTTTGTCCTGGTCTATTAGAATTTATGACATCTGTATACTGGCAAAAACTAAGATGTAAACTAAAAAAAATAAAAAGATAAAGTATTGGTTTTATATATTTCATGAGTAACAGATTAACTAAAACATGTATTTTAGTATTATTTTATGACTTTTACACTTTTAATACAACGCTATAATTGTATTTTTGATATAAATTTTTGAATTAATGACAGGTTTTTTAACAACGATTCTAATACTACTTTTAGTATATTATTTTTTAAAAATATTGGTAAAGTATTTTGCACCTCAATTATTTAAATATGCAGCAAAAAAAGCAGAAAATCATTTTAAAGAAAAATTTGGCGATTTCTCTAATAAGCAATCCACGCAACAGCAAAAAAATGGAGAGGTAATTATTGAAGATACACCAAAAAGAAAAGTCAATCCTTCAAAAAAAGTAGGAGACTATATAGATTTTGAGGAAATAGAATAATAAGTGCTACATAACCATATCATGAAAACCAATATTAAGTCATTATTTACTCATTTTTTTGTCATTATTCTTTTTATCATCACTGCACTAGCATATTTTAGTCCAGTATTACAAGGTAAAAAAATTTTTCAGACAGACATTGCTCAGTATCGAGGAATGGCAAAAGAACAAACGGATTTTAAGAAAAAAACAAAGGAGGAACCATACTGGACAAATAGTGCTTTTGGGGGTATGCCTACCTACCAATTAGGAGCAAATTACCCCCATAATTACGTAAAGAAATTAGATCGTATTATTCGTTTTCTACCTAGACCAGCAGATTATTTGTTTCTGTATTTTCTTGGTTTTTATATTTTACTATGTTGTTTAAAAGTAGATTTTAAATTAGCTACTTTGGGAGCTTTAGCTTTTGGTTTTTCTACTTATTTAATAATTATTTTGGGGGTAGGACACAATGCAAAAGCACATGCTCTTGGGTATTTACCTATGCTTTTAGGAGGTATTATTTTAGTGTTTCGGAAAAAGTATATTGGAGGTTTTATTTTAACAGCCATTGCCATGGCTTTAGAAATAGTAGCCAATCATTACCAGATGACATATTATTTTATGCTCTTAGTATTAGTGTTAGGAACGGTATATTTAATAGATGCTATAATGAAGAAAACATTAAAGCATTATTTTAAATCTGTTGGACTTTTATTATTAGCTGTTATTTTAGGAATTGCTACCAACACAACAGGTTTAATGGCTACCAAAGAGTATGCAGATTGGAGTACTAGAGGAAAATCTGCGTTAACAATAAATCCGGATGGTTCACCTAAAGAACTAACCGAAGGTTTAGATAAGGAGTATATAACTGGTTGGAGTTATGGTATTATAGAGTCTTTAAATTTATTTATTCCGAGACTTTTTGGAGGTTCTGATAAGGAAAATTTAGGAGAAAAATCCAAAGCGTATCAATACCTTATAGAGCAAGGATTGTCTAGAAGTGGAGCATTAAAATTTACACAAAAATTACCTTTATATTGGGGCCCTCAACCAGGAACATCTGGTCCTGCATATGTTGGTGCTGTTGTTTTATTTTTATTCGTTTTAGGACTGTTTTTGGTGCCAGGAAAGAATAAATGGTGGTTGTTGGGAGGTACTCTTTTATCTTTAGTACTTTCTTGGGGAAAGAATTTTAGTTTGCTTACAGATTTTATGATAGATTACTTTCCGCTATACAATAAATTTAGAGCGGTATCATCTATTCAAGTAATTCTGGAATTATGTGTTCCAATTTTAGCAATTTTAGCACTAATAGAACTTTTTAAAGCTTCAACTTCTTCTTCTAAAAAATTAAATGCACTAAAAATTAGTTTAGTAATTATAGTCGGAATTAGTATTTCACTGTTACTAGCTAAAGGCATGTTCCATTTTGAAGGGCGTAACGACGAAATCTATAGAAAGTTTTATGGTAATGAAGTTGTATCATTGATACAACTAGATAGAGAAAGTGTGTACGTTAATGATATCATACGTACCCTTACCTATATTTTACTTGCTGCTACCGTATTATGGTTTTTTATTAAGAGAAAAATCAGTAAAAACATAGCAATCATTGCCATAGGAGCTCTTATGCTTATAGATTTGGTAGGTGTAGATTTACGTTATGTAAATAATAGTGATTTTGTTTCGCAACGAAAAGTAAATCAGCCTTTTAAAGAGTCTTCGGTAGATAATAAAATAAAGAAAGATAAAAGTATTTTTAGAGTATATAATCAATTAGAGGGGTTAAATGGCGCAAGTACTTCTTATTTCCATCAATCTATTGGAGGATATCATGCCGCAAAGCCATTAGGAATTCAAGAGTTATTCGATTATCATTTATCTGGAGATAAAATTAATGTACGCGTGCTTAATATGTTAAATGTTAAATATATTATTAAAGAAGATAAAGAAAGAAAAATCTATCTAGAAACTAATCCATATGCTAATGGAAATGCTTGGTTTATAGATAAATTGATTAAAGTCGATAATGTTAACAGAGAAATGACAGCTTTAAAATATATTGATATAAAAAATGAAGCAGTTGTAAATACAAGTGAATTTTCAGCATTAAATCAGTTTGAATTTCAGAAAGATTCTACAGCTAAAATTTCGTTAATAAGGTACGAGCCTAATCATTTAATATACACATCTACTAATGCAAATGAAGGTGTCGCAGCTTTTTCAGAAATGTATTATAAAAATGGTTGGAACGCCTATATAGACGGTACATTAACAGACCATTTTAAAGTAAATTATGTTTTACGAGCATTGGAAATTCCTAGCGGTATACATACTATAGATTTTAAATTTGAACCCGAAGTAGTTAAAAAAGGAAGTGAAATTTCTTTTGCTGCTTGTATATTGTTGGGGTTAATTATATTAGGCGGGTTAATTACCTATTTTAGACCTATAAAAGTTAAAGAAGGTACTGAATGAAGAAGGTGCTCATCATCACGTATTATTGGCCGCCAGCAGGAGGACCAGGAGTACAGAGATGGTTAAAATTTGTAAAATACCTCCGGGATTTTAATATAGAACCTGTTGTTTATATTCCTGAAAACCCAGAATATCCAATGCTAGATAGTTCTTTAGCGAGCGATATTCCTGAAGGGATAAAAATTTACTCACAAAAAATTGTGGAGCCATACCGTATAGCAAGCTTACTTTCTTCAAAAAAAACAAAAAGGATAAGCTCAGGAATTATAGAAACCAAAAAGCAATCGTTTATAGAAAAGACCTTGTTGTGGATTCGAGGTAACTTTTTTATTCCAGATGCTCGTAAATTTTGGATAAAACCATCGGTTCAATACCTAACTGGGATTATAAAAAAGGAACAAATAGACACAATAATTACTACAGGTCCGCCGCATAGTGTGCATTTAATAGGTTATCAACTTAAAGAAAAATTACAAATACAATGGTTGGCAGATTTTAGAGACCCTTGGACGTCTATTGGTTATCATAAAAAATTAAAATTAAGTAAAGCATCAGCAAAAAAACACAAAGAATTGGAATCTTTGGTGTTACAAAATGCAGATAAAATTATAGTTACAAGCACTTCCACCAAAAAAGAATTTGAAGCAATTACAGAGCAACCTGTTGCTGTAATTACAAATGGTTATGATGTAGAAAACAACACAAAGTTTAAGTTGGATACTAAATTTACTATTTCTCATATAGGCTCCTTATTAACAGGGCGCAACCCTAAAAATTTATGGAAAGTCCTAAAGGAATTATTAGAAGATAATGAAGCTATTAGAAACAATCTAGAGTTACAATTTATTGGTGTTGTTAGTGAAGATGTATTAACTTCTATTTATAGTTTTGGATTGGAATCGTATGTAAAACTAGTAGGCTATGTTTCTCATGAAGAGGCTATTGTGTACCAAAAAAGCGCCCAAATTTTGCTTTTAGTAGAAATTAATGCAGTAGAAACAAAAGGGATTATTCCAGGGAAGTTATTCGAATATATGAACGCAAAACGTCCTATATTGGGATTGGGGCCTCATAATTGGGATGTTGCAGCTATTGTTAAAGAGACAAATACAGGAGCTGTTTTTAATTATGATACGCAAGCTCATTTAAAAAAAGTACTTCTAGACTGGTTTAAGGCTTACCAGAATAAAGAATTAAAAGTAGCTTCTACAGGAATAGAAAAGTATAGCAGGAGGGAGCTTACTAAAAAACTAGCAGCATATATTTAATGGGAATCGTATTAAAGCAATCTTTAAAAAATACTTTGGTTACCTATATAGGTTTTGGAATTGGTGCCATAAATACTCTTTTTTTATATACTCGTTTTTTAACCGATGAATATTATGGGTTAGTAGGTGTACTATTGTCTGCGGCTGCCGTTTTAATGCCCTTGTTGGCTTTTGGTGTGCCAAACACAATGGTTAAATTTTATAGCTCTTATAAAGAAACAAAAGAGTTAGATTCATTTTTAACCCTAATGCTACTACTCCCATTAGCACTAATTATACCAATTGCAGCAATTTCATTTTTTTCTTATGATATTATTGGTGATTTATTATCTAAAGAGAACCCTATTGTAGAAGGCTATGTGTATCATATTTTTTTGATAGGGATGGCAATGGCTTATTTTGAAGTATTTTATGCTTGGGCAAAAGTACAAATGAAGTCCGTTTTTGGAAATTTTATGAAAGAAGTTTTTATTAGAGTATGCATTATGGTTTTGTTGTTTCTAGTTTATTTTAATACTATTTCTGTAGAAACATTTTTAAAAGCTTTGGTTGTTGTTTACATGGTACGGACTATTTTAATGAAATTGTACGCCCATTACTTAAGGAAAACCAAAATAAACTTTAATTTTCCAAATAATACAAAACAAATTATAAGTTATAGCACACTCATAATATTAGGAGGATCTGCTGCTGTAATATTATTAGAGGTAGATAAAGTAATGATTAATCAGTACATAAAAATAGAAAATGTAGCCTATTATAGTGTCGCTATTTTTATTGCCACAGTAATAGCAGTACCTTCTAGAGCAATGCACCAGATTACATATCCTTTAACAGGAGAATTAATGAATAGAAAAAACATAAAAGAGTTAAAGGTATTGTATCAAAAAAGCTCACTAACCTTGTTTATGATAGCAGGACCCATTTATTTACTTATTATTTTGAATTTGAATGATTTGTATGATTTACTGCCAGAGGATTATAGCAATGGTTTTATAGTTGTTTTTTTAATAGGATTAGCTAAAATATATGATGCCCTTTTAGGGAACAACAATGCTATATTGTATAACTCTGAGTATTATAAAACCGTAATGTTAATGGGCGTGTTTTTAGCCATTTGCACTATACTTTTTAATATGTGGTTGATTCCCAATTATGGGCTCATTGGTGCTGCTTATGCTACTTTTTTAGCATTAAGTATATATAATACTATTAAGATATTTTTTGTAAAAATAAAATTTAATATGCAGCCTTTTACAATAGAAATAACTAAAGTTCTATTGTTATTATTAATTTTAGGAGGTACATTTTATTTTCTGCAATTACCGTTTCATCCCATACTAAATATTGTAGTAAAAAGTGTGTCGCTAATGATTTTATATATAAGTATTATTTATAAGTTTAAAATATCTGAAGATGTATATGGAATACTTTCTAAATACATTAAAAGAAGTTAAATAAAACCCTAATCACAGTAAAAAAACTCCGAAGGAATAAATTCACTTCGGAGCTTTATACAACTAACCAATCTAAAAACAATCTTTACCTACGACTTCCTCTTACCGTTCTTGTCGATTTACGGTTATTTCTTGATGGAGAACTATTTGTAGCTCTATATGAAGAGCTTCTAGTTGTTCCATTTGTACTTCTATATGTTCTGCTAGGAGTAGCAGCTCTATTTGTAGCTGTTCTCTGTGTTCTAGAAGTACCAGTTATAGCTCTATTGTTATTATGTATCACAGGTTTTCTATAGGCAGTAGTGCTTCTAGGGGTTCTAACAACATCACTTTGAACAACTGTTCTTTGTGCAGAAGATTTTATATTTCTAGTAGTTTCACCTTTGCGGTAGTTACTGGTATTTCTGTTATGTTGAGAATTACGTGTTGTAGTTCTAGAACCTGTATTATTATTGTTTTTTCTATATATATCAACTCTGTTATCTCTAGAATTATATTGTGATTTTCTGTATCTATTGCTTCTATAATCATAAGCTACAGCTCTTTTGTCGTTTCTATAAATACGTTCTCTGTTATAATCATTCTTATTATAATTATAGCGGTGACCAATTCTGGCATATGACCTTCTTGTATTATGGCTATAAGGTCTGTAGTAGCTATAACGTATTGGAGTATAGTCTGTTCTGTAAGGTCTGTAGTTTACTAGGCAAAAATTAACTGTTGGTCTAGCAAAATACCTGTGGTATGGTCTGTAAACGTATCCTGTATTATAAGAGTTTATATATCCATTGCAGTGACTGTAGAAACCTCTTTGATTGTAATAAACATTTAGGCCACCTACACTAGCTACTCTATTATTTGAATAGTGAATATCTATGTTACCTATATTAGATATACGACCATAATAATCATAAAATACAGGAACATTTTCTACTTGTATTACAGCTCCATAATCATCATATTGCAGGTAAGCATTATAATCATAACCAGAATTGTAGGTGATACTTACATTACTAAAATTTGAATTTTCACTAAATCTAGATCTGTTTTCTATATGAAAATCAAACTCTCCATCTGGATAAACAGAAAACGTAATGCCGTTTTCTACAAAAATGAAAGAGTTATTGTAGTTATAAGCATTGCGTGTTGCAACCTTATCATCTACTGTCGTAGCCATCGTACTCTGAGCACCAAAAACAAGGGCTGTAATAAGGAGTATTAATTTTTTCATGATATAAGGTTTTAAATTATTAAGTGGAAAAAAGTCACACTTGCTAAGAGTATTACAAACAGCGTGCCAAAAAAAATAGAATTCAATTTAAGTGATTGATTTTAAGTGTTTTAAATTATTTGTTAAAGTTTTAAAACGGTAAAATAAGTAGTTGGTTGATATTTTTCTAATTGCTTATTGATAATAAACAATTAGAAAAATAAATATTAACAGTAATAAATAATGAAACTGTAAGTAAAAGCAAATATTTTTAAAACCTGATGCAACGAATATTGTTTCATACATAATAACTAAAAATTATAGCTTACTCTTCTTGTCATATATTTAATGTAGTATATTTAGAATTATATATATTATATCCTCATAGTGTAATTAAAAATTTTGTATGTCCGTAAATACCCCTAATTAGACATAGAACGCTTATCTTTAGGACTTATTAAGTAAATTATTATGGAT
>ENA-ORXM01000976-ORXM01000976.1-marine-metagenome-genome-assembly--contig:-NODE-976-length-43740-cov-34.379429_pt1 | contig 43740 bp, 45 predicted proteins | sample MGYA00237867_ERZ511480 | MGnify/ENA primary metagenome ERZ511480 (study PRJEB26309, sample SAMN06266103) | marine metagenome | isolation source: Algal blade | place: United Kingdom:Sidmouth, United...
ACACAAATTTATTTAGCAGCCCAACAAGCTGCTTATAATGAACTTAAAAACTTATCAACACCTAAAGTAGCATAGCCATCCTTTCTAGAAAATTGTTTGCGTAACATGAGTTACTAATTTAGAATAATTTCAAATTGAAAAATCTTGTTATGATGATGTATACCAGTATCACATAAGTTGCTCTACAAGTTAGTTAACCCCAAATTAAGTTTAGATTGGTGAATAGTAAAATTTAGGACTCATTCTGGGCAAGCACGGAGCTGATTAATAAGGTATATTAATAGATATGATCATATTGGAAATTTATACAATACTATTATTTTAACCCAAGTTCCGTTAATCGGGAAACATATTTTCCAATTACATCAAATTCTAAATTTATTAAAGTGCCAACCTTAAAAAGTTTAAAATTAGTATGCTCATAAGTATAAGGAATAATACAAACACTAAACGTGTTGCGCTTAGAATTCACAACAGTAAGGCTAACACCATTTACAGTAATCGATCCTTTTTCAATAGTAATATTATTTAGTTTAGGGTCATATTCAAATGTAAATTCCCAACTTCCTTTCGTTTCAGTAATTGATTTACAAGTAGCAGTTTGGTCTACATGTCCTTGGACAATATGGCCATCAAGTCGATCCCCAACCTTCATACCACGTTCTAAATTAATAAGATCATTAACCTTTAATGTGCGAAGACTCGTTTTTTCTAAAGTCTCTTTAATAGCAGTAACAGTATATGTGTCATCTTTTATTTTTACAACTGTAAGGCAAACACCATTATGAGCAACACTTTGATCAATTTTTAGTTCATTGGTAAAATTGGACTGAATTGTAAGGTGTAAATTGTCCCTTTCTGAATCTAAGGAGACCACCTTTCCAAAAATTTCTACAATTCCCGTAAACATAAGCGTTATTAATTAGTTAAATTTGTAATTCAATCGATGTGTCAACAAAATTACATTTTTGAAGGCACAAATATCGACACATTAACATAGAATAATGAGTAAAGAATCTATAATACGCGTAGGAATTTCCATAGGAGACCTTAATGGTATAGGTCCAGAAGTAATTTTGAAAACTTTTGAAGACAATCGAATGTTTGATTTTTGTACTCCTGTTGTTTTTGCCAATTCAAGATTAGTAAATTTCTTTAAAAAACAATTAAAGCTCAAAACCCTAATTCAGCCAATCAGTTCCTTAGAAAAAATTATCGATGGGAAATTGAATGTAATAAATGTTTGGGAAGAAAGCGTTCAGATTGAATACGGAAAAGAAGATGCAACGATTGGGGAGTATGCAATAAAATCTTTGGAAGCCGCTACATTTGCGCTAAAAGAAGAAACTATTGATATTTTGGTAACAGCTCCAATTCATAAAACAGCAATTCAATCAGATACATTTAAATTCCCAGGACATACCGACTATTTAAATCAGGAATTAGAAGGGGATAGTTTAATGTTTATGGTTACCGACGATTTAAAAGTAGGGTTATTAACAGATCACGTAGCGTTAACAGACGTAGTGAAACACTTAACACCTGGTGTAATTAGCCAAAAAATAAGTACAATACATACTTCCTTAATCAAAGATTTTGGAATAGTAAAACCAAAAATTGCAGTTTTGGGAATCAATCCACATACAGGAGATAATGGAGTTATTGGTAAAGAGGATGATGATGTATTGAGACCTACATTAGAAAAAATAAAAATTGCAGGTAAGTTGGTTTACGGACCATACGCAGCAGACAGTTTTTTTGGATCTAATAACTACAAGCAGTTTGATGCTGTTGTAGCTACTTATCATGATCAAGGGTTAATTCCCTTCAAAACATTAGCTTTTGGGCAAGGAGTAAATTTTACAGCAGGACTTAATAGAGTACGTACTTCGCCAGATCATGGAACTGCTTTTGAGATTGCGGGACAAGGAATCGCAGACTCAAACTCTTTTTCAGAAGCTGTTTTTAGAGGTATTAGTATTTATAAGAATAGAAAATTGCATGCTGAAATTAATAAAAACCCTCTAAAAAAGCTGATTAAAAAAAGATCACAAGAAGTATAAGGTTTATTAACAAAAAAATGTTAGTAATTAAATAATTACTTCAAAAAAATAATTATCTTTGCACCCGCCTTTGTCGGCGTCAAATTGATTTGGTGTATGAAAGCGTTGAAAGAATATACAATTCCTTTTGTTGGTTTAAAACTTGGGAAACATCAATTTAAATATGAGATCAGCAATGATTTTTTAGAGTTATTTGATTTTGAAGAGTTTAATAGCTCTGATATTAATGTGATTTTTGACTTTGATAAAAAAGGAACTCATTTTGAGCTGGCTTTTAAGGCAGAAGGAAGCGTGAATGTAGATTGTGATGTAACAATGGAAGCTTTTGATTTGCCAATAAGTAATGACTTATATTTGGTAGTTAAGTTTGGAGATGATTACAATGACGAAAATGAAGAATTATTAACAATTACTCATGGAGAGTACGAAATTAATATAGCACAATATATATATGAATGTATCGTGTTAGCAGTGCCCTCCAAAAAAGTACATCCTGGAATTGAAGACGGAACATTAGAGTCTGATATTTTAGATCGTTTAGAATCGTTAGCTCCTAAACAAAAAGAAGAAAGTATTAAAGAAGAGGATGAAATTGATCCTCGGTGGAATAAATTAAAGAATCTACTTAAAGATAAATAAAGTTAGTTATGGCACATCCTAAGAGAAAAATCTCGAAAACCAGAAGAGATAAGAGAAGAACACATTATAAAGCAGTAGCACCTCAAATTGGAACTGATGCTGTTACAGGAGAAGCTCACTTATATCATAGAGCACACTGGAGTGAGGGTAAACTATATTACCGTGGTAATATATTAATAGATAATTCAGTAGAAGTAGCAGAAGCATAGTTTTTGTGATAAACGTATACTCAATAAATAGCATTTCCTGTTATTTCAGAGTAAAATATATGGTGCTTGGTTTATTTGCTAAGTATGCATAACATTATATTGAAAAAACGTCCAAACTTGGACGTTTTTTTTGTTTTTTTTTGAATATGTGTTGAAATCAACTTAATTTGCATAAAATTTACTTAAAATAGCTCATTTTGCTTCATTTTGAAGCATTTTTGCTCTAGAGTAAATATTTAACCAATAGGTATGAGTAAAATTACGGCTGCAATTACAGCTATTGGAGCATATTTGCCCGACTATAAACTAACTAATCAAGAATTAGAGGGTTTAGTAGATACAAACGACGATTGGATTACCTCTCGAACTGGTATTAAAGAAAGACGTATTCTGAAAGATCCTACCAAAGGGACTTCTTATATGGCTATAAAAGCTGCAGAAGATATTATTGCAAAGCGCCAATTAGATCCTAAAGAAATTGATATGGTTATTGTAGCTACGGCTACTCCTGACATGTCAGTAGCTGCTACCGCAGCTTATGTAGCGTCTGAGATTGGAGCAATCAACGCCTTTGGGTACGATTTAGCAGCCGCATGTTCTAGCTTTCTTTATGGAATGTCTACAGCAGCTAGTTATATTCAATCTGGTAGATATAAAAAAGTAATAGTTATTGGAGCAGATAAAATGTCTTCAATAGTAGATTATACAGATCGTACCACTTGTATTATTTTTGGAGATGGAGCTGCGGGCGCATTATTTGAATCTAATGACGAGGGCTTAGGATTACAGGACGAATATTTACGTAGTGACGGGATTGGACGTAATTTTTTGCGTATCGAAGCCGGAGGATCATTGAATCCGGCAACACATGAAACGATAGATAAAAAGCAGCATTATATTAAGCAAGACGGGAAAACAGTATTTAAATATGCGGTTTCAAGTATGGCGGATGCTTGTCAAAATATCATAGAACGTAACCAACTAAATAATGACGATGTTGATTGGTTAGTAGCGCATCAAGCAAATAAGCGTATTATTGATGCTACTGCTAAAAGAATGGGTTTAAAAGATGAAGCCAAAGTGTTAATCAACATAGAAAAGTACGGGAATACTACCTCGGCAACTATTCCTTTAGTGCTTCACGATTTTGAAAAAAAATTCAAAAAAGGAGACACACTCGTATTTGCTTCTTTTGGAGGAGGATTTACTTGGGGTTCCATTTATTTGAAATGGGCATATAATTCATAATAAAAACTAAAACTAACAACCCTTATAATATGGATTTAAAAGAAATTCAAAATCTAATCAAATTTGTAGCTAAGTCAGGCGCAAGCGAAGTAAAATTAGAAATGGATGATGTTAAAATCACCATAAAAACAGGTTCTGAAGATAAAGAAACTACGATCATTCAGCAATTACCTGGTGCTGTTCCAGTGGCACATGCACCTATTGTTGCACAAACAGTTCAGGCTACTGAAACAGATGCTGTCATTTCAAGTGTTTCAAGCGAAGATTCAAAGTATCTTACTATCAAGTCACCAATCATTGGGACATTTTATAGAAGACCATCTCCAGATAAATCCAATTTTATTGAAATTGGAGATTCAATAAATGAAGGAAGTGTACTTTGTGTAGTCGAGGCGATGAAACTTTTTAATGAAATTGAAAGTGAAATATCAGGAACCGTTGTAAAGATACTAGTGGACGATTCTTCACCTGTAGAATTTGATCAACCATTATTTTTAGTAGACCCATCTTAAAAGTTTAAAAACTTTTGCCCCACGCTTTAGAAATTGTAAAATTTCGATAATTGGGTTTAACTTGATTATATTTTGTTTAAAAATATAATTACGAAACGAAAAATTATGTTTAAAAAAATATTAATAGCCAATCGTGGTGAAATAGCGTTGCGTATAATTCGTACCTGTAAGGAAATGGGTATAAAAACGGTAGCTGTATATTCTACAGCAGATGCAGAAAGTTTACATGTGCGATTTGCGGACGAAGCAGTTTGTATTGGCCCACCACCAAGTAATGAATCGTATTTGAAAATGTCAAATATTATTGCTGCTGCCGAAATTACTAATGCAGATGCCATCCATCCAGGATATGGCTTTTTGTCAGAGAATGCAAAGTTTTCGAAGATATGTGAAGAGCATGAAATTAAATTTATAGGTGCTAGTGCAGAGATGATCGACCGTATGGGAGATAAAGCTTCTGCAAAAGCAACGATGATCGAAGCAGGAGTTCCAACAGTACCTGGTTCAGAAGGAATATTAGGAAGTTTTGAGGAAACAGAAATTTTAGCAAAAGAAGTTGGTTATCCAGTAATGCTAAAAGCTACTGCAGGTGGAGGTGGTAAAGGTATGCGTGCAGTTTGGATCAAAAATGAGCTTCGTAAAGCATGGGACGACGCCAGACAAGAAGCGAAAGCTTGTTTTGGTAATGATGGAATGTATATGGAGAAGCTTATTGAAGAACCTCGCCATATTGAAATCCAAATTATAGGAGATAGTAAAGGAAAAGCATGTCACTTATCAGAAAGAGATTGCTCGGTACAACGGCGTCATCAAAAATTAACGGAAGAAACACCTTCTCCGTATATGACAGACGAACTTCGTGAAGCTATGGGATTAGCAGCTGTTAAGGCAGCCGAATATATTAAATATGAAGGAGCAGGAACGGTTGAGTTTTTAGTGGACAAGCATCGTAACTTCTATTTCATGGAAATGAATACACGTATTCAGGTAGAGCACCCAATTACTGAAGAAGTGGTTAACTACGATTTAATACGTGAGCAAATAAACGTTGCCGCAGGAATACCGATTTCAGGGAAAAATTATTTTCCTCAAATGCATTCTATAGAGTGTCGTATTAATGCAGAAGATCCTTTTTATGGATTTAGACCTTCTCCAGGGAAAATAACAAATTTACATACACCTGGAGGCCATGGAGTACGAATAGATACACACGTTTATAGTGGGTATACGATTCCTCCTAATTATGATTCTATGATTGCTAAGTTAATTACCACTGCGCAAACTCGTGAAGAGGCAATTAATAAAATGAAACGTGCTTTAGATGAATTTATAATTGAAGGTATTAAAACAACAATTCCTTTTCATAGACAATTAATGGATCATCCAGATTATGTAACAGGGAACTACACTACAAAATTTATGGAAGATTTTGAGATTCAGAAGTAGGTAGTAATTAATTATTTGCAAAAAAAAATGCAACTTACAAAAAAGCCTTTCCAATTTTGGAAAGGCTTTTTTATTTTATCACTTCCTAAGAAAGAATTTTTAAATAAAACTATTATTAGAAAGCATAACTTAATCCTAAGTTCCAAAAACTTTGTAATTTATTATCAGCATCCTTTAAGCTAAAAGTATCGGCATTAGTTGTTGTTAAACCAGACTCTGCATTAAATGCCTCTTGCTTGTTGCTTCTTAATCCAAAATCAAGTCCAACTCCAATTTTTTTCCATAGAAGGTAGCTCAACCCATTAGTCCATTGCCAATTAGAGTAATCAACATCCTCATAACTCAAAAATGCGGATAAATTTGATTTAAAATTAACATTACCAATTTTACGAGTATAGTCAGCTACTATTTTTGCACCTAAAGAAGATTCGTATTGTGAAGCGCCATCACTAAATACAAAATTGTAGTTTAAAGGATGTATAACAACCACTAAATCCTGAATTGGTGTCCAAGTTCCTCCAATACCAACATCTAAGTATCCAGGATCATTAAAATTACCCTCAAGTATAGAAGTTCTATATTCTGCTAATGTAGATATAGCAAAAGTTTTACTCACTTTATACCCATATAAAGAACTTATGTTAAATATATCTGTAGCGGCTTGAAAAGTGGTGTTGTCAGTGTTATTATCCTTATTATCAAACTTAACCCATCCTAAATTTAAGTTTAAGGAATTTCTCCAAAAATCTTTTTCTCTATTAAGGTTGGCATAAGCGTTAACGGATAAACCAATATTACCAGTAGAATTATTCGGAGCTGCTTGAGTATACCAGTTGTCAAAACCACCAATACTACCTCCTAGTGTTCCAAATACTCCTTTTTTCCATCCAGGTAAAGCGTTAATTTTTGCTTGAATAGCTTTAGCCTCACCTTCCAAAGCAGATATGGATGCTTTTTTAGTACTTAATTCTTTTTTTAATTCGTCTTCTGTTTTTTCTTGAGCATAAGATGCTGAAAACAAAGCAAATAGTGCCGTAGTAAAAATTATTTTTTTCATAAAAATTTAATATAGTTTGTCAATAACAAAGATAGTTAAGTATAAACTATAAATATGTATTAAATTAATATGTGTAAAAAAAATCGATTAAGTGTTTGGCTGATCGACATAAAGCAGGGAAAATTATTTTCTTTTTTTATAAAGTGGTACGGAAGAACAAGCCTCACCATACATAATACTTTTTGCCACAGGTTGGAGTTTTTCCAATAAAGTGATGTAAGCATTTTGAGGAACTGGCTTATCGGAACATCCTTTAATAATTATTGGCTTATCAACATAGTCTTCAGTAGAAATTGTTGCAATTTGAGATTCATAAAGAGAGGTTTCTAATTGGGTTAAATCACCAAAAACCACTTTTTTTGCGTAGGGCGAAATAGCAGTAGTAACCAACATATATGCCCAGCCAGGTATTATAGCATCAGTATCACAGGTTAACGCAACAAAATGGCCTTGGTATTGCGACCAGTCATGTTCCGAAAGATAAGTTCTAAATTCCTTTTCACGAAGCAATAATCCTTCAAATAACCAATCAGAAATATCAAAAACAGTACGTACTCCTTCTAAATACCAATCTTCAAGATCAATAGTAATTAAATTACTATTTGCAATGCGGTTAACAATTTCCATTTCTTTGTAATATGTAATTAGTAGAAAGTATTAATCATTTTTTGTATTAATTACTTAATGCTTTGTACTGTTTTTATAGCATACCTAATTCCAATTTAGCTTCCTCACTCATTAAATCTTGGCTCCAAGGTGGGTCAAAAGTAATTTCTACTTCACAATCGTTTACAGCGTCAATTGATTTGATTTTTTCTTCTACTTCCAAAGGAAGTGTTTCTGCTACAGGGCAATTAGGTGTAGTTAAAGTCATTAGTACTTTAACGTCGTAATCTTCATTTACAAAAACATCGTAAATTAATCCTAACTCGTAGATATCTACAGGTATTTCTGGATCAAAAATAGTTTTTACAACAGCAACTACTTTATCGCCTAATTCAGTAGTATTTATTTCTTTACTCATAGTACTTTTATTTTAAATGCTTTGTTTATTGTAATTGTGTTTGATAAGCAATAGCATACATTTTTAATTGTTTGATCATACTAACTAGCCCATTGGCACGAGTAGCAGATAAGTGTTCCTTTAAGCCAATTTGATCAATAAAGTTTGTGTCAGCATCAATAATATCCTTGGGATGTTGTCCTGAAAAGGCGCGAATAAGGATAGCTATTATTCCTTTTGTAATAATGGCATCACTATCTGCAGTAAATTCTAATTTATCTTTTTTGAGTTCTGCATGTACCCATACTTTACTTTGGCAGCCTTTTATAATATTTTTATCTGTTTTGTATTGAGCATCAATCAGCGGAAGATCTTTTCCTAAATCAATCATATATTCGTAGCGCTGCATCCAGTCATCAAACATTCCGAATTCGGAAACAATTTCCTCTTGTATTTCTTTTATTTTGCTCATTCTTATTTTGCTTTAAGACAACATTATTACTGCACGTTTAACAGAGCTAACAAGAACATCGATTTCTCCTTTAGTATTGTAAAAGGCAAACGAAGCTCTAACAGTACCAGGTATTTTATAAAAATCCATTATTGGTTGCGCACAATGGTGTCCAGTCCTTACGGCTACTCCCAATTTGTCAACAATCGAGCCAATATCATATGGATGTATATTGGCTATATTAAAGGATATTACGGCTGTCTTTTCGTCAGCTTCCCCATATATGCGTAAGTTTTTGATAGTCTTCAATTCCTTAGTCGCATAGTCCAGCAATTCCTTTTCATAAGAAGCAATATTGTCAAAGCCCACACTATTCATATAATCTAAGGCTACACCAAAAGCAATTCCTCCACAAATGTTTGGGGTTCCTGCTTCAAATTTATGCGGAAGACCTGCATAAGTAGTTTTTTCGAAAGATACCTGATCTATCATTTCACCTCCACCTTGATATGGTGGGAGTTTATTCAGCCACTCTTCTTTTCCGTATAAAACACCAACACCTGTAGGGCCACATAGTTTATGAGCTGAAGCTACATAGAAGTCAACATCTAATGCCTGTACATCTGGTTTAATATGTGGTGTTGCTTGTGCTCCATCAATTAAAATAGCTGCACCTACAGCATGTGCTTTTTCTATAATAAATTTAATTGGATTAACAGTTCCTAGCGCATTCGAAACGTGATTTACAAAAACTAGCTTGGTTTTTTCAGAAACTAGTTCTTCGTAAACATCCATTAAAAGGGATCCTTTTTCATTCATAGGAATTACCTTTAAAATAGCTCCAGTGCGTTCACAAAGCATTTGCCAGGGTACTATATTTGAATGATGTTCTAAGGCAGAAACTATAATTTCGTCTCCTTTTGATAAAAAAGAAGTAAATCCAGTGGCCACTATATTTATGGAATGTGTAGTCCCTGCTGTTAGAATAATTTCGTGTGTTTTCTTAGCATTAAAATGTGCTTGTACTTTTTTACGAGCTACCTCATAGGCATCCGTAGCTTCTTGCGAAAGTGTATGTACTCCACGATGGATATTAGCGTTGTAATTTGAATAATAATCTACAATGGCTTCAATTACTATTTGTGGGGTTTGGGAAGTAGCGGCATTGTCAAAATACACTAATGGTTTTCCGTTAACTTCTCTTTTTAAAATAGGGAAATCGTTTCTTATTTTACTTACATTTAGCATAAATTAGTATAACTTAACTTAGCTTGTAAAGTTAACTCTTTGTGTTTAAATAGCGTGTTAGTAAAAAGTGAAAAAACAATTTCAGAAGTATATTTTAAAAGATCGAATAATCAATTTTTGTAGTAAATTCTTCTAAAAATTTAGTTCCTAAAAAGGAATTTCCTTTGGTATTTAACTTAGGACTCCATACTACCATGCTAAATTGATGTGGGCATATAACCACTATGCCTCCGCCAACACCACTTTTACCTGGTAAGCCAACTTTAAAAGCAAATTCTCCAGCTTCATCATAGAAGCCACAAAGTTGCATAATAGAGTTAATTCTTTTGGATTTACCGGCCGAAACTACTTGTTTTTTAGAAATGGGACAAAATCCATCATTCGTTAAAAATAGAAATGCTTCTGCTAGTTGTTTACAATTCATTTCTATTGAACATAAATAGAAATAAAAATCCATTACTACATCAATATCATTATGGATGTTTCCAAAAGATTTCATTAGATTGATTAATGCAGTATTAGTGTAAGCGCATGATTTTTCAGATTCAGCTACTTTTGTTGAAAAAAATACTTCATCTGTACATAATTGATTTACAAAGGAAAGAAATTCCTTTTTAGGATTATTTAATTCTGAAACTAAAATATCAGCTACAACTAATGCTCCTGCATTTATAAATGGGTTTCGAGGCATTCCCTTTTCGTATTCCAATTGAACTAATGAATTAAAAGCACTACCCGAGGGTTCCACACCAACACGTTTCCAAAGTTTTTCGCCTTGTATTTTGTAGGCCATACTGAGAGATAAAACTTTAGCAATACTTTGAATTGAGAATTTTTCATCAGCATCTCCATAATGGAATTTTGCTTTTTTTAGTGTTATTAAACTCACTCCAAATTTAGACGCATCAACAGATGCCAACTCTGGAATATATTGAGCAACTTGTCCATTATTTTTTGTAGTTTTAATTTCTTCGTGTATTTCTAAAAAAATTTGGTTGAATTCCATCTTAAAGTTAACTAATTATTAATAAAAGACACAAATTACATTTTTTGGACACAAAAAAACGCCTAACTTTTAAATTAGACGTTTGTGTTTTATTATTGTCAAACCCTACAAATCAAACCCTAGATTAACACCTAGCTTTCTAGCTATAATTTTATTAATTCGATTTTTTAGTTGAGGTATTTTAACGGAATCTAATACGTTATTAGCAAAGGCATACATAAGTAAAGCTTTTGCTTCTTTAGTGGCAATACCACGAGAGCGCATATAAAATAGTGCACTTTCGTCTAATTGACCAATAGTACAGCCATGAGAACATTTCACATCGTCTGCAAAAATCTCTAATTGTGGTTTTGAATTTACAGTAGCTTTATCGCTCAATAAAATATTGTTATTGGATTGAAACGCATTTGTTTTTTGAGCAATCTGATCTACAATGATTTTTCCATTGAAAACCCCTATAGCTCTATCGTCAAAAATTCCTTTATAGTCTTGATGGCTTTCGCAATTAGGCTCTAAATGCTCCACCAAGGTATTATGATCTACGTGTGCTTTTCCTTCAAGAATAGTAACTCCATTTAAAATAGAATCTATTCCTTGACCTTTTTGGTAAAAGTTTAAATTATTACGTGTAATATCTCCACCAAAAGCAAAAGTATGAACCGAGCATACTGAATTGTCACGTTGCTCAACAAAAGTGTTATCCACTAAAGTTGCGTTTGCAGTATCGTTTTGAATTTTATAATAATCTACATGGGAGTTCTTACCTGTGTAAATTTCAGTTACCGAATTAGTAAACGATTTTTTATTAGATAAATTTTGGTGACGTTCGATTATTTTTACTTCGGAATTATCCTCGACTACAATTAAATTACGGGGTTGAAGCATTACAGCGTCTCCAACACCAGTAGTAAAATGTACTATCTGAATAGGTTTATCCGTTGCTGTATTTTTAGGAACACTAATATAAGCTCCTTCTTTTGCATAAGCGGTATTCAAAGCGGTAAGTCCATCTTCTTTAACAATAGTATTAAAGTACACATCCATTACAGCTTTAAATCGATTTTGTGTTAATGCAGAAGACATTAAACAAACATCAAATTTCTCGTGGGTGGTATTTGATAAGTGTGAAGAATAAACGCCATCAATAAAAACAATTTTATAACTGTCTAAATCGTTAACAAAATATTGCTTTATATCCTTATAGTCCAAAGCAACTTCTTCCTTGGGAAACAAAGCAAAATCTTGTTTTAATACACTATTTAAGGAGGTGTATTTCCAAGCTTCTAATTTCTTTGAGGGAAACCCATACGCCTCAAAACTTTTCATAGCTTCGGTACGTATATCGTGAATTGGATCTTCAGTGTCCACAGTAGCTTCAAAGGCTAAAAACGAAGAGACTAATTTTTCTTTTAATTCCATGGTGTTATGGTTTTCAGTTTGCTGTTATCGGTTTATAGTTTTTAGTGTTGCTAGCAACTGAGAGCTTTAAAACTATCTACCGAAAACCAATTACGCTTTTAACTCTTCTTTAATCCAATCATAACCTTTCTCTTCTAATTCTAAGGCTAAATTTTTATCTCCGGTTTTTACAATCTTACCATCATGTAATACATGTACAAAATCGGGTACAATATAATCTAATAGACGTTGGTAGTGCGTAATAACAATTATAGCATTGTCCTTGCTTTTTAATTTGTTTACACCGTTAGCAACTATTCGTAATGCATCGATATCTAAACCAGAATCAGTTTCATCAAGAATGGCTATTTTTGGTTCTGACATAGCCATTTGGAAAATCTCATTACGTTTTTTTTCTCCTCCAGAAAAACCTTGGTTTAGCGAACGTGATAAGAATTTACTGTCAATTTCCAACAGTTGGGATTTTTCTTTGATTTTTTTAAGCATGTCACGCGCGGGCATATCTTCTAATCCACGGGCTTTGCGTGTTTCATTAATAGCTGTTTTTATAAAATTTGTTACTGAAACTCCAGGAATTTCAACAGGGTATTGAAATGAGAGAAAAATTCCTTTATGTGCACGCTCTTCGGCACCTAATTCTTCAATATCTTCCCCTTCCAAAAGAATGTTACCAGAAGTAACTTCATACTCTTCTTTTCCGGCGACAATAGAAGCTAAAGTACTTTTTCCAGCACCATTAGGCCCCATTATAGCGTGAACTTCTCCAGCATTTACTTTTAAGTTTAATCCTTTTAAAATTTCTTTATCTTCTACACTTGCGTGCAAATCCTTAATTTCTAACATAATGTATATCTAATACAAAGTGCTTATTGCACTATATTTACTTTAACTTTTTCGTCGGTTGATTTGGTGCTAACTGGTAATATTTTTACTATTTTTTTTATTTCCACTACTTTTTCCCATCCCTCTTTAGATGGATTGGGTTTTATAATTCCTTCAATAATTACAGGAACCATATCGTACTGATCTTTTTTCATGGGCTTTACTTTTTCAGTAAGTTCATTTGCTTTATCGTCTAAAACAACTCCGTAAATAAAGTCTTTACCTTTCAGTACAGCAGCGTCAGCTACGTATATATATTCAGCCTCAATTTTTGTAAAATTTGACGCTTCGTTTTTACAAGCAATAACAGTTATTATTAAGCTTAAAAGAACAAGAATTTTTTTCATAAAAATTAAATTTAGTTAGTTAATAGTTACTTTTTATCCGACAGAACCTTCAAGGCTAATTTCCAGTAATTTTTGAGCTTCTACTGCAAATTCCATAGGTAGTTTGTTTAAAACCTCCTTGCTAAAACCATTTACAATAAGTGCAATGGCTTTTTCGGTATCAATTCCACGTTGGTTACAGTAAAAAATTTGGTCTTCACCAATCTTACTGGTAGTTGCTTCGTGTTCGATTTGAGCGGTTTTGTTTTTTACTTCAATGTAAGGAAATGTATGTGCTCCACATTCGTTACCCATTAATAACGAATCACATTGAGAAAAATTTCGTGCATTTTCTGCGCGAGGACTAATTTGTACCAATCCACGGTACGAATTTTGAGATTTTCCTGCTGAAATACCTTTAGAAATAATAGTACTCTTAGAGTTTTTCCCTAAATGCACCATTTTGGTGCCCGTATCTGCTTGCTGGTAATTATTGGTAACTGCTATAGAGTAAAACTCTCCAACAGAGTTATCTCCTTTTAAAATACAAGAAGGATATTTCCAAGTCACAGCAGAGCCTGTTTCTACTTGTGTCCAGGATATTTTAGCATTTTTCTCACATAAACCACGTTTGGTTACAAAATTGAAAACACCACCTTTTCCTTCTGCACTTCCTGGGAACCAATTTTGTACAGTCGAGTATTTAATTTCGGCATCATCCATTGCAATTAACTCTACTACAGCTGCGTGTAATTGGTTTTCATCACGACTTGGAGCGGTACAACCTTCAAGGTAACTTACGTAGCTTCCTTCGTCTGCAATTAATAAAGTACGCTCGAATTGTCCAGTTCCACCTTGATTAATTCTGAAATACGTAGAAAGTTCCATAGGACACCTTACTCCTTTTGGAATGTAACAGAAAGATCCGTCTGTAAATACAGCAGAATTTAATGCCGCATAAAAGTTGTCTGTTTGTGGAACTATTGAGCCAATATATTTTTTTACTAACTCAGGGTGATCTTGAATAGCTTCGGAAATGGAACAGAATATAATCCCTTTTTCGTTTAGTGTTTTTTTGAAAGTTGTTGCCACGGAAATAGAATCCACAACTACATCCATTGCCACGCCACTAAGCATTTTTTGCTCATCTAACGAAATTCCCAATTTTTCAAATGTGGCCAGTAACTCAGGATCAACATCCTCTAAGCTTTTATTAGGGTCTACCGCTTTAGGAGCAGAATAATAACTTATTGCTTGGAAGTCAGGTTTGTCATAATTAACATTCGCCCATTCAGGCTCTTCCATTTCGCTCCATAAGCGAAATGCGTCTACGCGCCAGTCAGTCATCCATTGAGGCTCATTTTTTTTCGCAGAAATTGCGCGAACCACATCTTCATTTAATCCAATAGGAAAAGTATCCGACTCGATATCTGTAAAAAACCCGTACTCGTATTCCTTAGTTTCGAGTTCTTTTTTTAAATCATCTTCTGTAAACTTGCTCATATTTTACTTCAGTTTTCAGTTTTCAATTTTCTGCTATCGGCAAAACAGTATGTACTGAAGACCGACAACTGGTATCTGAAAACTATTTTATAATGAAAAACTTTCTCCACATCCACAAGTACGACTTGCGTTTGGGTTATTAAATTTAAATCCGGTACCATTTAATCCCCCTGAATATTCAAGAGTAGTGCCTATTAGATAAAGAAAACTTTTTTTGTCAACGATAATTCGCACACCATTATCCTCAAAAACCTTATCGTCGTCTTCTTGCTTGTTGTCAAATTTCAAATCGTAAGATAATCCAGAGCAACCACCACTTTTTACGCCTACGCGAACAAAATCGGAAGTGGCATTAAAACCATCGTCCTGCATCATCTCAACGACCTTCTTTTTTGCTGTGTCTGAAACTTTAATCATCTCTTTACTAAATTAGAATACAAATATACGACATAAGTAGGTTTTGGTTGTAGTTACTTACACTTTCTATTTATTAATACATTGCTTTAATTTATTATTAATATTTAATGATTTGACACAATTAAATGTGTGCAGTATTAGAATAATTAATTTTTCTTATTTGTACCTGTTGTAGGGGTGTGATTTGATTGATTTGAGCCTTAAATTTTTATTCCTAAACAATTAATTTAGAAAGTTTTTCTTGTTAGTAAGGGGGTGAAGTAGCATAAAGTTTCATTAAAGAGATAGGGATATTATACTAAGTTGAAAAATTGTAATATTTTTGCGCTCTCTATTTTGGAGATTATATTTTTAATTAATTAATAGATGGCATTGGCCTGAAATTTAAAAAAAGCAAAATGAAAGTAGCTGTAGTAGGTGCTACCGGGATGGTAGGTACCGTTATGTTGAAAGTATTAGCAGAAAGAAATTTTCCTGTAACAGAACTAATTCCTGTTGCCTCTAAGAGATCAGAAGGAAAAAAGCTTACTTATAAGGGTAAGGAGTACGCTTGTGTAACATTAGAAACTGCAGTGAAGATGAAACCAGATGTTGCTTTATTTTCAGCAGGAGGTGATACATCAGTAGAATGGGCTCCGAAATTTGCTGCAGTAGGCACTACGGTAGTTGATAACTCTTCCGCTTGGAGAATGGATCCTACTAAAAAATTAGTAGTTCCAGAAATTAATGGAGATGTGTTAACAGCAGAAGATAAAATTATTGCTAACCCTAACTGCTCAACAATTCAGTTAGTAATGGCATTAGCACCATTACATAAAAAATATAAAATGAAGCGTTTAATTATTTCTACATACCAGTCAGTTTCTGGTACAGGAGTAAAAGCGGTTCAGCAGCTAGAAAACGAAACAAAAGGGATTGAGGGTGAAATGGCATATTTATATCCAATTAACCGTAATGCAATTCCTCATTGTGATGTATTCCAAGATAATGGATACACTAAAGAAGAAATGAAGCTAGTAAAGGAGCCTAAAAAAATCTTAGGTGACGATTCTTTTAGTGTTACAGCAACTGCGGTTCGTATACCTACTGCGGGAGGACATTCAGAATCAGTGAACGTAGAGTTTGAAAATGACTTTGATGTTATTGAGGTGCGAAAATTATTAAGTGAAATGCCAGGAGTAGTAGTGCAAGATAATTTAGATACGAATACATACCCTATGCCTGCTTTTGCACACAATAAGGATGAAGTTTTTGTAGGACGTATTCGTAGAGATGAATCACAGCCAAATACATTAAATATGTGGATTGTTGCTGATAACCTTAGAAAAGGGGCGGCAACAAATACTGTTCAAATTGCTGAATATTTGGTAGAAAAAGGGCTTTTAGGATAATTAATCCTTAGTCAATATTATAATTGTAACCCCCTGTGATCTTATAAGATTTAAGGGGTTTTAGAGTTACAATATTTTTCACGCAACCTTAGATCCTATAGATAAATCTCTGGCATTGGCAGTAGCAATATTAATTATGCTTTTAATATCTAAAAACTGGTCAAGTTTAAAAAGCTTATTCTAGAGTATTATGGTGTTTATAAAAGTGGCTAATGTATTTGAAAGTTATTTTTTGTTAGCATCTGTAAAAACGGGTTTGCCATCTTTACAAATTACCTTTTCGGGAATAGCAATAACTTCACAGGTAGAAACGATATCCTATTTTTTGTTAATTTTTTTTGGTTCTTCGCCAAAAAGTATGGTTTAAGAAAAAGGGTGATTTTATTTAATATAATCTACCCCATTAAGTAGTTTTAAATTAAGGCTTTTATGAGATAAATGACTCTTTCATAAAATTTTGTTTTTTTTGTAAAACCTTTAATCCACAACTTTTGGCGAAGAACCTAAAAAGCTTATTTTTGTTAATATCACTATGGAATTATACAATCTAAGACATTTTTTTCAACGACACGGTTTTTATGTTTGCGCCCGGCTAGCTGATCGTTTAGGGATGCGAACTAAAAATGTACGTATATTTTTTGTGTATGCCACCTTTGCTACGGCTGGAGTAGGTTTCTTTGTATACCTCACATTAGCGTTTTGGTTACGTTTAAAGGATTTAGTGTATACTAAACGAACCTCTGTTTTTGATATTTAATTTATGGCAAGAACACTTCAGAATAAATTCCATATAGCAATTTCACTTTTAACAGGTCTTATTTTTTTGGGGACTATTGGTTTCCGATATATTGCTAATTATAATTGGATAAACTCCTTGTATATGACAGTTATAACAATTGCCACTGTTGGATATGGAGAGGTAGCACCTTTAAGTGATCAAGCTAAACTATTTACTACCTTTTTTATTATTACCAGTGTTACTGTAATTGCATTTTCACTTTCCGTAATTACAGAGTATATTGTTAAACAAAGTAACCCTATGTTAATTCAGCATAGAAAAATTAAAAAAATGATTTCAACTTTTGAAAATCACATAATTATTTGTGGTTACGGTCGCAACGGAAAGCAGGTTGCTAAAAAACTGCTTGCCCACAAACGTCCTTTTTTAGTAATAGAAGGTGTAAAAGAAACTGTCGATAGATTTCAATCAGAAACGGTACCTATGCTTTGGGGAGACGCTATAGATGATGAATCCTTAAAAAAAGCAGGAATCTATAAAGCAAGTACTATAATTTGTACGCTACCTGAAGATGCTGATAATTTATTTGTTGTGCTTTCGGCACGCCAAATGAATAAAGACCTTAGAATTATTAGTAGAGCTTCCAAGCCTTCTTCTTACAGAAAGTTAAAACTAGCTGGTGCAGACAATGTCATTATGCCCGATCGTATTGGTGGAGACCACATGGCATCCTTAGTTGTAGTTCCCGATTTAATTGAGTTTTTAGACAATATTTCGTTAGTCGGTGATGGTTCAGTTAATATTGAAGAAATTCCATCAGATAAACTAACACAGGGAAAAGAAAATCAATCAATAATTGATTTAGATATTAGATCGCGTACTGGTTGTACTATTATTGGATATAAATCTCCAGAAGGAAAATATGTTATTAACCCAAATGCTTCCCAATTTTTAGAATCAAAATCTAAAATTATTGTTTTGGGTGATGCTGTACAAATTAAAAAATTGAATAAACTCTATGATATTTCCACTACATTTGAATAAACACTATATGAAAAAAAAAATCGCCTTTTTAGTCCTTTTTTTACAAAGCTTAGTTGGCTTTTCACAAAATGAAAGCATTGACGAACGTATCAATAATTTTGTTGCTCCAGCGGCAAAATGGTTAAATGATGTTATCTTTTTTTCTATTCCTATTTACGGTACCGAAAAAAGTGTACCAATAGTTATTACTGTACTACTTGGAGGTGCTTTGTTTTTTACATTTTACAATAAATTTGCTAATATTAGATTATTAGGTGTTGCAATAAACGCAGCTAGAGGAAAATACGACGATGTTGACGTAAACATAGCTGTAAAAAATTTGGATGGAGATCCTACACCAAATAATGAGAATGCTTTTGAGTCTCCAGAAGGTGAAGTTTTAGGAGAAGTAACTCATTTCCAAGCATTAACAGCAGCTTTGTCTGCTACTGTAGGATTGGGGAATATTGCTGGTGTAGCTGTAGCAATTGCCCTTGGTGGACCTGGAGCTACAGTTTGGATGGTTTTAGCTGGTTTTTTAGGGATGTCCTCTAAACTTGTAGAAGCAACCTTAGGAGTTAAATACCGAGAAGTTGACGAAAATGGAAAAGTATACGGTGGTCCGATGTACTATTTAAAAAAGGGATTAGCCGAAGAAAACTTAGGCCTTTTAGGAAAGGTACTTGCTGGTTTTTTTGCTATAATGATTGTTGGAAGTTCTTTTGGAGCTGGAAATATGTTTCAAGCCAACCAAGCGACTTCACAAGCCAAACAATTATTTAATATAGAGTCTAGCTTTGGAATTGGATTGGTTTTAGCCTTATTAGTAGGTATCGTAATTATTGGAGGTATCAAACGTATTGGTAAAGTTACCGAAAGAGTTGTTCCGTTTATGGGAATTATTTATGTAGGTGCTGGACTTCTTATTTTAATTTTAAACTTTGAGTTTGTTCCTAGCGCTTTTGCAGAAATCCTTACACAAGCGTTTTCTTCTAATGCTGCTTTAGGTGGTTTTGTTGGTGTTATGATTACAGGGTTTCAACGTGCTGTTTTTTCTAATGAAGCAGGTGCTGGTTCTGCTGCAATTGCACACGCTGCAGTAAAAACACGTTTCCCAGCAAGTGAAGGTATTGTAGCTTCTATTGGTCCATTTGTAGATACTGTAATTATTTGTACGATGTCTGCATTGGTTATTGTAGTAATGAACTTAAAAGAAAATTTATTTAATTATGGAGCTGTGGATGGATCTTCTGTAATTTTAAATGCAACTGGAGAAAGTCTTGGCGGAGTGGAATTAACCTCTCTAGTTTTTGATACTGCTCTTCCTAATTTTTCTTATATCCTAACTATTGCTGTTATTCTATTTGCTTTTTCAACCATGCTTTCTTGGTCATACTATGGGTTGCAAGGATTTAAATACTTATTTGGAAAAAGTAAAGCTGCTGATATTACATATAAAGTAATCTTTTTAGTATTTATTGTTATTGGGGCTTCTTCTACCTTAGATTCAGTAATTACTTTTTCAGATGCTATGTTTTTTGCAATTGTATTTCCCAATATGATTGGTTTAGTAATATTAGCTCCCAAAGTTAAGGTTGAAATAATTAAATACCTTAAAGCGATTGGACATTCGAAATAACTACTGTATAAGTACAATTACTTACTTTACGCTTATAATTTACAATATTAAAGCGCTATTGATATAAAAAGGAAAACCACTATGGACTCGAAGTCCGTAGTGGTTTATTCTAGACTAAAAGTCTTTCTACTCAATTATAAAGTTTGAACCATCATCTTTAAGTTTTCAGTAATGTTTTAAATATTCATTTACCATATCATCTGTAATATTTCCAGTACTCCAATAACACTTATACTCAAATAACGCTTATTCAATTCTTAGACTTTTTTTTGTAATTTTCGAGAACTTCGACCTTTCAACTTTTTTACAAGATTACTGATTGACAACGATGGACGATATTCAACCTGCATATGAATATGATTTAAAGACACCACTCCTTTCAATATCTGAACATCTTCTGAGAGCATGTTTAAAAATAATTCTCAGTTACTTATTGATTCTGTTGAGAATCAATTGACAATTTTGCCATAATATCCAAGCTTCTTGACTTTCTGCCGTTTTTTCGTAGTTTTTGTCTAGCCTGCTAAAGAAATTAAAGATCCCAAAGGTTCTTTCAGTTCCCCATCTTCCCCTTAAAGGAACAAAACCGAAGAATAAAGCCTTCGGAGGAAGGCGGTGCTGATGAAATCTACACTTCCAGCCCAGCTATATTTTCTTCTACCCTTTTCATAAATGTTGTTTTGTAAGCATGATTTGCCAGGATTTTTTTCATGCGATCTAAGTATCCTAACAGTGGTTCTACTACCTTGCTAGCAACTACACCATCAAGATTGATTAGCGGCTCCTACAACCACTCCCCAAATTAATCCTGCGGCATCTGTAATCACATGTCGTTTTCTACCGTTAATTTTTTATTCCCGTCTACTCCTTTGTCATGATGTATAATGGACCTGATTATATAGACTGACTAATCAATAGATAATAGACTTGGAGTCGCTTCTTTTCCCAGTATAATTCGTTCCATCATATTCAACTTAATATTAAGCATTTCCAAAGTTCCATTGCTTTTCTATTTTCGGAAATAATAATAAATATTACCCCATTGGGGAAAATTATTAGGCAAATTGCTCCACTGAGCACCAATGCGAAGTTGCCATAGGATAGCATCTACAATATCTCATAACTTATATTTGCCTTTTTGTTTCACAGGTAGTATTTTCTCTGTAATTTCCACTGTTGGGTAGTAATTCGGGTGTAACTCGATTGCATCAATTTTGTCTTTTTTATTGATTACAAAGTAGAGGTTTTCCAAATTTATCACCCAAAATTTAGCCTATTTTTATTTTTAAACACGCTCTGAAGCACTTATAGGGAATAGCTGAAAAACCAGTAAAATATTTAAATACTTTACTCGTTTTTATTTTGATATTCTAACGCTTCAACAATCTTAGTACTGAATAAAACTGCGCACTAAACAATAAGCTACTCAATAATAAATGAATAGGCTGAGATAAAAACGGAAAGTCTAAATAATACAATACAATACCCGAAAGAACTTCTAAAACTAAAAATAATAAAACCCAATTTAAGAGCTTTAACTCGCCACTTTCTTTTTTATGTAACCATATCCAAAATAAATTGATAGTTACTAAAAATATAGAAAAAGAGCGGTGAATGTAAAAAATTACAGGAGGAGTTGTTAACCAGACTTTTTGGTTTGTATAGGTGTTTAGTTGCATTTGCACATCAATATACTGACGCAATTGCGTTCCCAATATAACTTGGATTAAAGTAACTATAACTGCAATAATTCCCAATCGATTTACTAAAACATCTCTATTTATAAATGACTTATGCTTCTTAAATATAAATCGCAACCACAGTAAAAAAGCAACAATAAAAAATACAAATAATACATGCAAAGTAATTTTTACTGGTTGCAGATTAGTGTCTACAACTATTTTACCTAAAATCGATTCAAAAAGAACACTGACTAATAATGCAAGACATAAAATAAAGATTCTTTTATCTTCATTTATTTTCCAAAGACTTAAGATAAAAAGTATTAGTAAAGGAATTCCAAAAAGTACTGTTGCTAAACGATTTAAATATTCAATCCAAGTATGAACTGGGTTAAAAATAGCATAGTTGTGTTTGGTATATGATTCCCAATTTTTAGCTTCATAAGCTGTTAGAGAAATAAAATTTTTTTTAACAGTATAAAGCACTTCATCTTTAATAATTGCTTGTCCCTGTTTGTAGTTATGATTTGGTTTCCATTCTAATTGAGAAGATTCAGTTGGGGGAATTACATAACCAAAACATTTAGGCCAATCAGGACATCCCATTCCCGAGCCTGTCATACGTACTACGGCACCTGCTATGATTACAATAAATACAAGTACGATTGATAAAGTGAGGGTTGTTTGAAAAGTTTTTTTCCACATAACTGCAAATTCTAATGTAAAGTTCGGTTATTCTTCACTTTTTAAATAATTATTTCAAATTTTTTCTATCTTGTTTCAACTCCAAAAACAATCTTGATAATCTGTTAGCATATGTAATAACAACCCTAAAGCAACAATACGCACTTTAGGAATAAACAATAATAATACATAAATTATAATAGCAGTATAAGAGTGTAAATAATGAAACCCGATACTGCATCGATGGGGATCAAAAATTGGAACTGCAAATAAATGATCTAAATCTACTAACATAGTAGTTATTAAAATCAAGCCGACTCTTTTCCATTGTTTCTTGTAAAAAATAAAAGCTAAAATTACTGGAATAATAAAATGTAAACTGTAGTGAATCGTATTTCTTAAAATAACAAGACTATCCATTAAAAAGAAATTTCAGAAATTACTGGATAATGATCTGACCAGTGTTTAATTTTAATTACTTTGTGCGAATGCACGGTTGCTCTTTTAGGAACTAAAATATAATCGATACGAGTTGGAAAATATTTAAAGTCAAAAGTAGCTCCAAAACCAATGCCCGCTTCTACAAAGGTGTCTTTTAAATTGCATTTTTTTATTAATTGACTGTACTCGTAAGAATACGTATTGTTATTAAAATCACCCATAACAACTACTGGATAAGGGCTAGATTTAATATGTCGAATTAATTTATCTACTTCTTGCTCATGTAATATAAATACTTTTTTTATTTTTTTAACAAACTCTTTTATTCCAGCTTTTTTAAGTTGAGTAGCCTCTTTGGAAAATTTATATGAATGAAAATGTGTATTATATACTCTTAAAGTGTCATTTTTTATTATAACATCTGCATAGGTAAAATCATTCCCTCTACCTTTAACTTCAAAAATATTTAAAGCTCCTCCTTTTATAATTTTATGTTTAGTGTAAATCCAACTTTGAGACAGTGATCCTTCATAATTATTATATGGATATTGTACATTCTCTTTACGAAAATTTGCTTCTTGTAAGCCCAATATATCAATTCTGTTTTTTTTTAAAAGAGTCAGATAGTTATTTTCTTTTTTTTTTGTAAAAATTTGATTTTTAAAATGTAAAATATTGTAGGAAGCCAGTTTTATAGTACTTACATTATTAGTCGTTTCTTTCTTAAAATTAAACGCAAAGAGTGGCGGTACTGATTGATACCCAATTAAAAGTACCGTTATTGATAAAAGTGCTCTTTTATTTAAGCGAACCAACCAATACACTACAAATAAAAAATGAACTACCATAAGCGCAGGTAAAAATAAGGTTCCTCCTGCTAAAAAAAACTGCTGACTTGGCGGTAAATGCTTTATCGCAAATATGGTTAATGTTACTATTGCTAATAACACATTAGCTATAAATATAAGATGCTTTAACATTCCTACTCTTTTCCTGCTTTAAAAAGAATTTCCTTTTCCTTTTTAGATAAACTTTCGTAGCCGCTTTTACTAATCTTATCTAAAATTGTATCTATTTGGCTTTGGTTTGGATTGGAGCTTTTTGAAGGTTTTGTTTGTACTTGCGAACGTTTAGTTTTATGTACCGTTTTTAAGTTTGTTTTTTGTGAAGGCTTAAATAAACTAATTACCCAATCCATAAACTTTTCTATGGGGGTTCCAATATCATTTCCTTTCTGCAATTGCGTCATATAAAAATAACCAATTAAGGCGCCTCCTAAATGTGCAAAATGACCTCCAGCGTTGCCCGATTTTAATTGCAATAAATCCAATACAAGCATTCCTACACAAAGCCACCACAATTTTAAATCTACTGGGATAAACATTAATCGAAATATTTTATTTGGACTTTGAATAGTTGCCGCAACCATTACCGCATTTACTGCCGCAGATGCACCTACCATATTTCCATGGATTCCTGAAAAAACAGGAAATACCGCATATGCTAACATATACGTTAAGGCTCCAAAAAAAATCCCTAAAAAATATACATTTAAAAAACGTCTGCCGCTGTGAATATTTAAAAATACTTGACCAAAAAAGTATAGAAATAACATATTATATAGAATATGACGAAATCCTTCATGCAAAAAAGCATAAGTAATTATAGTCCATGGTTTTGTTATGTACTCTGTAATATCATCTGGAAAACCCAAATAATCCCTAAATAAACCAAAATCTACTTTAAAAAGACCTGCAAAAACAAAAGTTGCCAAAAAACAAACAACATTAATAATGATTAATCGATTGATTACCGATGCCTGTAAAAAATATTTTGAATATGCTTGTTTAATATCCATAATCTAACTCCAACGTTTATTGTTAAACGAATTTTTTTTCCAATACCAGATAATAATAAAGCCAATAACTGCACCTCCTATATGAGCCCAATTTGCTGTGTTTGCTGGTCCAATGATGTTATTACCTGTTATTGCGGCATATAAATCAAACAACACATATCCTCCAATTAAATATTTAGCTTTTATTGGAACCGGAATAAACATAATCATTAATGGCAAATTGGGATACAATACCGCAAACGCTACTACCACTCCAAATATTGCTCCAGAGGCTCCAACCATTGGCACAACATAATTACCAATCATATCTGTTATTCCTTGTTGCGTTAGTCCATCATAATTTGTATAGCTACCTGTCTCAACAATATTCCTTATAAACTCATATACCTGATTTTCACTTAATCCATTTTCTAACAAAATTGAATAGGTAGGTAAAAAACCATAATAATTAGATAATATCTGAAGACCAGCTGCTCCTAATCCTGCGGAAAAGTATAGAAATAAGAATTTGGTTTGTCCTAGAGCATTCTCCAAATTACTACCAAACATATACAAAGCAAACATATTAAAGAAAATATGAGTGGTTCCTCCATGCATAAACATATGCGTAACTAGTTGCCAAATTTTAAAGTTTGGATGTTTTGGAAACCATAATGCAAATAAAGCATTGGCATCAATACCTCTTGATTTTAAAAATTCACTACCTATAAAAAAAACAATATTTATTATCAATAAGGTCTTAACTGTATCTGTAATTTTTCCCATTTTAAAACTTTCTATCTAATTCGTCCATACTCAAAGTAATAAATGTGTTTTTGCCATTTGGCGCTCTATTGGGCTCTTCACAAGCAAACAATTGATCTACTAAATGCTGTTGCATTTCTTTTTCTAAAATAGCTCCTGTTTTTACAGCTGCACTTTTTGCTAAAGATTTAGATAGCATATCCAATTGTGAAAAACTACTCTGCGGAACATCCAATTCCATATCAGCAATTAATTGTTCTAAAATTATTGACACTTCACTTTCGGTAATTACAGTTGGAATTCCGCTAATGGATATACTTTCTTCCTCAAACTCTTGAAAAGCAAATCCTGCATGTGTCAACTCTTCCTCCATTGCCTTTAAAATGGCTACTTCTGACTTACCAAAAGGCAATTGTAATGGAAATAGTAGTTGCTGACTGATTGCATTAGATTGAGAAATATGCTTTCTAAAATCTTCATACAAAATACGCTGGTGTGCTCTGTTTTGATGAATTACTACTAAACCACTTTTAATTGTAGTTACTAAATACTTTTTATGTAATTGATATACTCCCTGAACTGTAATTTGATCTGCATTTTCATCACCAAATATTCGCTCGGTGTTAGCTACACTTTCAAATTCAAGTTTTGAGGTATTTGTATTGACTTCACTATCGATAGTGTTTAATCCTGAATATAAACTTTCCCATTGGGCTTCAGCACCTTTTTTATAATTGGAATTAAAACTAGAACCATATGTTTTTTGTTCTCCACTCGTTATATTTGGTTTTGCTACTGGTATTCCTGTTAGTTTTTGAGCTGCTTCTGTTTTAAAGGGATTAAAACTTCTATCCACTTCGATTTGTGGAGTCTGAACCTTTTTATTTTTATATTCATAAGGTACATCCATACTCGATTCACGTTCAAAATCTAGTGCTGGAGCTATATTAAATTGACCTAAGCTGTGTTTTACCGTTGCTCTTATAATTGCATACAGTGCTTGCTCATTATCAAATTTCACTTCTGTTTTTGTTGGATGTATATTAATATCAATACTTTTGGGATCAACTCTTAAATATAAATAATAACTTGGATGTGTTTTAGGTTGTAACAAACCATCGAAAGCGGCCATTACAGCATGATGTAAATAAGGACTTTTTATAAAACGATCGTTAACAAAAAAGAATTGCTCTCCCCTAGTTTTTTTTGCAAACTCTGGCTTTCCTACAAAACCTTTTATATCTAAAATTTCAGTAGCTTCCTCTACAGGCACTAACTTTTCGTTAGTTTTTCCTCCAAAAATATGTACTAAACGTTGGCGTACATTACTTACTGGTAATTTAAATAACTCTGATCCGTCTGAATAAAATTCAAATTTTATAGCCGAATGTATCATGGCTACCCGATGAAATTCGTCTATAATATGACGTAATTCTACTGGATTTGATTTAAGAAAATTTCTCCGAGCAGGAACATTAAAAAATAAGTTTTTAACCCAAATTGTTGTTCCTTTTGGCGTGGCGCAAGGCTCTTGAATAGCCACCTCACTACCTTCTATTTTAATGTGTGTTCCTAAATCTTCATTTTCTTGCTTGGTACGCATTTCCACATGAGCAATAGCGGCTATTGATGCTAATGCTTCTCCTCTAAATCCTTTGGTGGAAAGGCTAAAAAGATCGTCAGCAGTGCGAATTTTGGAAGTAGCGTGCCTTTCAAAAGACAAACGAGCATCTGTGGTACTCATGCCCTTTCCACTGTCTACAACTTGTATTAATGTTTTGCCTGCTTCTTTTATAATTAAACTAATTTCTGTGGCTCCTGAATCGATAGCATTTTCTAATAATTCTTTAACTACAGATGCTGGTCTTTGCACCACTTCGCCAGCAGCAATTTGATTTGCTACATGATCTGGTAATAATTGTATAATGTCGGACATTTATTTCTTGTAGAAAATTGAAAGATCGAATTCAATAAAAAATAAAAAAACGAACACTAATGCAATACCAATAAATAATATTCGCTTATTTGCACTACTTTTAGGATTGCTTCGGTATTCTTCCCAAGCTTGAAAAAATTTACCTTTTACACCCTTTGGGGTTTCTAAAGTAGTTCGGTATTCATCAAACTTTTGTTTCATTGAATACGGACTCCCTTCCCCATCGTGTTTGTAATAACGTGGTGTATAACTAAATGTTTTGTTTTTTCTTCGTGTCAATAAACCCATAACATAAAGTTACTTAAAAATGAAGAAATCTTCTAATTTTTAGCCTGAAGTTAGGAACTCAATATTAAAAATTAGCATCTTTACGCAATTGAGCCATTTTTATGGCTCCTATTGCCGCCTCTATTCCTTTATTTCCATGAATTCCCCCTGAACGATCAATTGATTGTTGCGCTGTATTATCCGTAAGTACACAAAAAATTACAGGAATATCGCTTTGGATATTCAAATCTTTAATTCCTTGAGTTACTCCTTGGCACACAAAATCAAAATGCTTTGTTTCTCCTTGTATTACGCAACCAATAACAATAACAGCATCTAACATATCGTAAGATTGTTGCATTTTTTTAGCTCCATAAATCAATTCGAAACTACCAGGAACATTCCATCGAACAATGTTTTCTTTTAATGCACCACAATCTATAAATGCATCAAAAGCACCTTGAAAAAGTCCATTAGTAATTTTGTCATTCCATTCGGAAACAACAATCCCAAATCGAAAATTTTTCGCATTTGGGATTGTTGTTTTATCGTAAGCCGATAAGTTATTATTTAGTGTTGCCATTTTTCAATTCAAAATTAGCAATTTAAAGTTTTTTCTAAACTTTAAACTATTTTACCATTGCCTTTGCTTTTCCTAAAAGTCCTTTAACTTCTGAAAATTCAGTACTACCAGTAAACTCTTGTTCTATTTTTTCTAAAAAAGTTATTGCATCCTTAGCTTTTCCCAATTCAATAGCTATTTTTGCTGACTTTAATAAAAATTTAGGAGTTGTAAATGAATTTGCTTTAACAGCTGCTGCTTTATCATAGTACTTTAATGCTTCTTCATAATTACTTAATTGTGAAAATGCATCTCCAATTCCTCCATAAGCCAAGGCTTTTAAAACAACTTCTTCTGTAGAAAACTGTTCCAAAGAAGCAATTGCCTCTTTATATTTCCCTGTTTTTAGATAAGCAAAACCAGCATAATAATTTGCTATGTTTCCTGTATCAGTACCACTGTATTCTTCTGCAATGTCTACAAATCCTAGTTTACCTTCGCCTCCTGTTAGCGATAAAACATATAATGAATCTTTTTGTGTAGCAGTTGCCTGCTCTGCTTGCTTAAAGAATTTTTGTGCTTGGTACACTGCATTCGTCGCTTTAGCTTCATTAGGTTCTTTCACAAACCTATCATAACCCATATATGCCAATGCAAATAATGCTAATGCGCCTACTACAATAAATATATACTTTTGATTTGCAGCTACCCACTCCTCAGTTCTATTTGCAGTTTCGTCTAATGTATTAAATACCTCTGCAGTAGTAGATTCCATTTCTTCAGCTTCTACGCCAAATTCATTTTCTACCTTTTCTTTTTCTGCCTTAGGTTTGTAACCTCTTTTCTTATATGTCGCCATTTATTTCTTTAATTGTAAGCTGAGCAAAAATATAATTTTTATTGAGTTTAGAAAGCATACTGACTATAAATATTGAGAATTTGTTAACTGAGTTGTTGTTAAAGAGAAAAAAGATAGAAAAGAGTATAGAAAATGGACTTTATAAAATACTCTAAAATAGTTATTTCTTATACTAGCAAATCATCTTCACGAACTTGTTTGTAGATTACACTGGTTTTTTAAATGCTATGAAACATTGATACTCTTCCTTTAGGCTTTATACACCTTAAATAATAAACCTCAACCCCACTACCAGTAACTAAACTCTATTTTCTATGCTCTCTTGTCTCTTTTTTCTCTTTTTTCTCTTTTTTCTTCCCTTGCCCCTCTCCTCTCTAAAACTTAAAAAACAGGAATTTCTTCCAATACAGCCAATACTAATTTCCAATATTTTTGTACTGAACTAATTGACACTCGCTCATCTGGTGAATGTGCCCCTAAAATTGTTGGTCCAAAAGAAACCATTTCCATATTTGGATAATGTTCTCCTATAATTCCACATTCCAAACCTGCGTGACATGCCATTACATGTGCTCTTTTGCTATGTAACTTAAAATACGTATCATCAACAATTTTTAAAATATCTGAATCTCTTTTAGGTTGCCACCCTGGATATTCTCCACCATAACTTACTTCACAACCGGATAATTCAAAAGCAGAACGCAAACTATTTGCTACATCATTGCGAGATGATTCTACACTACTTCGCGTTAAGCAATCTATTTTTAGATTTCCATTGCCTATAACAACTTTTGCTATATTATTAGAGGCTTCGACCAAATTTTCTATTTCAGGAGACATTCTATACACTCCATTATGTGCTGCATAAATAGATTTTAAAATCCCTTCTTGTACTCCTAAATTCATAACTTTTTTAGGAGTTTGGGTTGGCTGTATCTGAATTTTTAAATTTGGATCCATTCGATTTTGCTCCAAACCAATTACCTCTGCTAATAATTTTATTTCTAATTCAAATGCTTCTTGATGTACTTTATCTATCGCTACTATAGCATCGCTTTCGCGAGGAATTGCATTTCGTAAGCTTCCTCCTTTAATATTATGGATTCGCAATCCAAAATTTTCATAACCATTTAAAAGTAAACGATTCATTATTTTGTTGGCGTTTCCTAAACCTTTGTGAATTTCAATACCAGAATGCCCTCCTTCTAAACCATTAACTAAAATTTTATAGCCGACTTTAGAATCATCAGTTAATTCTTCTTCGTAAGTCCGTTGTGCAGTAACATCAACACCTCCGGCACAACCAATACAAATCTCATCATCTTCTTCGGTGTCTAAATTTAACAAGATTTCGCCTGTTAGCAATTCATTTGACAAGTGCTGGGCTCCTGTCATTCCTGTTTCTTCATCAATAGTAAACAATGCTTCAACCTTTGGGTGTTTAATTTTTGTAGAAGCCAAAACAGCCATAATTGTTGCCACTCCTATTCCATTATCCGCGCCAAGTGTTGTGCCTTTTGCTTTTACCCAATCCTCTACAATCTTCATTTGGATTCCCTGAGTATTAAAATCAAAATCAGTTGCATTATTTTTTTGATGCACCATATCCAAGTGCGACTGCATTACTACTGTTTTTCTATTTTCAAAGCCTTTAGAGGCTTCTTTTATAATTAATACATTACCTATTTTATCCTGTTTATATTCTAGATTTAATGATTTTGCAAAATCAATCATAAAAGCAATTACCCGCTCTTCTTGTTTTGATGGACGGGGCACTGCATTCAAATCTGAAAAATGTTTCCAAAGTGCTTTAGGCTCTAATTGTAGTATCTCTGTATTCATTATTTTTTGTCTTTATACCCAAATATAATTAATCATTGAGCTCAAACAGACAAAAAAGATTATTTTTAAACTATGAATTTAAAAAAATGGGCTTTTGCTCTTTTATTTCCTGTTCAACTCTTATTGATTCATTGGATAAGTAAAAACCCTGAATGGGTAGAAGCATATTATAGTCAAAATATTTACCCTAAAATTGGAATGCTTTTAAGGTCTGTTTTTGGTGTATTCCCTTTTTCTATTGGAGATATACTTTACATCCTTTTAGTGATTAATATTTTAGCTTTTATTTTTAAAAAGGTACGAAAACGAAAAGTCTCTTTTTGGGAAGTAATTAGAAAAGCCCTCACACTTACTTCTGTTATTTATTTTATTTTTCATGTTTTTTGGGGAATTAATTATTATCGAAAACCTTTACATACGATTCTTAATATTGAAAACGATTACAATACCGAACAATTAGAACGTGTGACACTACAACTTCTCGAAAAATCAAATAACTTACATTTTCAAATTGAAACTATTGATACCCTCGCTGTAAAAGTACCTTATACTACCAAAGAAATTTTTGAGTGCACTAGCGAAGCTTACGTAGGTTTACAAAAAGTATTTCCCAAACTAAATTATACCCCTCGAAGTATTAAAAAATCGTTACTTAGTGTACCCTTAACTTACATGGGATTTAGTGGTTACCTTAACCCCTTTACTAATGAAGCACAAGTAAACCGGTTAATTGTGCCTTATAAAATGCTTACTACCAGTTGCCATGAAGAAGCACATCAGTTGGGTTTTGCTAAGGAAAATGAAGCTAATTTTATTGGCGTAATGGCTTGTATGAATAGTGATGATCTCTATTTTCAATATTCTGGATATACCTTTGCATTGCGCTATTGTTTACACGAATTATATTTGAGAGATTATCAAAAATTTATTTGTATTAAAGAAAAAATGCATGTTGGAATTCTTAAAAACTATGACGAAAGTAGAGCCTTTTGGAAGGAATACGACAATCCGTTAGAACCCATTTTTAAATTGTTTTATGGAGAGTTTTTAAAAGCAAATAATCAGTCGCAGGGTATAAAAAGTTATAATTATGTAGTAGCCCTATTTGTAAATTATTTTGATGAATAATTTTTTTCAAAAAATACTTTAAAAATTGACTTATAGCTTTTTGTAGACCCAAGAGTTTCGACGATTAAAAAAAATCAAAAGCTTTTTCTAAGTTGTATTTATTAATGCACCCACATTTTTTATGATCTCATCTATATAGTTTTTAGTGAGTATGCTAACTAATCCTTCTATTTTTATATAAAAGTTGAATTTTGCTGACTTTAATTATCATAGTTAAGCAATAATAAGAATTAATTATAAGCAACTTGGAAAGTCCGACGCTAATCTAATTGAAATTGGGGTGCGTTTTGAGTAATTGTAGTTCTGCTTTTGATTCTTAATAATTTTGTGAATATCCATTGATTGTTATTTGTAGAAAAACAAATAGAATTAACACTTTCTTTTTATTCATAAAGTCCCTTCCTTTTAGTATAAATCTAGCGCCTTGTTTAGTAATAAATTAATTGTATCAATGGCGATGTCCTTATTAGGGTAACTCTAAGTATTTTCATCCGAGCTCGTTTCCCTGTTTCTAACTGGATATGATTTAAATGTTGTCCTTCTACAAAAAGAATATAAGGCTCTTCTGTTTTTTTATCAGTCCACAAATAACAAAACATTTTGTTTTTATAACAAAAGTAAGGCATTCCATATTTTTTAGTCTCCGTAATATTAATATCTTGTTTCAAAATAATAGCACGCAATGCTAACAAACAACTTTTATTAGGCTCTTCTTTATTTAAATAAAAGTCATTGTTAATATTCATTAGTTGATGAAACTAAAATTGCAGCTGAATTACTGTACCCGCTTTACATATTCCTTGACCCAAACCAAAAAGCTTTCAAAATCATTAAATAACTGATCTTTAGGTATTAGTCCTGGAATAATATTAATACGCTCTAACATATATTTAGGCTGTTCCAAAAGACCTACCAATATAATTTTTCTACCGTTTTTTGATAAATCGATCAGCACATCTTCCATAGCATACAAGCCACTTTCGTCCATGTAAGGCATTAATTCCATGCGTACGATTACTGTTGTTGCGGTATCGGGTATTTGCTTGGCTAATTGTTGAAAATCACTCGTAGAACCAAAAAACAAAGGTCCCTTTATATGCTTAATAAATACCTCCTCTTTTAAATCTTTTGGAAAATCAATTTCATCTTCCCATACTTCTTCTTTGGTTAATAATTTTACTCTAGAACTTTGGGTGGTTAGATCTCCAATTTTTTTCATAAAAATTAAGGAAGCTATTATTAATCCAATACCTACTGCATATACTAAATTCCAGGTAGAAGATAAAATCAATACTGTAATCAGAATAACAGCCTCTGACCTAGACATATGAGGCAATGCTTTTAAACCTTTGTAATCAATTACACCAATACCAACTGTAATTAAAATTCCTGCTAATACAGCAGCTGGAATTTTAGATGCTACAGGGCCAAGTGCTAAAATAACAACCAATAATAAAATACCGGCTAACATTCCTGAAAGCTTTGTTTTTCCTCCTGCATTTATATTAACTACTGTCCTAATAGTTGCCCCTGCTCCTGGTATACCTCCAAAAAATGATGCTATACTATTTCCAATTCCTTGACCTATTAACTCTTGATTTGGTTTGTGTTTTGTCTTAGTCATATTATCAGCAACTACTGATGTTAGTAACGAATCTATAGCTCCCAATAATGATAATGTCATTGCGGTAAAAATATAAGGCGTAATACCACTAAAACTAAATTGTGAAAATATTCTAAAATCGGGAGTTGGTAATCCGTATGGGATTTTTTCGATTGAACGGTAATTAAGATCAAAAGCAATAGCTATACCTGAAACTACCAATAAAGCAATTAATGTGCTTGGTATTGCTGTAGTGATTCGTTTAAAACCAAAAATGATTATAATAGTACTCAACGCTAGGATCAACTCTAATAAATTGATATTTTTCAATGCACGTGGTATAATTTTTAACGCTCCTAATACTCCCGAAGTTTCTTTTCCTGCTAAGGTTTGAGATTCTTTAATAATACTGGTTTCTGTAATTTCGTTTGCTCGCTCTATGGTAGCTTTAAAATTTTCTAAAACCAGCTGTCCTTCCTCTACTTCTTCTTTAAGAATATTTTTTAAGATAATTTCTTCTGCCCGAGGTTTAAAATTTTCCACATAGTCCATATCCTCTTTTGGATAATACCCTACTGAAGGTAACACCTGTGTTATCAAAATAATAACTCCAATGGCTGTCATAAAACCTGAAACAACAGGGTAAGGAATGTATTTAATAAATTTACCTAAACCTAAAGCACCTAAACCAATTTGAAAAAGTCCTGCCAATAAAAAAACAGTCATAATTGCAGGTATGGCTTTACTGACATCTCCATCATTATTAGCAATTATCCCAGAAATAACAAGCATACTAACTGCCGTCATAGGTGCTGTGGGTCCTGAAATTTGAGTATTGGTTCCTCCAAATAATGCTGCAAAAAAACTTACAAAAACGGCTCCATACAATCCAGCACTAGGTCCTAAACCTGAACTTACACCAAATGCAAGCGCTAGTGGCAATGCAACAATACCAGCTGTAATCCCTCCAAATAAATCCTCCTTGAAGTTTGAAAAATCTATACCTATTTTTTTAAGCATGTTTGTGTTGTTAAATTTTTTAAAAAATTCAATTTATGTTTTTTTTACTTAAAATTTGTATCGTATTACAAGAGATATTAATTCTTTATGAAATAACATTATAGAGGTATCAATTTAGTTACTTATCTAAAAGCTTTTAAAATTAAAGCTCGAACTATATTTATGTAATTGAAATGGATAGTCCAACACATCTAGCCTCCTGAATAAAATATAAATAAATAGCTATTACCCTTATTTAAGAGTGTTTTCGATTTTCCTATTTAAATAATTATCCACTAAAGTAAGCTGGTTTTGAATCGAAAAAGACTGCCGCATACGGCAGTCTTTTTCTTAGTTCAGTTAATAAGTAGTTTGTTTCAGAAAATTTATTCTCCGCAAAACCAACGGTAATTTTTTATATATCTTCAAATTTCACATCTGTAAATCCTGCTGTGCTTGGCACATCTTCAGAAGCTTCAATAGATGTTTCTGAAGTTTCGTAATCTTTTTGATAATCTTTTTGATGACGCTCGCTAATTACTTCTTGCCCTTTTTCGTTAATTACGTAATTTGTCATCTCATTTAAGATTTCTGTAAATCCAGCAAAATCTTCTTTGTATAAATAGATTTTGTGTTTTTTGTAATGAAAAGAACCATCATCGTTCGTAAATTTCTTACTTTCCGTAATAGTAATATAATAATCTCCTGCTTTAGTAGCTCTCACATCGAAGAAATAAGTTCTCCTTCCAGCTCTCAAAACTTTAGAAAAAATATCTTCTTTTTCTAATGTCCCATAATCACTCATAATATATTTTTTCCTTTTGTTAAGTTTTTCAAAAATGTGAAAAAAAATCAACGCACACAAAAAAAGTTAAAAATCTTTTTGCTGTAATTGCTTTTCGTACAATTTTTGGTAGTATCCTCCTACTGCTTTAAGTTCAGTATCCGTACCCTTTTCAATTAATTTACCTTGCCCTAAAACTAAAATTAAATCAGCATTCTGAACCGAAGAAATGCGATGACTAACTATTAAAGCTGTTTTTCCTTCTGCTAAACTATTAATATTAGCAATAATTTGTTCTTCAGTTTCTGTATCAACAGCCGATAAACAGTCGTCTAACAGTAATAATTCGGGATTCTTAATTAAAGTCCTTGCGATAGAAACACGCTGTTTTTGCCCTCCAGAGAGTGTTACTCCTCGCTCGCCCAAGAGCGTTTCATAACCATTTTTAAAATTAATAATATTATCGTGTACCGATGCTAATTTTGTTGAAGTAATCAATTCTTCTTCTGAAGCATCTTCTTTCCCAAAACGTAAATTATTAGCAATGGTATCGCTAAATAAAAAGGCATCCTGAGGTACATACCCTGTTTTAGATCGTAAGCTCTCTAATTTAACTTGATTTAAAGGCACTTCATCTATGTATATTGTTCCTGAAGTTGGCTCATATAAACGCCCTAAAAGTTCTAAAAGTGTGGATTTCCCAGACCCTGTATTTCCAACTATTCCTAACATTTTTCCTTTTCTTAGAGTAAAGGATACCTTTTTAAGCGCTTCAATCCCCGTATCTGGATATTTAAAACTTACATTATCAAAGCGAATGTTAGAATTTAGTGCAAACACTAAGGCATTTTTAACATCCGTTATTTCGGGTTTTGTTTCTAAAAATTCGTTAATGCGCTTTTGAGAAGCTTCTGCTTGTTGGATAATTGAAGAAACCCAACCTACAGTTGCTACTGGCCAAGTAAGCATATTAACAAAAATGATGAACTCCACTAAAATTCCAAAATCTTTAATTTCGCCATTAATATATTGCTTCCCTCCTATGTAAATCACAATAATATTACTTGCCCCAATTAATAAAAGCATCAACGGGAAAAAAAAGGCTTGCACCTTAGCCAAATCAATACTTTTTTCTTTGTGTTGCAAAGCTATCTGATCAAAATCGCTGCGAATACTTTTTTGAATTCCATAAGCTTTTACTACTGAAATTCCACTAAAAGCTTCCTGTGTAAAAGAAGTTAATTTGGACAGATATTCTTGTACAACCGTAGTCCGTTTGTTAATTGCTACACTTAAAAAATATATAGCTATTGACAGAAAAGGTAACGGAGTAACAGTATATAACGTTAATTTAGGAGCTATACTTGACATGTACGAAAGGCAAACTATAAATAGTGTAATTGTATTTACACTATACATTAAGGCTGGACCTGCATACATCCTAACTTTCATTACATCTTCGCTAATACGGCTCATTAAATCCCCTGTACGATTGGCCTTATAAAAACTAAGTGATAATTTTTGATAGTGGTTGTAAATTTCGTTTTTAAGGTCAAATTCTATAAATCGAGAAACCACAATAAACGTTTGCCTCATTAAAAACATTAAAAACCCTGAAGCCAAAGCCACCCCAATTATTAATAAAATATTTACTATTAATTGAGACTTTACGGCACTTAAATCAGTAACTATACCTTTTTGATATTGCTCTACTATAGCAACGGAATCCCCAACAAATTTAGGTACTGCCACAGCAAAAACACGTGAACCAATAGCTATAAAGAAGCCTAAAATTAAACGTACTTTGTACTTAGAAAAATAGGTGTTAATATGTTTTAAGGCTTTCAATAAAATTAATTTAGGAGAACTTTTAAACAAATATAAATGTTTTGTTCTCAAGTAAAAACAGATTCAAGGGTAACGTTTATATGGTTTTTTCTTTTATGTCTTCATTTGGGCGTGCATATTCAAAACGAGCTAATGGTTTAGGTACTGCATATTGATCTAACCCATTAATACATACAGTTTGACCATCTTCCAAATTTAAAAAACCATCTTTAGCTTGGATGTGATCTTCAAAGTATAAATGTTTTATAGCTCCTATGACTAGTAAGCACCCATTTTCTTTAATTTCATAAGTGTTTACATACTCACATCCTATCTGGATTGCACTTTGCTGTACATATGGAGCATAAAAATCGTTTTTATATTCTTCTACAAGACCTGTAGCTTCAAATTCTGAAACGTTTGCATTGAAACTAGCTGCTGTATAATGCGCTTGCCCAACAATTGAAGTATTGATCTGATTGATTGTAAAGTATTTTGTTTCTAAAATGTTCTCATAAGTATGTCTTGCCACCGTGTGTGGCCGTAATGTAAAATGAATTAGCGCTGGACTGCTCCCTAAGTGACAAACTGAATTGAACACCGCTAAGTTAGTTACTCCTTTGGGGTTTTTAGTTCCTATTAAGTTTGCTGATTTATAGCCTGTAGCACTATTCATTAAATTTACTTTAGGAAACCGTTCTAAGTTATTTATATCAGTATCAGTAAGGTGTTTTTTCATACTTTTTAATGTTTCGTTTTTTATGATCACTACTTTAACAAATGTACTGGTAGTGGTATCTTCAATTATCTATTTTTAATAAACTTTAAGAAACGCCTATGGATACTTTACATTTAGAAAGTTGAATTTTATACTTAACTTGCAGCTAATACCCCAAAAGTGTAAATTGTATTATATGTACGTTTGAGCGTATTCCAATTAACAAAATGAAGCAACCCAATATAGCTATAGTAGGAAGTGGACTTGTCGGTTCTCTTTTAGCCATCTACTTACGAAAAAGAAACTATCAAGTAACTATTTTTGATAGAAGACCTGATATCCGAAAAATACAATTTAGTGGACGTTCCATTAATTTAGCAATGTCAGTCCGTGGTTGGAATGCTTTAGAAAAAGCAGGAATAAAAAAAGCGGTTGAGGATTTGGGTATTCCAATGAGTAAACGCTTTATTCACGTAAATGAAAAGCCCGATTACACTCAAAATTACGGGAAAGATGGTGAAGCTATTTACTCCATTTCGCGAGGAGTACTTAATCGTAAAATGATTGACTTAGCGGAACAAGCAGGCGCTGTTTTTAAATTTGAAGAAAAGGTTTGGGATGTAAATCTACCTGAAGCAAAGTTATACACTGGCGAAACAGAAAAAGGCGAATGGCAGGAATATCAATTTGATATTATTTTTGGATGCGATGGTGCTTTTTCAAGAGTGAGACACAAAATGCAACGCCGTAGTAGATTTGATTATTCACAAGACTTTTTAAATACTGGTTACAAAGAACTATTAATCCCTGCGGGAAAAAATGGAAAGCATGTAATTGATGCCACTTCATTACATATTTGGCCAAGAGGAAAGTTCATGTTAATTGCTCTACCCAATTTAGATGGTAGTTTTACTTGTACATTGTTTATGCCACATGAGGGTAAAAATTCTTTTGAAGAATTAAAAACTCCTGAGGAAGTTTCTAAATTTTGGAGTATTCATTTTCCAGATACTTTAAAAATTATGCCTACGCTCTTGGAAGATTTTCAGAAAAATCCAACTAGCGCCTTAGTTACTACCAAATGTTTTCCTTGGACTTATTGGGACAAAATTGCTTTGGTTGGAGACGCTGCGCATGCTATTGTTCCTTTTTATGGACAGGGTATGAATGCTGGGTTTGAAGATGTTTTTGAATTGGATCAAATTATTGAAAAATTAGGAGACAATAACTGGCAAACCATTTTTGAAACTTACCAAAAAAAGCGCAAGCCTAACGCAGATGCTATTGCGGAATTATCATACCTCAATTTTATGGAAATGAGTTCGAAAACGGCAAACCCTCTTTTTATAGTACAGAAAAAAATTGAAAAGAAATTTTCACAAGCTTATCCTGATTTATGGATACCTTTATATTCTCGAGTAACTTTTTCTAACAAACCATATGCAGAGGCTTTAGCTTTGGGAGAAAAGCAAGAGGAAATTATGACCGAAATTATGAAGTTACCAAATATCGAAGCGCAATGGGATTCGGATTTGATTATGAATAAAATTAAAATTTGTGTTGAAGGATTACAAACAGAATGGGGCAACAAATAGAATTAATCAAAGTAGCTCTAAATAGTAACTATTATTTACAAGGTGTTACTTTACGAAAAAGATTGTTTTTTGATGGGTTTAAAAATGCACAACTGCTTATTGATGATCCATTAGAAGCAAAAAGCATCCATATTGTTGTCCTTAAAAGACAAATGGTTATAGGAACGGGAAGACTTACTTTTTTAAAAAATGATGCTATTATTTCTCAAATGACGGTGCACCCCGAAAATCAAAATATTGGAATTGGAAGCGCTATTTTAAAAGAGCTTGTTCGGGTTTCGATAGCAAAGATATTATAACTAAAATTCAATTAAGTGCACGTGTAACAGCAATTCCTTTTTACGAAAAACACCACTTTAAAGTTCGTAATAAAATTTATGCTTCTTCAAAAACAGGAGTATTACATCAAAAGATGACGTTTGAACTGACAAGGAATAATGTTAAAATATAATATTTTTATCTGACCAGGTTAATCTTCCTTTTTCAATCGGTTAGCAACTTTTAGTAAGCCTAGCCATCATTCTTTAAAAACAAAAAAAGGCTTTCCAAATAGAAAGCCTTAAGTGTTATAGACAAAATAATTTACTGTATTTGATGTTGTTCATGAGTAGTAACTTTTGTAGTTTCTTCAACTCCTAATTCTTGGAAGATTCCACAAGAAACTCCTTTTTTAACTAAACTCTTTTTAGCCTCGTTTTTTGCTAGTACAGCAATTTGTGGTGACAAATAATTCATAAGTCATAAAATTTAATTAATAAAACCTTTTACTATTTATAGTTGTAAAATTTAATTTAATTAGTTGATATACAACTATATATGTAAATATAAAAATTTTAATTATTAAAAACAATTAATTATTTCTTAAAAATTACCTATAAAATTTATTAGCCATGCATTTTAGCTTCCTTACTCATATTCTGAATAATTTCTGCTTCATAAGCTAACAGCTCCTGCCATTTTACATCCACCTCTTCACGATCTCCATACATGCGAGCAAACTTTAAAAACATCGTATAATGATTAGCTTCACTAACCATAAGATCTCTATAAAATTTTGATAAGTCTTCTTCTAATAACTCTTCTGATAATAACTTAAAGCGCTCGCAACTTCTAGCTTCAATTAAACTCGCATACAATAAACGATGTACCAATTGTGTAATTCGACTCCCCCCTTTTGGGAAAAACTTATGCAACTCTACTACATATGTATCTTTTCGATCCCGCCCCATTTCATAACCACGTTCACCTAACTTAGTTTGCACTAATTTAAAATGACTCATTTCTTCTTTAACTAAAGAAATCATTTCATCTACTAACTCAGGAAATTCAGGAAAACTATTTATAAGCGAAATTGCAGTAGATGCAGCTTTCAACTCACAATAGGCGTGATCTACTAAAATTTCTTCTATATTTTTTTCTACAATATTTACCCAACGTGGATCCGTTGGTAGTTTTAAACCTAGTACCATAACTATATTTCTAAATCAAACTTCGACCGCAATAAATCAACTAATGGATTATTTTTCTGAAGTTTTTTATATTTATCTTCTTTAGTATAGGCATGAAGTTCAGCAATAACCTCGTTTACTGTAACCTCAATATCTACACTATAATTATTCAATCCTTCGTGGAAATACTCTAACAAAGGTACTCGAATACGCTCTAAATCTACTTGCATTCCTTGGTTAGGAACCTCAACAGTAATTATAAAACCAGACTTTACTTTCGGTTTATGCATTGCAAAAGTAGAAGCCAAAAAGCGCTCCCCTTGCTTTTCTTTTTTACGACCAAATTCGTTCCATAATTTTAAAACTTCCTTTTCAGAAAATTTATCCTTAGGCATATCATTCGGATCTGTAATTACAAGTTTCTTTCTCTTTTTTTCAAATTCTTTTTTCTCCTTAATACTTTTTAAGGATAAAGCTGAGCCTCCGCGTTTGGAGATATGAATATTTGGAACCGCTATTGGAGAAGGAGTTGTTACTACTGGTTTTTTAGCCTCAGTATTAACAAGAGTTTCTTTAGACTCTTTAGCGCTATTATCTAATATTTCAGAAACAATTTCATTTTTAAAAAAAGAAGATGGAATTATTCTAAAATGGGCTTTTTTTTTTCACTAATAACTAATAATGAAGCCAATTTCATTAAACACAACTCCACGAGTAATCGCTGATTTTTACTGCTTTTGTACTGTAAATCACACGTATTTGCTAATTCTATCGCATCAATTAAAAATGAAGTTGGTGCTTTTTTAGATTGCTCGTAATAACGCTCTTTAATCTGTTGACTTACTTCTAATAAATTTATAGTCTGTGGATTTTGACATACCAATAGATCTCTGAAATGAGAAGCCAGGCCTGCTATGAAATGATGCGAATCAAAACCTTTTACAATAATAGTATTAAGGCTAAGCATCAATGCAGGAATATCATTGGCTAGCGTCTGATCGGTAACCTCAAAATAAGTTTCATAATCTAAAACGTTTAAATTTTCAGTAACTGCTTGTCGAGTAATATTATTACCACTATAGCTAACTACTCTATCAAAAATAGACAATGCATCACGCATTGCACCATCTGCTTTTTGAGCAATAATTTGAAGCGCATCTTCGTCATAAGTAATTCCTTCCTGTTTACAAACATGCATCAAATGCTTTTTAGCATCTACTACTCCTATTCGTTTAAAATCGAAGATCTGGCATCGAGATAATATTGTTGGAATAATTTTATGTTTTTCCGTAGTTGCTAAAATAAAAATAGCGTGCTTTGGTGGCTCTTCTAAAGTCTTTAAAAATGCGTTAAAGGCACTTTGAGACAACATATGCACTTCATCAATAATATACACCTTATATTTCCCTACCTGAGGAGGAAAGCGAACTTGATCCACCAAAGCTCTAATATCATCTACCGAATTATTAGAAGCAGCATCAAGTTCAAAAATATTAAATGCAAAATCTTCGTTAGGATCAATTTTTCCTTCCGAATTAATTTGTTTTGCCAAAATACGAGCACAACTTGTTTTACCAACTCCTCTGGGACCTGTAAACAACAAAGCTTGCGCCAAATGATTATTCTCAATAGCGTTTTGCAACGTATTGGTAATCGCTTGTTGTCCTACAACTTCTTCAAAAGTTTGAGGTCGGTATTTACGAGCTGATACTATAAATTGTTCCATATTTTAACTTTGTAAAAATACAAATCCCTAAAATGCTATGTAGAGTTCGGCACAGTTTTTTTTAGTGTAGTTATTCACAATTAGATTTGTACCTTATCCCAAGGTAACTTACGTTTAGCTTGTTGTTTTTGTTTTTGTTTTCTAATAATTATACCTAATTGCTATAGATGTTTAAACTTTATTTTTTCTTAATTAATTATTTTTAGTAATCTTTTTACACAACGCAATCAAAACAAATTAGAATTTTCACACTAGGCTATCGATAATAAAACATATCATGTATACGTTAAAAATCCTACAAAACAGTTACGCTCGTTTAAAGTAACCCTAAAAGGGAAAAACTTTAAAACTGACGATTACACAACTAAGACCGATACCGTAAGTCCAGGCATAAGACGTGTAATATTTGAACTAAAAAAAGAAAAAAAAAAAGATGATGCTTTAATCGATTACACTTAGGTAAAAGCTGTTAGAAGTGTACATGTGCGTAAAATTTTAGGTCATAAATAACTGTTGCTATATCCAAAGGCGAGAAGTACAAGGTAATCCAAGGCTACAATGAAAAATTTTTGCATAAAGAAATATGACTATCCGTAACTGGTACCAAATCTAAAAAAAAGCTATCTTTAGAAGATTAATACACAAATTTACAACAATGAATCTTCGCAAGTTTTTTGAAAAGTATCCTGATGAATCTTCTTGTATAGAAGGTTTCAAATCCAAGCGATTGGAAATGGGAATAGTTTGTAAAAAATGCCAACATACAGCGCATTACTTTCGCAAAACAGATTTAAAGTTTCAATGTAAAAAGTGTGG
>ENA-ORXM01000978-ORXM01000978.1-marine-metagenome-genome-assembly--contig:-NODE-978-length-43735-cov-8.594599_pt1 | contig 43735 bp, 42 predicted proteins | sample MGYA00237867_ERZ511480 | MGnify/ENA primary metagenome ERZ511480 (study PRJEB26309, sample SAMN06266103) | marine metagenome | isolation source: Algal blade | place: United Kingdom:Sidmouth, United...
TGCGCTACCCACTTTCAATTCCCATGCCATCGAAGCTGCGCTGCACCGAATTCCAGGTTTGGCAGAACACTTCGTATATTTCAATGATGACGTTATGGCGGGTCGCGCTCTGCGACCAGAGACCTTCTTCACCCCAAATGGCCTGGCCAAATCGTTTTCGAGTCGGGCGCGTGCACCATCGGTCGACCATCCGAATTCACCGAGCTTCGATGCCGCCGCTATGCGTGGGAACGAGCTACTCGACGCTGCTTTTGGCAGAGTTGCAACTCACAAACCAGATCATGTGCCGCATCCTCAGCGACGCAGCGTGAACGAGGCTTTGTCGGTTCGATTTCACGATGCGGTCAACGCCACCATGCACAGCAAGTTTCGATCGCAGCAAGACATCAGCGTGGCCGCATCGTTCGCACAGCATTACGGCTTGGCCATGGGTACGTCGATTCTGGGGGAGATCAATTCTTGCTACGTGAGTCTAAGCTCGGACCGGTTGCGGTGGTATCTCGATGAGATCGAGATGGCTCGCTCGTACGACTCGTTCTGTATCAATGAGTCGGGTGACCCCACTGCTGACGGATCACAGAATCACGAATTGGCCGTCGCGTTCCTCGAGCGGTACTTTCCCGTCGCTGCGCCCTGGGAGACCGAGTAAGTGAGCACGACGCGTCGACACTTGGCTGCGCGGTCGAGGGGGTCAACTGATTTTGTCGCTTCGCAGGCGCTGAGAGTCCTCCGCCGCACTGGCTCGCCTCGCCGAGCGCTCACGGCCCTTGGCAATCCAAGGCGATCCCGACGAAATGAGTGGCTGCAATTCACTCGGGATCGTCATGGCGACTATCGGGCTGCGATTCCGGTTCCTCGATTTTCGGTCGTCATCGTGTGTGTTTCCAATCGCCCGGCAATGGTCGAGAACGTCATCAAAAATGTGTTGCGTCAATCAGGATTGGCCGAACCGCCAGAGGTGCAGTTCGTTGCAAACTCAGATGCCTTCACCGATGCAATGAGAGACAGGGTTCAAACTGCGCTATCAGGCATGTGCTCCGTTAAGTCGCACCGATTGGATGAGGCGGAGTCCTTGGGTGCAGGTCTGAACGTCGGACTGCGGTCTTCCGACGCCCGGTTCGTTGCCAAGTTCGACGACGACGACTACTACGGCCCCCATTACCTCGCCGACATGTTGCGCGCCCATGCCTACTCGGGGGCTGCGGTCGTGGGCAAACACTCGTACTATGCTCGCCTGGGCGCAAGCGACCAGATGATGCTGCGTTTCCCCTATCGAGAGTTTCGGTACTCCCGCACCGTGGCGGGTGGGACGCTGGTGTTCGATCGGGAACAGACCGGCGAGCAAAAGTTCGACCACACTTCACTCGGCGAAGACCGAGCTTTCGTGGCGCAGGTGCACCGCCGTCGTCTGACGGTGTTCGCTGCCGACCGTTTCAACTTTGTGCAGTCACGAGCATCAGACAACACCTGGAAGATCTCAGATACGGAGTTCTCCAAGGATTGCCTGCTGATTGGCTCGGGCAGGGCTCTCAAGTCGGTCGATGTGTAATTGCGCTCATCAGCTACACGCAACGAAGCGCATGTGAAACGTTTAGCAAACCTGTGTCCTCAATGTGTCTGCGATCGCTAACGCCTCGGCGATGGTGACGTCCATGTCCAGGTAGCGGTAGGTGCCCAAACGGCCGACGAACGTCACGTTGTCGTTGGCCGCACCGCGTGCTTCGTAACTCTCGAGTAACTCCTTGTCGTCGACCAGGCGTACGGGGTAGTACGGAATGTCGTCGGGGCCGCGGTCGCGGCTGAACTCGCGAAAACACACCGTCTTGTCGTGGATCTCGGCCGGCGCGAAGTGTTTGTGCTCGGTGATGCGGGTGAACGGCACCTGCTCATCGCCGTAGTTCATGACGGGTGTGCCCTGGAAGTCACCGTCGACGACGAACTCTTCGAAGTCGAGCGTGCGATAGCCGAGCCGACCGAGGTCATAGTCGAAGAACGCGTCGAGCGGGCCGCTCCAAACCACATGGTCGTACTCCGTCGCCGACGCCGGGTCGAGCTCAGTACTCAACGAGACCTGAATGCCGGGGTGATCCAGAATCGCCTGCACGATCGGCGTGTATCCTTCGGCCGGGATCGCCTGATGGGGATGATTGAAGTACGAGTCTTCGTAGTTGAACCGAAGCGGCAAGCGCTTGAGAATCGAAGCCGGCAACGCGGTGGGCGAGACGCCCCACTGTTTGCGGGTGTATCCCTCGAAGAAGAGTTCGTAGAGCCGCCGGCCAACCATGGTTAGCGCCTGTTCTTCGAAGTTCTCGGGCTCGTGCCCCAGGTCGAGCGCCTCGGTGCCGGTGATGAACTCCTGGGCCTCGGTCGGCGACAGCGCCGTGCCATAGACCTGATTGATCGTGTGCAGGTTGACGGGAAGACTGAACACCGAGCCTTCAACCGTCGTCTTGACCTTGTGGTTGTATTCGACCATCTCGCCGAAGCGATTGATGTAGTCCCACACTCGCTCGTTGTCGGTGTGAAAGATATGCGGGCCATAACGATGGACGAGCACGCCGGTCTCGTGGCGTTCCGTATGGCAGTTGCCCCCGACATGATCACGGGTGTCGAATACATGGCACTGGTGGCCCGCTTCGGCCAATTCGCGGGCGATTACCGCTCCGGAGAAACCCGCGCCCGCGATACCTATCGATGCCATGTGTCGAGGGTAACCACGTTGAGAACTCGTCGCGAGGTAGGCTGGCCAGTCGTGGAAAATGATCATGAATTGGCGGCCCGGTTGGCAACACTGGCCGGGGGACTGCTGATTGCGGTTCGAGCCGAGCTGTCCGAAGCCGAAGTCGCCGTGCGCAAAGACGAAGGCGACCGTCGAGCGCACAACCTGCTGATGCACGAACTGCAGGCCGCTCGCCCAGCTGATGCCATTTTGTCTGAAGAAGGCAAGGACGACGCCGCCCGTCTCAGCGCCGATCGCACCTGGATCATCGACCCACTCGACGGCACACGTGAATTCGGCGAGATTCCCCGGACCGACTGGGCGGTACACGTCGCTTTGGTGCAGAACGGCCAGCCCACGGCGGGCGCCGTTGCGTTGCCTGCGCTGCAGACCACGCTGGCGACGGGCAATGGGTTGGTCATGCCCGAGTCGACCGGAGCGGCGCCGCGAGTGATCGCCAGTCGAAGCCGCCCCGGCCCAGCTGCCGAGGCTGTCGCCGAGGCCCTTGGTGGCGAGATGATCTTCATGGGATCGGCCGGCGCCAAAGCTATGGCGGTGGTCTGCGGCGAAGCCGATATCTACGCCCACACGGGCGGCCAATACGAATGGGACTCGTGCGCGCCGGTCGCCGTGGCACTAGCAGCCGGAATGCATGCCAGCCGGATCGATGGTTCGCAGCTGGTCTACAACAACCCGGATCCGTACTTGCCCGACCTGTTGATCTGTCGACCCGAATTCGCTCAAGCCTCGATCGCTGCGGTGCAGGCCGCCGGCGTCAGCTGACGCGTCACGCCATCGCAGCCACGCAGTTTGGCTGGCGGCGTGATCGGGCCCAACGTGGTGTCGTTGCCGACGGTGTCGGTCATCATCCCCGCTCGTAACGACAGCGACGCTCTCCGTCACGCAGTCGCCACGATCAATGCGCAGACGGGTGCCGAGATTCTCGACATTGCAATCGCGGTTGGGCCCAGCACCGATGACACCGAGGCCGAAGCGCATCGCCTGGCTCGAACGACTCCGGCGATCAAGGTCGTGACCAATCCGTCCGGTCGCACCCCCGCAGCTCTGAATGCTGCGATCGGCGCCACCACCGGCGATGTGGTCGTGCGGGTCGATGCGCGGTCGCAGCTTCCACCCGACTACATCCAGAATGCGCTCGAGACCATGCGCGAAACCGGTGCAGGTAATGTCGGCGCCATCCAGGTCCCGGTCGGATTCACGCCAACAGAGCGAGGAATCGCCGCCGCTATGCGCCATCCCTTGGGGACAGGCGGTGCTCAGTATCGCCACGGCCAACAACGAGTCGAAGTCGAGACGGCATACCTCGGCGTTTTTCGACGCGACGCGCTCGAAGCCGTGCACGGGTTCGACGAAGAGTTCATTCGCAACCAGGACAGCGAGCTCAACATCCGACTACGCAAGGCGGGCTACGCCGTGTGGCTCGATCCGCGTATGACCGTCGGCTACCGCCCTCGACCCAGCCTGAAGACGCTGGCGAAGCAGTACTGGCAGTACGGCTGGTGGCGGGCAAACACGATGTGGCGTCATCCCGAGTCGATAAAGCTACGCCAAGTGGCAGTTCCTGTGGCGGTGGTGGCGCTGGCTGGCGCAACGGTCCTTGGCGCTGCGGCGCAACCCGTGCTCTTCGTCATGCCTGCGGTCTATGGAGCATCACTGATCGGTGCGGCGGCGCTCGACGCCCAGACAGAGACAGTGCAAGAACGAACAACCATGGCGGCCGCTCTGGCCATCATGCACATCACCTGGGGTTCCGCAGTGGTGGCGTCGAGCGGCACGCATCTCATCCGACGGGCGCGACGGCGACTCTTCGAAGCTTCGTGACCCTGCGGCGGTCTGAGGCCCGGCCATGAATACGTCGGTCGCTATCTTCGGCCAGAAACACTAGGGACGCGAACGCTGCGACCCCTACGCTTGCGCACGTGAATACCGCCCCTTCTCTGCGCGTTGCGCTGTGTCAGATCGACACCATTGTCGGCGCACTCGAGTACAACACCGACCTGGCCATTGCTGCACTGCGCGAGGCGGAGCAGGCGGGGTGCGACGTCGCCATCTTCCCCGAGCTGACCATCACTGGTTACCCACCCGAGGACTTGCTGCTCAAGTCGCGCTTCGTCGCCGACAATGTCGTCGCTCTCGAACGCTTCGCGGCCGCCACGAGCACCACCGCCGCGATCGTCGGCTACGTCGAACCGGGCAAGGGACGCACCGCTGGCAGCGGCTTCCCCACGATCTACAACGCCGCAGCTGTCTGTGCTCACGGCAAAGTGGTCGGCACCTATCGAAAACAGGAGTTGCCGAACTATCAGGTCTTCGACGAGAAGCGCTACTTCACGCCAAGCACCGAGTTGCCACTCTTCTCTATTGCGGGCGTGACCGTCGGGGTCTCGATCTGCGAGGACCTGTGGATCGATGACGGTCCGGTGAACGCATGCGCTGCTGCGGGTGCACAATTCATCCTGAACATCAATGCGTCTCCGTACTACCAGGGCAAGATGGCGACCCGCGAAGCGCTCGTGCGTCGTCGGGCCACGAACAACAACATCCCCATTGCCTATGTGAACCTGGTTGGCGGCCAAGACGAATTGGTCTTCGATGGAGGATCGCTCGTGATCGCCGCCGACGGGTCGCTGGTCGCACAGTCTCGCCTGTTCGACGAGCACGTGCTGATCGCCGACTTCGCTGTTGGTGAAGCGCGCCCCACAGCCACCGACCCTCTACTGGTGACCGAGCGATCGTCGGCATCGGTGACCGGATTGCCACCGGTGATCGAATCGCACCCGGGACCAATGCAAGAACTGTGGAGTGCTCTGGTGCTGGGCACACGCGATTATGTGCACAACAACGGTTTCACCGATATCTGCTTCGGACTCTCGGGCGGCGTCGACTCCACGCTGGTGGCCGCAATCGCCGCCGAAGCATTGGGACCAGAACACGTCCACGCGCTGCTGATGCCGTCTCGCTACTCATCGGATCATTCCGTGACCGACGCCGAGAAGCTGTCGACGAACCTGGGCATCGACTATCGCACGATCGCGATCGAGCCGGCCCATGCCGCCATGCTCGAAATGCTTGCACCGTCGTTCGGCGACCTCGAACCAAACGTGACCGAAGAGAACGTGCAGAGTCGCATCAGGGGTGTCACCTGGATGGCCATGTCGAACAAGTTCGGGTGGCTCGTGCTGGTGGGTGGCAACAAGAGCGAGATGGCCGTGGGTTACGCCACGCTCTACGGCGACACGGCTGGCGCCTATGCCCCGATCAAAGACGTATGGAAGCTCCAGGTATTCGAACTCGGTCACTGGTACAACGAGCGCGCCGGTGCCGAGATCATCCCCACCACTATTTTGACCAAGCCCCCTTCTGCCGAGCTGCGACCTGACCAGCGCGACGACCAGAGCCTGCCCCCGTACGAGGTGCTCGATCCCATGCTGATCGAACTGGTCGAGAACGACAAGACGGCCTTCGACCTGATCGAGGCCGGGGGCGACGAAGCCATCGTGAAGCGCATCGCTCGCCTAGTGGATATCGCCGAGTTCAAACGCCGTCAATCACCGCCGGGCCCGCGGGTCACGCCCAAGGCATTCGGGCGTGATCGTCGCATGCCGATCACGAATCGTTATCGCGGCGGCGCCTGAGCGATGGACGGCGACGACTGGTTCACACTCGCCGAACTCACCGAACGACTTGGTGGCCTGGTCTGGGTCGAAGAACAGCTCGCAGAACTGCTTGCCAACTGGGCTTCGACCGAAGAAGTCGCATCGGCAGCGGTGTTCTTCGCCACCACGAGCCGACATCACCAATGGCACGCCCAGGTGGTTCGTGACTGCTTGCCGACTTCGCCTCGGCTGCTCATCTCTCAGGTCGTGCGAGCCCCCACGGTGGGCTGGGAGCGAGCGATCGTCTCGCTCGGCGAGCTCACCCGAGGCAATGGCACGGTGCCGCGACTCAAGGCGTTGGCCAAAGTGATCGATCCCTGGCTCGATCGAGAGATCGGCGCGCTACGAGATGTGGCGCGACCGGTCAGCGATGCTGCGATGATGCGATGGCTGCGCTTCGTCTCACTCGATCATCACGACGATGCGGCGGCGGCCGGGCTGCTGTCGAGCAGCCATGCGTCGTCGTCTGCCGCGTCGGTCGAGGATCACCGCCTGATTTCGTCACTGGATCTCGCCGTGAACTGACCTGCGTAACCGACCAGGTCAATTACGCAGGTTGCAGGTAGTTGGCCCGGGCTAGCCGGCGAACGTTTCGAGCGTGATCTGATTCGCCGGGCTGAGTGTTTCGTCGGTGATATCCCAGATGGACTGGATCAGCGCGTCGGTATCCAGCGGCACCTGAACCACCGAGCCGGTCTCGAGTAGCACCACCACGCCAGTGTCGTCGCCCAACGCCGTAAACGCCCGGATCTCGGTCTGCTCGGGATCCCACAGCACTGGCCCGCCACCCTCTCCGTCGGACAGCACAATGGCACCATCGCCGGTGACAATCGCTGTGTCACCACCCACGCTGCTGTAGCCAATAGCCGGCGCATCTTCACGACTGAATGGGTCCCACACCGATTCGAGCGCCGGGTCGTCTTCGCCCGCGTCCAGGTTGTATCGCGCCACGGCTCCCTGGCCTACGCCGAGCAGGATCCCTGCTGATGATCCACCAACGTTGAACGCCTGCGGCTGTTCTTCGGCACTCCAGATCGGCAGGATGGCGTTGTCGCCATCGGTCAAGATCATTCGAGCATCGCCGGTTTCGAGCACGAACGGAATCAACGTTTCGATGGCGGTCAGGTCGGTGGCGCGAGCGCCCTCTTCTGCGGCGTCCCACACGACTCGAAGAACGTCGGGGTCGGCGCGACCGTCTCGGGGGATCAGGCTGATATTGCCCTCCTCGGTCAGGACCACGACTTGGTCATCGACCGACGCCACCTTGACTGCGGCACCCAAGCCGCCACCGACCTCGTAGATCAGGGTCGGCTGGGGTCGTCGTGCGTCGGGATCGATGATCAGAACGTTGCCAATGCTGTCGACAATGCCCAGATCGTCGTCGAACCATGTGAGCTGGCGTGCCGGTGCAAGGTCTTCGTCTGAAGCGTCGTACGCCACGTTTAGCTCGGGCGGGCTTTCGCCCTCGGGAAACGAGGCCAACACGATGTCGCCCGTGACCAGCTGGATCCCGACTCGAGGCAGAGGTGTGGGTTCCGGTGTCGGCGTTGGTGGCGGCGCCGCCGGGTCGGCTGTCGCAGCCGCAGCGGATGACTCGGTCGGCTCGGCGGTTGGCTCGGGGGTTGCGGTGGCTGTCGGCGCTTCGGCGTTCGTGGCGACATCGGCGCTGCTGTCTTCTTCGTTGAGCGAGTCGATCAGCTGCAGCATTCCGAACCCGAAGACCGCCAGCCCTACGATCAGGAACGCCGGCAGCAGCACGTCGGTCAGGCGACGTCGGGATCGACGCCGATTGCGATTCGACTTCTGGCTGCCCTCGGGCAGGAAAGAGGGGCCAAGCGCATCAAAGGCGCGCAGGTCAACCGGGCGAATCGCAGCATCGGCAGCGATGGGAAGTTGGATCGTCTCCGCTTGGGCGATGTCGCTGAGCAAGCCGTCGTGGCTGTCATCGCCGTCCTCGGCGGCCGCGTCGATCGTGTCGGGCGAGGCGGGCTCATCGTCGAGGTCTGCGACCTCGACGTGATCGGTTGTGGTCTGGTCGGTGGCGGAGCCGAGGGTGATTTCGTCGAGTTCCTCGAAATCGTCGTCGGGTGCAGCGAGGTAGCCGTCGTTCGGGTCGACCGCATCGGAGTCGCCCTCGGTGTCGGTGGTGGATGGGCCCAGAATGATTTCGTCGAGATCATCGTCGTTCAGATCGTCGTCATCGAGATCGTCGTCGTCCGGGTCAAGGGCCTCGGAACTGGCTTCGTCGTCGTCGAGATCGCCGGGGTCGGCTTTGTTGGCGTCGAGTTCGTCGTTGGGTGTTTCGAGGTGGCCGTTGTTCGGGTGGAGCGCGTTGGAACCGGCTACGAGATCGTGGGGGTCGGCTTTGTTGGCGTCGAGTTCGTCGTTGGGTGTTTCTAGGTGGCCGTCGTTGGGGTGCAGCGCGTTGGCGTCCGTGGCGCTCTCTCTGTCGAGATCTTCGTCGGGTGTTTCGAGATAACCGTCGATGGGATAGATCGCTTCGGAATCGGCTTCGGTCTCTGTGGGCGCAGAGTCGAAGATCGCGCTCACGGCATCGGTCTCGCCGAACAACGCCGCTCGCAGCACCGCGGTGGAGTAGGAGCGGTCCCGAGCTGAGCCACCGGCAAGATCTACGAGTTCTGCGATGTCATCGTCGTAGATGAGGTCGGCGTCGACATTTGCCAGCGAGGACGCCGCAACAGCATCGAGAATCTCGAGAATGGCCTCGAGATTCTCGTCGGTCAGATCATCGATCTCTTCGTCGATCCAGGCATCTATTGCCTCGACTACGTCCACGCCGTCCTCATCCATCGCACCTGGGGCGCTATATCATCGCAGCCCGCACGCGCATTTCGGCGCCACTGCCGGAATCTGGCCGAAAGCAGCGCCTGAATGGGTCGCTGCCGCCTCAAATACGTTCGAGTTCGCGGCCGTCGAAGAGCGCGGTGATGCCGAAGGCGTGCACGTCGGCCAGCAGTTCTTCTTCGGTGGGCGCGCCCAGATCCGATGCGACAGCATCGAAGATGATCGACAATTTGCGAGCATCGCTGGTGGTGTTCAAGAACAACTGCGGGTCGGCCAACACGGCGCGCACGGCTCGACCAATGGCGTCGGCGTCTTCGAGCGGTTCGTACCAGCTGAAACGTTTGCCGTCGAAACCTTCGGGCCAGCGGCCGCGGGCGATTGCTTTGATCGTCTGGGCTGCGACCTGACGTTCGGCACACAACGCCAAGAGCTGCTCGACGTCGGATCGGTAGTCGGCGTTGGCCATCATGGTCGTGTTGTGTGGGAACAGCACCGAGGCATAGTCGAACTCGGCCAGGCTCTTCAGATGCATTGCCGGAATCCGTGTGCCATGGCCGGTCACGCCGATGAACCGCACCAGCCCTTCGTCTCGCGCCTGCGCCATGGCGTGCACCACGCCCCCGGCTCGGTGAGCTTGCTCCCAGTCGTCTTGCTCGACCAGGTTGTGGAGCTGAATGAGATCGACCTGATCAACGCCCAAACGCTCGAGTGACAACTCGAGTTCGGCTCGAGCCGCGTCCCCGGCGCGCTCACCGGTTTTGGTAGCCAGGAAGACTTCGCTGCGGTGCGATGCGAGCCATGGCGCAAGCCGAAGCTCCGAATCGCCGTAGCGAGCAGCAGTGTCGAAGTGGTTCACTCCGGCCTGCACAACCTGCTGGATCGTGGCATCGGCGCGGTCTTGGCTCATACCACCCAGAGCGGCAGCCCCGAAGATGACCCGGCTGCTTACATGCCCAGTCGAACCAAAATGTGCTGTGGGAAGAGTCATCGGCTCAACCTAGTCGCGCCGGTTCTCGCCAGCCAGCTGACATCGCATGCGCCCCGTTGTTCTAACGTCGAAGCATGGGTGAACGCGCACTGGGTTTGTTGTCGGCAACCGAGTTGATCGAGAAACTTCGAGCCCGAGAGATCAGCAGTCGCGAGTTGCTCGACCATTTTGCGACGCGACGGTCCAAGTACAACGACGAGCTCAACGCCATCGTGACGGTCGACGATGAAGCAGCTCGACAGGCGGCCGCATCGGCCGACGAACAGCTCGCGGCCGGGGTCGACCTGGCACCGCTGCTGGGTTTACCGATGACGATCAAAGATGCCATTGCAACCAAGGACATGCGCTCGACGGGCGGCGCCACCGAACTCGCTGACCATGTGCCCCACGCCGATGCCGAGGTCGTCGCTCGGGTGCGCAATGCCGGGGCGGTGGTGTTCGGCAAGACCAACCTGCCCCGCTGGTCGGCCGACGCGCAGGCGTACAACGAGATCTTTGGGACCACCAACAACCCGTGGGACACCACGTGTGGCCCGGGTGGTTCGAGCGGCGGGGCGGCGGCGGCAGTTGCGGCAGGTTTGACCGGCGCCGAGATCGGAACCGACATCGGGGGTTCGGTTCGACTTCCCGCCCACTTCTCGGGAGTGTGTGGCCACAAGCCCAGCTTCGGCATCGTGTCTCAGCTCGGATACATCAGCCACCCGACCTATCAGACGGGGGAGCCGGACATCAATGTTCTCGGTCCGATCGCACGATCGGTCGACGACTGTGAACTCCTGCTCGATGTCATTGCGGGCCCGCGTAGCGATCTTGCCAGCGCCTGGCAGCTCAACCTGCCGCGCGTTCGCCGTGAAGACCCGGCCGACTTTCGGGTAGGGGCGTATCTCGATGACCCGCTGGTGCCCGTGAGTGCCGAGGTCGCTCAGGCGCTCGAACTGGCCATCGGCGCGCTCACCCAGGCCGGTCAGCAAGTTCATCGCGCCGCGTGGCCCGAAGACCTCGAATTTGCCGATGTGCGTGACGTCGGCCTACCGCTAATATCGGCAGCAACATCGCCGGCCCGTGGCGGCGATGCGTTCTCGGCCATGGAGCAGATCGTGCGTGATCCTGCCCGGCATCCGGAAACGCAACAGATGCGAGCACGGGCCACGGCGATGTTTCATCGCGACTGGCTGTTGCTCACCGAGCGGCGCGAACACAACCGTCACAAATGGTCGGGCTTCTTCGAGGGTTTCGATGTGCTGTTGGCCCCGGTTGCACATGTGGCTGCGTTCGAGCATCAGCAGCAGGGCACGCTCTACGACCGCACATTGACAGTCGACGGTGTCGAGCGGCCCTATACCGAAGTCATCATGTGGACATCGCAGTTCGGCTACGTCGGTCTGCCCTCGACTGTCGTACCTGTTGCCGTCACGCCGCGAGGCGTGCCGGTCGGCATACAAGTGGTGGGTCCTCACCTGGGCGACCGCACCACGCTGGCCTTCGCCCGCCATCTAGAAAGCCTGCTGGGCGGCTACCAACCCCCACCCAACTACACCTAGCGACCGCCAAGCGGAGCGGTGGTACGCAGGCAGGAGCGAGCGAGGGACGAGCCGCTCAGAAAGACGAGTGACCATGTGCGACGAACGTCGCCCCACCCTGACAGACAGGGGAGCGGTGGTACGCAGGCAGGAGCGAGGGACGAGCGGGGGGAGCCGACGGAGGAGGCGACCGAAACGACGAGTGACCATGTGCGACGAACGTCGCCCCGAACGGAGCGGTGGTACGCAGGCAGGAGTGTGCGACGAACGCCGCCCCGAACGGAGTGGTGGATCACGGCCAGAGTTCGGTGTCGGGGTAGAACTGTGACCATGCAAACCAGAACGCCTGGTGGCCACCGAGGTCGTTACCGTCGGCGTCGACCGCCCGCACCCCACCTCCGTCGAGGATCACGTTGATGCCTTCGACTTCGATGAATTCGCCACGCTCGAGCGCATCGATGGCGCTGCTCACATGGAAGGCAATGGGCGTGCCGTCGGTCGTAACCACGCCGAGGATGTCTTCTTGAACCGGTAGCCGGGGGTCGACATCGCCGATCGGAAAGATCGGTCCTTCGCCGTCGCGAGTATTGCGCAGGTCCGAGTCTGGGCGCCCCAGCGCGAGTTCGACGTCGAGCACGGTCGTGTCGGGATGGTCCGTTTTCCAGCGTCCCCACGTGGTGGTGATCACACTGTTCTGTTTCAGTTCAACCTCGGCTTCGCCCAGCGATCCACTGACGGCTTTGCCAAGGAACGTGTCGAAGATAGAGAAGGTTTCGATGTCGTACATCACCTTGTTCGATCGGCTGAGTAGCCCCGAGGTGCGCAATATGGGCCGCTGAAAGCCGGCGGGAACCTCGTCGGTGAAGAAGACCTGGGCCGAACCACAGAGAGTGCAGTACGGCATGGCGAAATCTCGACCGCCGAGAGTGTCGTTGACCATCTCGCGAACTTCCATGATCGACCGTGGATAGGCGCGGTGCTCGCCGTTGATGGAGACACCGAAGATGATCGTGTCGTCGTCGAGCCATTCATCGCCACCGGCCACATCGGTGGTGATGGGATTGTCGGCTGCGGGAATGCAGTTACACCGGTCGTCGGTGGTGTTGTAGGGCCGCCCGTCGATGAACACCCCGCCCCACGAGACGAGCCGCCAGTCGATATCGGTTCCGTCTTCGAAGAGCGCTTCCCATGCGGGTTCGATCACGATGTAGGCATTGCGCTTGTAGGTCAGATAGTCAGGTGGAGCAGGAATGTCCCAACCGATCAACTGGTCGGTCGTGAAACCCCACGAGCGAAACGGGTCGATCTCGATTCCCAACAGTTCTGTTTGTGCTTCGATAAGTCGGCCGCTCAGATCAGGGTCCTGCGCAACCCGCATCAGGTCGGCGAGCCACCACGAGACTCGCGGGTCGCCGGACTCGGCCAGCGTGGTGATTGCTTCGAAGGATCGTTCGTCGATAATGCGATTGAGCAAGCGTGGTCCCATCAGGGTGTTGATGGCCTCGAGCGCTGCTGGCGACAGGTCACCGGTCGGGACCTCGGGAGCGGGACCGAAGTCGATCACCTCGCCCGAGGGCACCGATGCCGGGTCGACGTCGGCGGCCACTCGCGGTCCGGTGGGTGTGGGCGTTGGTGCCGGGGTGGGCACCACGGTCGGTGTGGCATCCTGGGGTGGCGTGGGGGCTGCCGTGTCGGTGGGTGTCGCGGTATCTGGTGTTGGCGCGTCTGGTGTTGTTGCGTCGGTGGTCGCTTCGTTCGAACTCGAGCAGGCCGCAGCGACCAGGCTGAGAATCACGAGGCATAGGGCGAAGGAGCGGCGCACACCAACAGTTGATCACATCACACAAACCGCCTGCCATCGAGAGACGGGTTGTTTCTGACTTGTTCACCAATCGTCGGGATCATCCGAAGGTGCAGTGATGCGGGCGCGATCTGCGACTGAGATCTCTCTGTACCTCGGCACCCACTCCCGGGACGGCACCGGCGCGAAAGTAGGGAAGTGGGTGGACGTCGGCACAGCCAAAACGTGGGCCGGATCCGTCTCGGGCGCTCCACTCGCCGACCGGTCTGCTGTACTCTGCTCCCGCAGCAAAGAACAGAGATTTATACTTTGAGACTCCCGTATCCATCCTGATTTGGGCCGTTGCTCGCCAAACATGGCCCCGTTGAAGAAAAAATGTCGCCGCAATTCGGCGTAAACATGCCAAATTTCCCCTTCTCCAAAGATTGCGATTGCGTTAAGGTTGAGCCATCCAGCTGCGTCGGTATCGTGTCGAAGCAGGGCGGCGTCAGGCCGTCTGCTGGACTCAAATGCAGGGGTGCTTGTGGCCAAAGAGCGTGTGGAGCGAGACGAGGAAGACCTCGTTCGCCTTTATCTGACCGACATCGGCCAATACCCGTTGTTGACCAAGGACGACGAAGTTCGACTTGCCCAGCTGATCGAAAAGGGTTCGGCCGCACGCGCCGAACTCGACGAAGACGAGAAACCCACCGCCGCACGCAAGCGCGAACTACGTCGCCATGTGCGTTCCGGCGACGACGCCGAACGCACCTTCGTGCAATCCAACCTTCGCCTCGTGGTCTCCATCGCCAAGAAATACCAGGCATCGGGCCTCCCCCTGCTCGACCTGATCCAAGAGGGCAATCTCGGGCTCATGCACGCCGTCGAGAAGTTCGACTGGCGCAAGGGCTTCAAGTTCTCGACCTATGCCACCTGGTGGATTCGCCAAGCCATCACTCGTGGTATTGCCAATACCGGTCGCACCATCCGCCTCCCGGTGCACGCCGGTGACACCCTGGCTCGCCTGCAGAAAGCCCGAGCTCGACTCGAGCTCAAGTACGGCCGACCTGCCACGCTGGTCGAACTCGCCGCCGAAGTCGAGATGCCCGAGGACAAGGTCACCGAAGCCTTGCGCTTCGCTGCCGAACCACTCTCGCTGTCCGAGCCTCTGCGCGAAGACGGCGACGCAGAGCTCGGCGATGTGGTCGAGGATCGCGGTGCCGAGTCACCATTCGAAGTAGCTGCCACCGCGCTGCTGCCAGACGAAATCAACCGGCTGCTCGGCCCTCTCGACGAACGCGAACGCGAGATCCTGAAGCTGCGCTTCGGTCTCGATCGGGGCGAGCCTCGCACCCTCGAAGAGGTCGGCGAGCACTTCAACCTGACCCGCGAACGTATTCGCCAGATCGAAGCCCGGGCCATGTCCAAGTTGCGTCATCCGTCCTCGGACACCGGCGCACGCGACCTGCTCGCCGTCTGACAAAGTTGTAGTCCGCGCTGCTGGACGCGTAAAGCCAGCAACTACCCGGAGGTGTACGAGTACCTGGTGGGCTCCGCCGCCTTCAAAGCGGTTGGGACGAGTGATCCTCGTCCGGCGGGTTCGATTCCCGTCCACCTCCGCCACTCTTTTGTCCTGCTTCCGGGTCACCGCCCTCGCCTCGTTATCTGCTGCAGTGATCGCGTCTCTCACTGATTTTTTGTTGGTGAAATTGTGAGCGCCCCTTGTGCATTGTTGCGTGGTGATCTAGGTTCTTGGCGCTGACCTGATCAGTCTCTGAGCTTCCCCCTCGTTTTTGTTTCTGGGAGGCTGCCGTGGTTGTTGCGGTTTGGTCGGTCAAGGGTGGCGTTGGGGTTTCCAGTGTTGCGGCGATGTTGGCGTTGGCGCAGGTCGAGAGGGCTGAGCCGTCGGTTCTGATCGACCTTTGTGGTGATCTTCCTGCTCTGTTGGGTATGGCGGATCTCGACGTGGTCGAAGCTGCACCTGGCATGACCGACTGGTGTAAGGCTTCGGAGCCGAGCGGTCCTGCATTGGGTCGCATCGAGCGCGATGTGCGCAACGATCTGACCATCGTTGCTCGGGGCACGGGTTCGTTCCCCGACGATGCCACCGCGCTCTTGCAGGTCTTGCGCGAATCGCAGCGCCACGTGGTGGTCGACTGCGGACTCGTCACCGAGAACGACGCGTTCCGGCTCGCCATGGTTCAGGGTGCTGCTACTTCGTTGTTGGTGGTGCGTGAGTGCTTTCTGAATCTGCGAGCTGCCCAACGCAGCCCGTTGCAGCCCACGGGCGTGGTGGTGTTGAAGGAACCCGGGCGTCAGCTGGGGCGTGCCGATGTCGAGGCCGTGACCGGTGTGCCGGTAGTTGCTCAGATTGCGGTCGATGCGGATATTGCCCGCAGTATCGATGCCGGGCTGGCCACGGCCCGGTTACCGCGTGGCTTGCTGCGGAGCATGGGCCGAGTTCCGGCCGCGATCGACGAACTTCGGCAATCACCTTCTGTGGATCTGGCGCAGCATGCGAACTGATACGACGGCCGAGGTAGCGAGCACTGTGCATCGCCAGCTGGTCGAGCTCGGCGAAGCCGTTGATGCGAACCGGATCGAACGACACATCGAGTTGTGCGCACCGCTCTTGTCCGGAACACAGATGCTGACGGTCGTCGAGATGGTGAACCGGCTGCTGGGTGGGTTCGGCCCGCTCGAGTCGTTGTTGGCTGACGAGACCGTCACCGAACTCATGGTCAACGGGCCAGGTGCTGTCTGGGTCGAACGCAACGGAGCAATGGTCAGCACCGAAGTGGTTGTCGACCGCGAGACGCTGCGCGTCATCATCGATCGCATCTTGGGTCCTTTGGGGTTACGGGTCGATCGCACCGCCCCCTTTGTCGACGCCAGGCTGAACGATGGCAGCCGGGTGAACATTGCCGTTCCGCCGCTCGCAGTCGACGGTCCCTATCTCACGATTCGACGGTTCCGTGATCGGCCATTCGCCCTCCAAGATTTTTGCTGCACCGACTCCCGGGCCTTTCTCGTTCAGGCAGTCGAGGCTCGCAGAAGCATTGTCGTGAGCGGCGGCACCGGGTCGGGCAAGACATCACTCCTTAACGCGTTGGCAGCCCATATTCGACCCGGCGAGCGAGTCGTGACCATCGAAGACGCCGCCGAACTCCGCCTGCCGGGGGATCACACCGTTCGCCTTGAATCGCGCCCTGCAAATGCCGAAGGCGTCGGGCAGGTTTCCATTCGAGCACTGCTGCGTAATGCGCTGCGAATGCGACCCGATCGACTGGTGGTTGGTGAGGTCCGTGGCGCCGAAGCCCTCGACATGGTCCAAGCAATGAACACGGGTCATGACGGCTCCATGTCCACCTGTCACGCCAACTCGCCGCTCGACGCACTGCGGCGCATCGAAGCCATGGCCCTGATGGCCGATATCGATGTACCGCTGCAGGTCATGCAAGAACATGTGCGATCGGCAGTCGACTTGGTGGTGCAGGTGGTGCGCACCCCCAATGGGCAACGAAGGGTGCACTCGATCTATGAGTGTGGTGCAGCCGAGCGCTGGATTATGCAAGACGGTGCGTGGGTGACACCGCCTGTTCCTGCGAAAGCGGTGCAACATGGCTGACCGTGCGGTTCACCGTCGATCACTCGGCGGGTCGGACTCCTTTGGCCGTCTACACGTCCAGGCAGAACCAGCGTGGCGCACGTCCCCGTTGCCCGGCCCGATCCGGCGATTTGCGCTCGACGCCGATATCACCCACGACCATCTCAGCGCTCTGCTCTTGTGGTTGATGTTGGGGACCGTGTCGAGCATCGCAGTCGCAGCAGCGGGCGGTACAAAGCAGAGCGCCGTGATGGTGGTGGCTGTTGTCGTTGTTCCGGTAGTCGTTGGTCGACGATGGTCGGGCCGCCGCACGTCTCGACTGGTCGAGGAATTACCCGACGTGGTCGAGATGATTGGTCGGTCGTTGCGCAGCGGTGCATCACTCGCCCAAGCGTTGCGTGAAGCAGTAGCCGACGGGCCACCAACAGCTGCGGGTGAACTGGCCACTGTCGTTTCGGGCATCGCTAGAGGCCAGGCCCCAGATCATGCACTGCGGGCGTGGGTGGCGCGCACGTCTCGGCCCGAAGTACGAGTAGTTGCTGCTTCGCTTGCCTTGGCGAGCCGCAACGAGGCAGGAACCACCCAAGCACTCGACGGAGTCAGCCATTCGCTACGAGACCGAGCTGCGCTTGCCGCGGAGATCCGCTCGCAATCGGCCCAGGCGTCGGCATCGATGCAGGCGCTCGCCTTCCTCCCCCTGCTCTTTCTCGGCCTGGATCTGCTCGGCAGTCAGCAGACATCGCAGTTCTTGATGCGTGAACCGGTCGGGCAGCTCTGCCTGGTTGCCGGGTTGGTGTTGACGGTGGTCGGCTGGTGGTGGATGGCAACAATCGTGCGCCGGCGATCTCCACGATGATTGCGGTCGTCATCGTTGTTCTTGCTTCGATCAGCACGGCGTGCATCCTGGCGGTGGCTGCTCGGCCACCAAGTCGTCTGTGGCCACACGAGTCTGGGCGTACAACCCGGGGCACGAGATCAGGCCGTGAATGGCTTGGCTGGCGCGTGCGTTCCATGTTCGGGTTCTCCGCCGATCCCGAGCGCGACCGGGCAATAGGCACCGCCATGGTGGTGGTCGTTGTTCTGGGTGCATTCAACATGGGCCTTGCCGTGGTGGGTCTGGTGGGTGTCTGGGGTCGATCGGTGCTTCAGCGACGGCGAGCCGCCCAGCGCGCCACTGATCGGGTGGGCACGGTGCTCGCCGATGTCATCGATTTGTTTGCCGTTGCTCTACTGAGCGGGAACACGGTCGGCGAAGCCGTGCGCCAGGTCGGCGAGTGGTCAGAAGGTGATGTGGCGCGGGCGTTTGCCCAATGCGCCAGCCAAGCCCAGGCCGGTCGATCGTTGAGCGACTCGCTCGAGGCACTGCCGGCAGCACTGGGTACGCCGATTCGACCGCTGGTGGCTGCGCTGGTCGCAACCGAACGCTACGGAGCTCCCATTACGACCAGCTTGGCTCAGCTGGCCATCGATACGCGTACCGATCGACGCCGACGGGCCGAAGCCGCAGCCCGTCGCCTTCCGGTACTGCTGTTGTTCCCGCTCGTTGTCTGCGTGCTCCCGGCATTTCTTCTCGTCACGGTCGTGCCGGTGATCTTCGACACCCTGACGAGCTTCGATCTCACCGCTTCCCCCTGAATCGGCCGCCGTCGCGGCAACCATCCAACCAAGGAGACCACAATGTCCATCCCCTCTCAATTTCGTGATCGTTCGAATCGCCTGCGTCCTCGGGTGAGGGCCGTGTTGTATTCGCTCGATGAACGAGGCCAGACAACAGCCGAATATGCACTGGTGCTGCTCGCCGCTGGCAGTATTGCCATGCTGGCGGTTGGCTGGGCTCAAGGAAACGATGCCATTGGATCGCTCTTCGATTCGGTGTTGTCCAAGATCACATCACTCATGGCATGAGGCGTCGTGGTGAGCGCGGACAGGCGACCGTCGAGTTCGCGCTCATCATTCCGCTGGTTCTGGTTGTCGTATTGATGCTTGTCCAAGTGGCGGCTGTGGCTCATGCTCAGCTCGGTGTGACCCACCTTTCGCGTGAAATCGCGCGTGCAGTCGCCGCAGAACCGTCGGTCGATGTAGGCCTTCTGATACACGATCGCGCCACGCTGAGTACTGATCATCTGGTTATTGAGGTCTTTTTCGAACCATCCGGTTCTTTGGACCGAGACTTTGTTGTCGTAACGGTTTCTTACCAAACGCCGCCTGTTTCTAGGCTTTTTGACCCTGTTTCTACCCAATTGGCGGTATCTTCCCAGATCAAAATGCTCGTAGAGTCGTAAAAAGATCTCTAGGTTTCTCGTCTTCCACGTGGGAAACTCCCTTATATGGGTTGAGTATGGGAGCTAGGAATCGACTTATAGTCAAGTGACTCAAAAATTATTGTGGGAAGAACATGAGTAAGAGAAAATTTACAAGAGATCAAGCACGCAACGCTCTGTTGGTTGCCGGTCGTGAAATGTTGACCGAAGTTGGACTGTCGGGTGGTGTTGGTCGGGTCACCCTGGCTGAAGCAATAAACCGCTCTGGCGTTCCTCGACCTTCGGCGTACCGAGTATTTGGTGAGACCGAACTCGATCCTCAGCGTGCTTTTCACGAAGAGCTGATCATCGACATCACCGAGGTCGGACCTGCGCTCGACGTAGCTTCGCTCGCTGTGCCGGTTCGCAGCGTGTTGGCCGAGGTCGAAGAGATCGGGGTCGAGGCAACCCCAGAAGATCTGACGTGGTACCTCCGCGAACTCGTGCGCCAGGCATCGATTGCTGCCGGAGACGCAACATTCACCGAAACGCCGATCGGCGTGTACATGTCGGTGCTGGCGTCAACACTCGATGCTGCTCGCAACGATCGAGTCGAGGCTGCAGCCCGACAGGCCGAAGAAGTCACGGTCAACGCCTTCATCCCGTTCCTGCGTGAGGCACTCACCTCGTTTGGTCTTCGCTTGCGCGACGGCTGGACGTTCCTCGATCTCAGCGGTGCGCTGATTTCGTCGATCTTGGGTGCATTGCTGACTGCCCGGGTCACTCCAGCCTCGCCCGAGCTACAGCTCGGCACAGGAAAGAGCGGCGAAACGCAGGCATGGACACCACTCGGTATCACGCTGCTGGGCATTGTTGGTCAAGCCACCGAGCCCGATCCACGAATGGTCGCTTCCGCTCAGCCAGCTCGTTGGTTCTCATAACGCCACAACTGACCAATGGGCGCATAACCTAGAGCAGTTCTCTCTACAGAAAGCTGCTCATGGCTATTGCCACATTGCCCAGCGAGCTTCGGCTCACGCATCTGAAACAGCTCGAAGCCGAGGCAATCTTCATCATCCGTGAAGTCGTGTCGCAATTCGAACGACCCGTCATGCTGTACTCGATCGGCAAGGACTCTTCGGTCCTGTTGCATCTGGCTCGTAAGGCATTCCACCCGGGCAAGATTCCGTTTCCGCTGCTTCACATCGACACCACGTGGAAGTTCCGCGAGATGATCGAGTTCCGCGACCGGATCGCCGCCGAACTCGGCGTGGAGCTTCGTGTTCACTCGAATCAAGAGGGCATCGATCAGGGCATCAATCCCTTCGACCACGGCTCGAAGAACTACACCGACATCATGAAGACTCAAGCGCTCAAACAAGCGCTGACCGCAGGTGGCTACGACGCGGCGTTCGGTGGTGCCCGGCGCGACGAGGAGAAATCTCGTGCCAAGGAACGCGTATTCAGCTTCCGCGACAAGAACCACCGGTGGGATCCGAAGAACCAGCGCCCCGAGCTGTGGAGTCTGTACAACGGACGCGTCGACAAAGACGAGAGCATTCGGGTGTTCCCGATCAGCAACTGGACCGAACTCGACGTGTGGCAGTACATCCACCTCGAGAACATCGAGATCGTGCCGCTGTACTACTCGGCACCTCGCCCGGTGGTCGATCGCGACGGCGTGGTCATAATGGTCGACGACGACCGCTTCCAGTTCGAGCCAGATGAAGAACCCGAGATGCGCTCGGTTCGCTTCCGCACCCTGGGCTGTTATCCGTTGTCCGGTGCAGTCGAGTCCACGGCTACGACCATGCCCGAGATCATCCAAGAGATGTTGCTGGCGACGCGTTCGGAGCGCGAGGGTCGAGTTATCGACTACGACCAGTCCGGCTCCATGGAAGAAAAGAAGCGAGAGGGATACTTTTAATGTCGCATCAGAGCGAGCTCATCGCGACCGATATCCAGGCCTACTTGGCCGAACACGAACGCAAGGATCTGTTGCGCTTCCTCACGTGTGGCAGCGTCGACGACGGCAAGTCCACCCTGATCGGGCGACTGCTGCACGACTCGAAGATGATCTACGAAGATCAGCTGGCAACTCTGACCGCTGATTCGACCACGCAGGGCACCACCGGCGATGCCCCCGACCTGGCGCTGTTGACCGATGGCCTCAAGGCCGAACGCGAGCAAGGCATCACGATCGATGTCGCCTACCGATACTTCTCCACCGCACGACGCAAGTTCATCATTGCCGACACGCCGGGCCACGAGCAGTACACCCGCAACATGGTCACCGGTGCATCCACGTGTCAGCTGGCGATCATCTTGATAGATGCTCGCTACGGCGTCTTGCCACAAACCAAGCGGCACACGTTCATCGCCAGTCTGCTGGGTATTCGCAACGTAGTCGTTGCCGTGAACAAAATGGACATCGCCGATTGGTCCCAGACCCGGTTCAATCAGATCTGCGACGACTACCGCGAGTTCGCCAAATCGCTCGACCTGGTCGACCCCTACTTCCTTCCGATGTCTGCACTACTCGGCGACAACGTCGTTGACAAGGGCGACAACATGGACTGGTTCAGTGGGCCGACATTGATGGAGCATCTCGAGACCGTCGATGTCGAAGTCGGCGTCGACCTCGATCGATTCCGTATGCCGGTCCAGATGGTCGTGCGCCCCGATCTCGACTTCCGAGGCTTCGCCGGCACCATCTCGGCTGGAACCCTGCGCCCCGGTGATCGAGTGACGTCCATGCCCTCTGGTTTCGAGTCGAACGTCGACCGCATCGTGACCTTCGAAGGTGACCTCGACGTTGCCGGTCCTGGCCGTGCCGTGACTGTCACGCTGACCGACGAGATCGACGTCAGTCGCGGCGACCTGCTGGTCAAGGCTGGTGAAACTCCACTGCGCGCCCACGACATCGACGCCATGCTCGTGTGGATGGACGACACCGTCCTCGAGCCAGGCCGCCAATACGTGCTGCAGTCCTCGAATGGCCTGAGTAATGCCTCGATCACGTCGATCCGTCACCGCGTCGACATCAACACGCTTGATCACGAAGCAGCGGCGTCGCTCTCGCTCAATGACATTGCCCAAGTGTCGATCACCAGCGACCGAGAGTTGCTGTTCGACCCCTATGGGGTCAATCGCCAGACCGGTTCGTTCATATTGGTCGATCGCATGTCCAATGCCACGGTGGCAGCCGGCATGATCACCGGCGTGTCCTCGTCGTGGGACCAGACCCCCGAAGCCAGCCTGACCCTTCAGGTCTCCGACATCACGAAAGCCGAGCGGTCTGCCCGTCTCGGCCAGAAGCCATGCACGGTGCTGCTCACCGGCCTGAGTGCTGCCGGCAAGTCGACCATTGCCACCGCACTGAGTCGACGACTGTTCGACCTCGGAAAAACGGCGATCCGTCTCGACGGCGAAAACGTGCGGTTGGGCATCAGCCGCGACCTGGGTTTCAGCGCGCAGGAACGGTCCGAGAACCTACGCCGCGTTTCCGAAATGGCTTTGCTCGTCAACAAACAGGGCCTGATTTCGGTCGCTGCGTTGGCCGCACCCAAGGCATCGGTTCGCCGCCAGGCACGCGAGCTGATCGGGTCCGATCACTATCTCGAGATCTTCGTCGACACGCCGATCGAGGTGTGCCGAGAACGCGATCCGAACGGGTTGTACGAAGCCGCCGACCGTGGTGACATACCGCAGTTCCCCGGCGTTTCGGCGACCTACGACCGTCCGACCGACATGGACTTGCGCGTCGACACGTCAACGCAGTCCATTGTTGAGTGTGTCGAGCAGATCATGGCGCTCATGACCCAGCGCGGCTACCTCGATGGCTGAACCGGTAAGCCGGCCCGAGCCGGTATCGGCCAACATCGTTCGAGCCGAAGGCCATGTTGACGGCGTAGCTCGGGCCGCCAATCTGGGCCACACCTCCCGCACGGTGTGGTTCACCGGGTTGTCGGGGTCCGGCAAATCGACATTGGCGTTCGCCGTCGAACGAGCACTCATTGAACGGGGAGTCGCCGCCTATGTGCTCGACGGCGACAATGTCCGATTCGGGCTCAACCGTGATCTGGGCTTTGCTCCCGAAGACCGCACCGAGAACATCCGCCGCATCGGCGAAGTCTGCCGCCTCTTCCAAGACGCTGGTCTGGTGGTGTTGACCGCATTCGTTTCCCCCTACGTTGCCGATCGCGACGCGGTGCGTGCTCTGCACCCGGCGGGTTCGTTCATCGAGGTCTTCGTCGACACGCCGCTCGAAGTCTGCGAGGCGCGCGACGTAAAAGGGCTCTACGCCAAGGCCCGAGCCGGCGAGATTCCCGAGTTCACGGGGATTTCCGCACCATACGAGGCACCTATCGCCCCAGAAATCGTGGTCGACACCTCGAAACCGCTCGACGAATGTGTGGCTGAGGTCTTGGCCGGGCTAGATATTTCGGTCTAGGCAGAGTTCATTCTTGTGGTCGATGCGGGTTCGTCAAAGATCCACCACTATCGAGGGGTGCCGAATCCGACGACTACTCTCGTGCCAGAGGTGCAACCGATGGTCGATGCAGTCATTTCAGCAAACCGCGTCAGCAAGAGCTTCAGCACGACGAGCGTGCTCACCGACATAACGGTCGACTTCCCGCCTGGCATATCCGGGCTGCTTGGATCCAATGGCGCAGGCAAGACCACCTTGTTGTCGTTGGTGCTCGGGTTCGAGCCCCGCAACGGCGGGGCGCTCACCGTGTTGGGCCACGATCCGCAGTCCGCCGGCCCCGAGGTCCGTGCCAGGATCGGCTATTCGCCAGAGCACCACCATCTGCCCGCCGACGTGCAGGCCGCCGATCTGGTTCGTCACATGGCCCAACTTCATGGTTTGCCCCAACAAGCCAGCACCGAACGTGCCAGTGATGCGCTCTGGCTGGTGGGCCTGGGCGAAGAGCGATTCCGCCCGATCGGCACCATGTCGACCGGGCAACGCCAACGCGTCAAGCTGGCGGCTGCCATTGCCCACGATCCCACGCTGGTCTTGCTCGACGAGCCCACCGATGGGCTCGACCCGGTGCAGCGCGACGACATGCTCGAGCTCATTCACCGGGTCGGCAACGAGTACGGCATCAGCATCGTGTTGTCGTCTCACCTGCTCGAAGAAGTCGAGCGCATCTGTGATCATGTGGTGATCATTGCGAACGGCGTCGTCATTCGCAGCGGCAACATCGGCGAGATGCGAGGCGGGCGCACCGGTGTCATGGTCGAACTCGACGGTGGCCATGAACTCATCGCAGATACCTTGCGCCAGCAGGGCTTGATCGTCGACATCGTCGGCAGCCGGCTCATGGTCGACGCACCGCCACAACCCGACGCCGATCCGTACTGGATCCATGACTACATTCGCGACGTCGTGGCCTGGGCCGAGGTCGGCATGCGTCGACTCGGTGACCAGACGATCACGCTCGAGGACGTCTTCCTGGAATCGAACGACGCCGCCAACCGTGCTGCGAGCCAGGTGTACACATGAGCACCCAGATTCATGATCTCGGCTACCGCTCCTACGATGGGGAGCGAGCTGGCGTTGCTTGGGCTGTGCGCAGCCTGGCCGTGCACAGCATGCGCCGGGCGCTCGGCCTGAAGCGAGCCGGAAAGCACAAGATCGTGCCGGTTCTGACAATCATCTTGGCGTTCTTGCCTGCCACTGTCATGGTGGGCCTTTCGGCGTTCCTGCCCGACTTCGGACTCGATGATCTGCTGACGTACGGCGACTACTACGGCTTCACCAGCTTTGCGCTGTTTCTTTTCACCGCTGCGTCAGCTCCGGGAATACTCACAACCGACCGCACGAGCGGCATGCTGGCGATGTACTTGGCGTCGCCGTTGACCCGAACGACCTACGTGTTGGCCAAGGGCATTGGTTTGTTTGGGGTCATGTTGCTTGTCACCGTTGCACCAATCGTGTTCCTGGTCATCGCCTACACCTTGGTTGGCGCTGGGCCGGGCGGCGTGTTCGATTTCCTCGAACTCATGGGCCGAGCGTTGTTTGCTGGAACGATCGCTGCGCTGTTCTACACCGGGCTGGGCATGTTCGTCTCGTCGATTCCGAAGCGGTGGGGTATCGCCAGTGTCTCCATCATCGCTGCGCTGATCATTCCCAGCATCGTCACCGGCATCTTGACCGAGGGAGCCGAAGCCCCCGACTGGGTGGCAGCTCTGGCACCCGCCGACATGGTGGGCAAGGCGTGGCAACACGTTCTCGACGACGTCACCTCCAACGGCTTCGCCATCGACCGCCTCTCCGGTTCGGTGGTGACGCTGGCGGCACTGGGCTACGCCGCGGTATTCGTTGCGCTCACCTGGTGGCGCTATCAGAATGTCGAGGTCGACCGATGACCACGCCTCCTCCACCGCCTTCTGCGACCCCCGGTCCGCCAATGGCCGCGCCGACCGCGCCCCCGGCGGTGACCACCAGCACCCCGCCGCCACCATCGCCGGCCGCAGTCCCGATGCCGCCGCCGCCACAGCCAGGTCAGGTTCCTGCGGCCGTTGCGATGCCGGTGCCCGACGACGCACTCGTTGTGGTCGATCGGGTCTCCAAGTGGTTTGGTGACCTGGTTGCCGTCAGCGATGTCAGTTTCGCCGTCAGTCCGGGTGTCACCGCCCTGCTCGGCCCGAACGGTGCCGGCAAGTCGACCATGCTGCGCATGTTGAGCGGTCTTGCATTGCCCTCCAGCGGCACGGTTTCGGTCATGGGCAAGAGCCCACGCAAAGACCCCGAAGTAGCAGCAGAGATCGGCCTTGCGCCCCAGCAAGAGGCGGTGTTCGGGCATTCGACCGCACTGCAGTTCGTGCGGGCATCGGCCGAACTGCAAGGGGTTGTGCACGCAGATGCAGAAGCTCGCCGGGTGCTCGGTCTGGTCGAACTCGATGCCGACGACCCTCGGCGACTTCCGACCTACAGCAAGGGAATGCGCCAACGAGTCAAGCTGGCGCAGGCAATTGTGCACCAGCCCCGGGTCATCCTGCTCGACGAACCACTCAGTGGTCTCGACCCTCGCCAGCGACTGCACATGGTGGAACTCTTCCATCAACTCGGCGCCGAGGGCCGGGCGGTGGTCGTCTCCAGTCATGTGCTCGAAGAGGTCGAGCGCTTCGGTTCCAACGTGGTGGTGATCACCCAAGGACGCCTCGCGGCTCAAGGAGACTTCCGCGAGATCCGAGCGCTCATGGACAACCGGCCCCGCCGGCTGCGCATCACCAGCGATGCGCCCCGGGAACTGGCCGCCAGCCTGGTCGGCCAACCCAACGTGCAAGGCGTGCGATTCAGCGGCGACGAAGTCGAGATCGACACCACCGACATCGGCACGTTCGCCCAGCTCATTGCACCGCTGTCCAAGGCCGCGAACGCCCGGTTGTATGCGATCGAACCACTAGACGATGACCTCGAGAGCGTCTTCAGATACCTGGTAGGACGATGACTGCTCTCGAACCCCGCACCCCAACCGTGACGGCAGCAAAGTCGATTCCGACCTACTACCGCTTACTGTTGCGTGGTCAGCTCACTCGTGGTCGACTGGTCGGACTTGGGATTCTCGGCGGAATCTCGATCTTTCTCGCCATCGTCACCCGTACTGCGGTAGATGCCCGCGATCTCGAAAGCGCCAGCGTCGCGCTGCTCAGCGAATACGGCATTGCGCTGCTGATCCCGCTGGCCACATTGATCCTGGCGTCGCCCATGATCGGCAACCTGGTCGAAGACCGTCTGCTGGTCTATCTATGGCTCAAGCCGGTACCGCGATGGCATCTGGCGGTGGCGGCCTACGCAGCCGTTGTGACCACATTGCTGCCAGTGGTGATCGTGCCCATCCTCTTGACCGCAGTGATCACCGGCTTCGGCTCGCTCGTGATTCCGGCAACCTTGGCGGCGATTCTGGGTGTGCTCGCCTACAGCAGCATCTACGTGTTTCTCGGCGCGCGATTCACTGCTGGACTGTGGCTCGGGTTGCTCTATCTCGTGCTGTGGGAGAACGTGCTGTCGCGCTTCAGCAACGGCATGGCCCGACTGTCACTTCGTAGCTATTTGCAGACGATATTGCAGCGAGGGACCGACGTTACGATCGACCTGGCCGAGCGTGCCGGCTGGGCATCGATCGTCATCCCCCTCGCCGTGGCCGCCATCGGCATCGCCCTCACCGCTGCCACCCTGTCCTCGAAGGACATCGACTGAATTTCACCACTCCGTTCGGGCCGGCGTTCGCCGGACATGGCTGTCGTATCTCTTGGGTCAGACCCAGAGGGTTCGCTTTTGCCTAGTCGGGCTTGACGGACATGCCGGTTTCGGCGAGGTCCAAGAGTTCGCTGTCGGCGTGGGTGATGTCGACGTCGCGGTTCAGAAATGCACTGAAAGCTGCCACGAAGGCGGTGCTGCTCATCAGGATCCCCACGGGTGCGAGCAGGAGAACAACGATGATGATGATTGTTCCGGCCATGTCACTTGTCTCCTACGTAGGCCCAGGCTTCGATCTCGACCTGAGCGCCAACCGGCAGCGCTGCAACCGCAATAGCGGAGCGAGTGGGCCGGTGATCACCAAACGCTGCGATGTACGCCGTGTTCATCTCAGCGTAATCGTCCATGTCGACCAGGAAAACCGTGGTCTTCACAACGTCGCTCAGCGATGCGCCTTGGCTTTCGAGCAGCCCGCTCATGTTCGACAATGCCAGCGTGACCTGGTCGCCGACACCGCCATCGATCAGGGAACCGTCTTTCAGCGCCACCTGCCCAGAGCAGATAACCCAGTCGCCTACCTTCATGACCGGCGTATAAGGACCCAGTGGTTTCGTCACCCCCTCAGACTACTGCGCCCAGCCTCGCTCAACCAGATGCAACCAAGACCGACTTCAACTGACAAGAGGGTGCGTGCTGTGCCGTCCGCTGAACCTGCTGGCACCGACACGTTGGATACGCAAACGCAGGGCCGAGTGATGGGCGGGTGGCGGCGGGGGAGAGGTCTCTTCTGAGCGAAGCGATGCGATGTGCGACAAACCTCGGCTCGAGCAGCGCAGTGGGATACAGCCAGGAACGCAGTGGTGTTACCCGACGGGCCAGGAGGTGGCGTGGTGGTGGAGTGCGGTGGCGGCGGCTACTGCGGCGAAGACGGCGTCGCTGGCGTTGACGGCGGGGCCGGTCTCCTGGGTTATCTCGATCGTGATGGTGGGTGTGTCGGATGCGCGAATGACACCGAATGACCGGACCGTCAGATCCTGCACGATGCCGTCGGTGTCGACCGCAAGGGCCTCGCTCATGACCAGGCTGTAACCCATGTGGGCGGCGCCGATGCAGTAGCTGCGAAGTACGACCTCATCGAGTACCTCGCCGGCACCGACTCGAACGGTGATGGCGTCGTCGGTCACTGCGGCTTCGGCCCAGCCACTGTCGGGCGGTTGGATTCGAGTGGTCGACCCGGAAGCAAGTGCTACGAGAGCTGCCGCTTCGACCCATCCTGCGCCTCGGATCTGTGCCGATGTGTGCAATTCGGTCGGGACCTCGATGTGCTCGACAGTGAGCCCCGGGGCTATCGCTGCAATTGCGTCGTCGATGCCCGGCGTGGCCACCACGCGCAGCACCCCAGTGCCGTCGGCGTTCGCACCACCGGCCACCGGCGGCCGCTTGGCGCCGAGTCGGATCGAGTCTTCGCGGCTGAAGACGACGCGTACGGCTCGGTCGTACTCATTGGCGAGGTGTTCGGCGGCTGCAGTGACAGGCGTGTCGAGCTTGGCGCCGAACGCGCCGCCGTTGGCCAAGGGCGACACTGCCGGCTGACCGGGAAGCGCCCAGGCAGCATCGGTCTCGAGGTAGGCGGGATCGACCCAGCTGGTCTGCAACGTCGACGCCCACTCACCGTCGGGCAGCTCGATCGGGTGCGTGGACTCGAGCGTGGTGCGACGACCTTGCACCTTGCCAGCCCGCGTTCGTGCATCGTGCAACGATTCGCCCACCACCCATTCGCCGGCCTCGTTCAGCACCGCAACCAGTGCATCGGCGGGCGCTCGGTCGTCGGCGAAGCCACCGTCACCGAGCGCCACATCGGCCGACACGGATTGCACCGTGTGGCCTTCGATCTCGGCCCGTCGAGCGGCTGCCACCATGTCACGGTCACCGCCCCCATGATCGTCACGCTGATTCCAAGCATCGACGATCGTCTGCCAACCGGTGCAGCGGCAGAGATGTGCCGCCAGTGCGAGCTGCACGTCGTCTTCGGTGGCGTCGGGCTTCTTCTCTTCCAAGCCGGCCAAGCGCACGATGATGCCGGGCGTGCAGAAGCCGCATTGGCTTGCACCCGTGGAACAGAAGGCTCCGCCCCACCTGGCGCGTTCCTCGTCGGAGAAACCTTCGAGCGTGGTGACCGTGCGGCCATTGACTCGGCGGGTGGGCGTCACGCAGGCGACACGTGGCTGGCCGTTGATCAAGACGGTGCAGCAGCCACATTGGCCTTGCGGCGAGCAGCCGTCCTTGGCCGACCGCTTGTCGAGATGATCACGCAGTGCGCCAAGTAACGAGGACCCGTCGTCTGGTACCTGCACCTGTTCTCCGTCTACCTCGAACTCGATGATCGGAAGGTCGTCGCTCACCACATCAGGCTACGACCTTCGCGCGTTGGCGGGTCGGGAACCAAGGTCGGGGCTGAAGGGTCAACTTGCCTATGTACAGGCGAGGTAACTGCGGCTCGGTAAATGCGAGGGAACAATGTTGCGGTATCCTCTGTTCAGTACTTCGACCGCTCGATGAGTATGGAGACCACGATGATCACGATTACGAAAGACGCCGCTTCCAAGGTTGGGGCACTTCTCGCCGATGAAGACGAAGAAGGACTCGCACTACGAGTTGCTGTTCGTCCCGGTGGATGTTCCGGCTTCAGTTACGAGATGTTCTTCGATTCGGAATTCGCCGACGACGACACGACCAACGAGTTCGAAGGTGTGAAGGTCGTGGTCGATGCATCGAGCGCCATGCTGCTCGAGGGTGCCACCCTCGACTACAAAGACGGTCTGCAAGAGACTGGCTTCAGCATCAACAACCCCAACGCCCAGCGCACCTGCGGCTGCGGAAGCTCGTTCAGCTAGAGCTGATACGAACCACAGAACTTGATTCGAGACCGGCAACGAGCCGGTCTCGTTTCGCGTCTGGCGCCGGGCTAGTAGCTGGGTGGCACGCCGTCGTACTGTTTCCGGGTGACCACGACAGTGAAGCGAGCAGCCCCCGGGCGCATATTTGATGGCTGGTACGTGGTGGCCTCGGTATTCGTATTGCTGATGGTCAATGCTGGGCTGGGCTTCTATGGGCTGTCGGTCTTCCTCGAAGCCATAACCGCCGAACAAGGCTTCAGTACCGCCGACGTCTCGTTTGCCACCTCGATCTTCTTCATCGTCAGTGCGATCTCGGGGCGCATGATCGCGCCGGTCATCCAGAAGCATGATCTGCGTATCGTTGTTGGCGCTGGGGCGGTCATCGCTGCGGCTGGGTTGCTGCTCATTGGACGATCGTCGTCGCTGATCCCGTTGTATCTGAGCTATGTGGTATTTGCCGTGGGCGTCGGGCTGAGTGGCCTGGTTCCGGGCACCACCCTGGTCACACGGTGGTTCCAGGTGAAACGATCGGTTGCCCTGTCGGTGGCGTCGACCGGTCTGTCGGTCGGTGGGCTCACCATCACGGTATTGGCCTCGGCGATAATCGACCGCAAGGGCATGGCGGGATCGGCGCCGTGGTTGGCGCTCATCTATCTCGTCACCGTGGGCATCGCCCTCATTGCCTTGTGGCCCGACCCCGCATCTCGCGGCCGTCTGCCCGACGGTGAAGTCCCCGTCGAAGGTGTTGCCGCCGCGTTGCCGACCGGGGTTCGTTACGAACACGCCGTTGCTGGCCGGTTCTTTCGACTCGTCACGCTCGGCTTCATCTTTGCCATGGGCGCGCAGGTCGGCGGCATTGCCCAGCTGTTCAAGTTCGGTACCGAGCGAGCCGAAATCGGCGCTGCGCTGGTGTCGGCTGTTGCCCTGGCATCGGTGGTGGCCCGCTTGATCGGCGGCGTGGTGGCATCTCGAGTGCAGCTGATCGCAATGACATCGGTGCTCAGTGCGGTGCAAGGGGTGTCCCTCATCTGGCTGAGCCAGTCCTTTGGCGAGTTCTCGCTCATTGCAGCGGCATTGTTGTTCGGCGCCACGATCGGCAACTTGTTGATGTTGCAGCCATTGGTGATCGCTGACCGATTCGGCGTGGTCGACTATCCGCGGATCTACTCGGTGCTGCAGTTGATCGTGACCGGACTCGGCGTGGCCGGAGGGCCATATCTGTTGGGCTACCTGCACGACGTGTCGAGCTACACCACGAGCTATCTCGCCGCAGCGGGACTCAGCATGGCGGGCGCTGTGGTCTTCTTCCTGGCGTGGCGACTCGGGTCCGATGAGCCGGCGATCGCGCCGGCCTGACACCGACGGTAGGGCCGAGTGGGAACCCCACTAGGATTACCGGGTGAGCACCACCGCCGAGCGAGCAACATCTGACGACATCATGGCGGTTTTGCAGGGCGTCATCGACCCCGAACTCGGCGCCAACATCGTCGAACTCGGCATGGTGCCGAAAGCCTTCTTGGACGACGACGGCGTTGCTCAGGTCAAGATTGCGCTGACCACCATGGGTTGTCCGTTGCGGGCCCAGATCAAGAAAGACATCGAGGGGCGAGTCGACCAGCTACCCGGCGTCGTCAAAGTCAAGATCAACTGGACCGAGCTCGAGCAAAAAGAGAAAGCCGAAGTCATGGCCATCGCACGCAAGCGCGTGGCCGAGAACCCTCCCGACAACGAGATCTCACCCACGACCCGAGTGATCATGATCGCCAGCGGCAAGGGTGGTGTGGGCAAGAGCTCGGTCACTGTGAACCTGGCCGCCGCTATGGCCAGCCAGGGCTTCACCGTTGGTGTGCTCGATGCTGATATCTGGGGCTACTCGGTACCGCGCATGATCGGCGTCGAAGGCCGACTCGAGGGCAGCGACGCCAATCAAGAGGGCGAGCGCCCCAAGATCGCACCGAACCAACGACGAATCGGCAAGGGACGCGTCAAGGTCGTATCCATGGGATTCCTGGTCGACCAGGAAGAAACCGCGCTCATGTGGCGAGGCTTGATCCTGAACCGGGCCGTGCAGCACTTCCTGGAAGACGTCCGCTGGGGCGACATGGACTACCTGCTCATCGACATGCCACCGGGTACCGGCGACGTGCAGATGGGCTTGGCCAAGATGTTGCCGCGGGCCGAGATGATCATCGTGACCACCCCCGCGGTGGCTGCGCAGAAAGTCGCCGCCCGCGCCGCCAGCATGGGACGCAAGAACTACCTGCGTATCGCCGGCGTGATCGAGAACATGAGCGCCTTCGTGGCACCCGACGGCGAGAGTTATCCGATCTTCGGCAGCGGCGGCGGCGAGAACCTGGCGAACGAGCTCGGCGTGCCGTTGCTCGGCCAGATCCCCATCGACACCGCCGTCGCCGAGGGAGGCGACATAGGCCAGCCCAGTTCAATCGGCGAAGGGCCGGCCAGCGATGAGATAAACCGCATCGCGAATCTGCTGGTAACCGAGGTGGCACCCCCGATCGACATGGGGACATGTACTGTTCGTTTGATGGAAGCACCGGTTTCGATCAATCTCAGCTCGTGAGCGGCGATCAGCCAGGTGCCCAACCCGGCGGCATCGACGGCCTGGCGAACCTGCCGTTTCAACCACCGATCAAGCCCATGTTGGCCAAAGCAGTGGTGGGTATCCCCGAGCGCGATGATCTGGCCTTCGAACCCAAGTGGGATGGCTTTCGCTGCATCGTGTTCCGTGACGGCGACCAAGTGCACTTGGGTTCGCGGAACAGCAAGCCACTCACGCGGTACTTTCCCGAACTGATCGATCCGATTCGCCAGCAGATGCCCGACCGGGTGATCTTCGACTGCGAGATCATCGTGGCCATCGACAACCGGCTCGAATTCGATCAGCTGCAGCAGCGCATCCACCCGGCAGAGAGCCGAGTCAACATGCTGGCCGAGAAGACGCCAGCCGAGATCGTGGCCTTCGATCTGCTGGCGCTGGGCAATCGTGACCTGCGCGTGACCTCTTTTGGCGAACGTCGAGAACTGCTCGAGTCGGTGTTCGCAGATGTTTCGCCGCCCATTCACCTCACACCGATCACCCGAGATCATGACACCGCCCACCAGTGGTTCGTCGACTTCGAAGGCGCCGGGCTCGACGGACTGATCGCCAAGCCGCTGGCCGGGCCCTACGCCGAGAACAAACGCTCGCAACTCAAGGTCAAACACATCCGTTCGGCCGACGCCGTCGTGGCCGGCTACCGCCTCCACAAAGACGGCAACGGTGTCGGGTCGCTCATGCTCGGCCTGTTCGATGCCGACGGCAACCTGCGCAACGTGGGAGTGGCCGCCAGCTTCACCGCCGCCCGCCGTACCGAGCTGCTCGACGAGTTGGCGCCGCTCACCGAGAATGCGCTCGAGGATCATCCCTGGGCGAGCTGGTCCGAAGCCGGGGCCCAGCAACAACATCGCTGGAATGCCGGCAAGGACATGAACTGGAACCCGGTTCGCCCCGAACTGGTGGCCGAGGTCAAATACGGTTCAACGCTCAACGGTCGTTTCCGCGAAGTCACCAAGATGCTGCGCTGGCGACCCGACAAAGAACCAGCCCAGTGTGATTACGACCAACTAGACGAACCAGTGCCTCTCGGCTTAGACAAAGTCTTGAAGCCGTGATGCCCTTCTGCATCATCGGGGTCAGGCACAGATGATGACGATCAAAGTGTCTGCGTCGCGACACAGAACAGAGGAGCAACACCGGTTTGAGGTAGGAGCGAGGGACGAGGGAAGAGCGTGCGAGGGACGAGCCGCGGCGGTTGAGGAGAAGGCGTGTTCGACGAACGTCGGCCTGAGCGGAGCGGAGCAACACCGGTTTGAGGTAGGAGCGAGGGACGAGCGAGGAGCGTGCGAGGGACGAGCCGCGCCGGTTGAGGAGAAGGCGTGTCCGACGAACGTCGGCCTGAGCGGAGCGGAGCAACACCGTGAACGGTGACCCGATCGAGCTGGAACTCGCCGGGAAGATGGTACGGATAACCAGTCCGGACAAGGTCTTCTTCAGCAAGCGGGGTGAGACCAAGCTGGACCTGATCGACTATTACACGGCCGTTGCCGACCCCATGATGAAGGTCGTTGGTGGTCGACCGGCGCTCATGCAGCGCTTTCCCGATGGCGCATCGGGTAAGAGCTTCTGGCAGAAGCGAGTGCCCAAGGGTGCGCCGGACTGGTTGGAAACCACCACCGTTTCGACACCCAACGGCACGACCAGCGAAGCGATCGTGCTGGCCGACATTGCTCATGTCGTGTGGGCTGCTCATATGGGTTCGCTGTGTTTTCATGTGTGGCCCTATCCCGCGTCGCAGTCCGACATTGCCGACGAACTACGTATCGATCTCGATCCCCATGGCGCCATCACGTTCGACGACGTTCGCTGGGCGGCTCATCAGGTTCGAGCGTTGTTGCAGGAACTCGATATGACGAGCTGGGTGAAGACCACTGGTAGTAAGGGCCTGCACGTTTTCGTCAAGCTTGCGCCGCAGTGGGACAGCTACCAGGTGCGCGCGGCCGCAGTAGCGCTGGCTCGCGAGCTCGAGCGACGGCACCCTGATCGCCTTACCGCCGCCTGGTGGAAAGAAGAGCGTGGCGATCGCGTGTTCATCGACTTCAACCAGAACGCGCCGCACAAAACGGTGTTCGGTGCGTGGTCGGTCCGGCCCAGAGTAGGGGCCCAGGTATCCATGCCCATCAGCTGGGATGACGTCGACGAGGTCGACCCGAACGAACTCACGATCGCAACCGTGCCAGGCTTGGTCGATGAGTTCGGAGACGCCTGGTCTGACTACAGCTCTGCATCTCAGTCGCTGGCACCGTTACTCGAGTTCCATGAGCGCGACATGGCAGCAGGGATGATGGACGCACCGTGGCCACCCGTGTACCCCAAACAACCCAACGAACCGCCTCGGGTCGCTCCCAGCCGGGCGAAGAAGCCCGAGTGACGCAGCCGTTCGAAGACACTTCGGGGCGACCGTTGCTCGGGTGTGGTGAGACACGCCCAAAGTCAGATCTGCAAGACCGAGAGATCATCGACGATCCGGCAGACGAACGCATGCTGCTGTTCACCGGGCTTCGTGACCAAGCGCTGCGTCAGATCCGCGAGGCCCCCGGCGGCGACATGGAGGGCATCTTCATCGCGGAGGGCGACGTCGTTATCCAACGCGCTCTCGACGCTGGTCACACCATGCACTCGGTCATAGTGGAAGCCGCCAGGACGCGCCCGCTCGAGTTCGACATAGGTTCGACTCCCCTCTATCGAATGGGTGAGCCTGTCGTGCAGGAGATTGCCTCGCATCGCCGCTACCGGGGTGCCATGGCAGCGTTCCATCGCCCGGCTCTGCGGCCCTTGGCCGACGTCGTTGCCGACGCCGACACCGCACTCGTGACCGAGGGCGTGAACAATCCGACCAACATGGGCGTGATGTTGCGCACTGCGGCCGCCCTGGGAGTGCAGGCGCTGCTGGTCGATCCCAGTAGCTGTGACCCGCTGGCACGCCGTACGTGTCGAGTGTCGATGGGGGCTGTGTTCGCCGTGCCCCACACGCGCCTGCCCGAGTTCCCAGAGGGACTCGAGCCGTTGCACGAACAGGGCTTCACCACGATTGCGCTGACCCCTGATCCCGATGCACAGCCTCTCGACTCGATCGGTTTCGATCCGGGGGAGCGGGTGGCGTTGTTGCTCGGCGCCGAGGAGCCCGGACTCACCGCCGCTACTCAAGAGCGGGCGACCCATCGCGGCAGCATCCCCATGCATCAGGGCATCGACTCGCTCAATGTCGCCACTGCAGCGGCGATAGCGATGTGGCATGTGACGCGGGCTCGCCTGTGAGCCAGATGCTTCGGCTCACCATCATTGCTCTGGCGCTGACCATGCTTGCTGGGGCCTGTGCTGGCTCCGACACACCCGAACAGCAAGCAAACGCGGTGGCGACGCCCGAATTTACCTCGGTCTCGAGTCCGTCGCCGGCTCCGCCGGAGGCACCAACCCCCGCACCGAGCGCCACACCGACGGCGACCCCCGTGCCGACCGCAACCCCCGTGCCGACGGCGACGCCATTGCCGACCGCAACCCCCGTGCCGACGGCGATGCCATTGCCGACCGCGACACCCACGCCTGTGGATACCACCCCGGTCGTGGTCGAAGGTGACGGCTGGGTCATCACCGAAGCCGACATCGCCCGCCTGGCGGCATTCACCGAGGACAGCCACGAGCTTGCATTCACATCGGTGGTCGAGGTGCGGGTCAGCCGCGATGTCGGCCAGCGGTTCGCGCCGAACTTCGAACCGTTCAGCGTCGAAGAGTGGTCGCTGCTACAGGCCCTGGGTTTGACCGAGCGCCAAGCCGATCGCGATGTCACCAACCAGGTGCGACGTGACCGCATTCGTGGACTTTGCTGTCGCTTCGACAATGGCACGCAGGTCATCGTGGAAATCGAAGACACCAAGCTCGAGACCGAAGCAATAATCATCCACGAGTTGACCCATGCATTGCACACCCAGCATCCCGACCTGTTTCGCAACACCAGGTTCGAAACCGACGAGACCCCCAAACCCTTTGCTGCGTCGATCGAGGGTGTGCCCCAGTTCGTGGCTTTTGCCTACTTGGCCTTGGCTCCGGCCGACGAGCTCGCGCTCGTCACCCCCGAGCTTCCAATCATTCGGCCCGACATGGTGCCACTGATCGGTGCCGGCCCGGCCCGGCACGTGAACTTCGCCTATGCCACCGGCCCTGCCTTCGTCGACGCAGTGGTGGCGGCACGCGGGATCGAAGGGCTGAACGACGTGCTCATCGAACCGGCGCAAACCACCGAGCAGATTCTGTTTCCCGAGAAGTACCTAGCGGGCGAAGTCGCGGTCGAGGTCCCTGATCCGTCTGCCCCTGCCGACGCGAACGTGTTCTCGGTCGGGACCATCGGCGCCGCCATGCTCATGTTCTCGTTGACCGAGGAAATGGGCGAGGCTGCTGCGCTCGAGCTGGTGGAACCATGGGCGGGGGACCGGTTCGTGAGCTACGGCGTGGGCGACAGAGTATGCATTTTGGCCAACATCAAGATGGACACGAGCGAAGCCGAGCAAGCGTTGGGCTCGGCGCTCTTGGACAGCCTGGGCCCGACCTTTCCCGACGCTCAAACTGCGGTCCGAGACGGGTACTTTGAACTTCGTACCTGTGACGAGATCTGAGAGGTCAGATATCGACGTCCCCAAGGTCCAACCCCTCGGGCATTGCCTTCTTCTCGGCGTCGGTCATAGGGGCCCACCATTCCCCGTAGTCGCGAGCACCCCGTGCCGCAGTTGCGCCGTGCAGCAGCACGCTCAAGACTACGGTCCAGGCCACGACGGCGAAGGGTTCGGCGGCGGCTTCGACTCCCTCTTCGAGCAAGAGTAGACCGAATAGCATCGACGCCAGCTCCTGGGGTCGGTTCGAGCACAGTGGCCACCAACGACGTCAGTGGTCACGAATCTCAGTACCAGGCGGTTTGCTCGATGTCGCGCCGCCGGGAATGGGCGGGGCGAGGGCGATGCTTCTTCGAAGCGTTGCGGGTGTTGCGGAACGAAACAGCAGAATTACGACGAGGCATGAAACCCAATCCTTCTCTTGGCGGTCGACATGACCGATAACCAACTGCATTGACGCCGCTATTCGGCGTCGCTTTGGTGAGCATGCGCCTGACCAACCAATATGTCAAGCGTCAAAATCGCCCGTGAACGATCTACTGATCTGACCGCCACAACACCGGGAAAAGCGGATGATGCATGGGTGCGCCAGCGGCGAGTTCGTCGACGAGTCCGGGAAACGGGGGCGAGGTCGTCCACCGACGTGGGGCATGCACCATGTCGTCACCCAGGAAGCGGACCGAGAGCACTCGCCGACGATTGGGGCCCTCGACGCCTGCGGATCCGTGCACGGTCACCATGTTGAAGAACACCGCATCACCCGGTTCCAACTCCCAGCCGATCACCGGCCATTTCTCGGGGTCGGCGGCGAAGTCGGGCATCTCGGCCAGGCTCCCTTCGGGAAACCATTTGGCCTGCTCATCGAGGAACGTGCGGGGCATGAACCATGGGCCACGGTGGGACCCGGCGATGAATTCGAGCGTGGCTGCTCGGGGCACCGGGTCCACGGGGAACCACATGCTGGCGTTCTGGTGACCATCGACGTTGTAGTACGGCTGATCTTGGTGCCACGGCGTGCGCTGTTTGGTGCCGGGTTCCTTGACCAGCATGTGGTCGTGATAGAGCCGGATGGTGGAGGCGCCTGTCAGTTCGGCAGCGATCGCTGCGCCGGGCGATTCTCGGACGAACCGCTCGATCTCGGGGAGGCGATCCCACGAGCGAAAGTCTTCGATGAATGCACCATCGTCGTCGGCGCTGGCCCGCTTGGCCATGGGGGACAGGTCAGCCAGGTTGGCCTCGATTGCCTGGGCTGCCATGGCTACATGCTCTGCGGTGAAGGCTTGACGCACGCACACCGCGCCATCGCGCGAAAAGTCCCCTTCGATGATCACGGATCAAGCCTAGGACCAACTGCTTTCAGGGAAACTCGCTCGCACCGCTGTGCGCAGTGCGCCAGACTCTGACATGGACGTGACAGCCAGGCCCGGCCACCGCAGACGATGCCAACGCCATTGCGCGAGCGCACGTACGGGCGTGGCAGCACGCCTATCGGGGCATCATTCCGGCTGCGCATCTCGATGCGCTCGACGTCGATGAACGCACGGCACATTGGTACCAGAACCTGACCGAAGCCGTGCTGCCCAATGGCACCCCGTCACCGGAGAACTTCGTGGCCGAGGTCGCCGACCAGGTGGTGGGTTTCGCCTGCGTTGGGGTGTGGCGCAACGACAGTGAGAACACCGAATTGGGTGAGCTGTGGGCCATGTATGTGGACCCCGACCATTGGGGGACCGGCGCTGGTCACACGTTGATGAAGGCGACCTTCGATCATTTCGCCAACCAGCAGGTTCGCACCGGTTATCTGTGGGTGCTCGAGGCGAATCCCCGGGCCCGACGCTTCTATGAACGCCAGGGATGGCAGGCCGATGATGTCACCGACGAAGACCACATCGGCGGCGCCCATATCGTGGAACGTCGCTACTCGATCTCGCTCTAGACACCCCTGGGGTGTCGAGCCGCACGGCAAAACGAAAAAAGCCCGACGTGCGCATTGTGCACATCGGGCTCTTCGGCGTTCTGTTCGGTCTGGTCAGACGGCAGTGAAGTTCTTGGTGCCTTTGACCTTGCCGTCGGTGCGCAACTTGACGAGGTGGCAGGCCACGTTGTTGGACGCCAGCTCCACGATCTCTTCGTCGATGTCGCCGTAGATGGCAGCCACGAGGTCTTCGACTCGCATGGTCTCGCTGCCGAGTGTCGTGAGAATCTCGGCCTCGCGAGCTGCGCGGTGCGCGATGTAGTCGGCAACGAACGGCTTGGGTTCTTCGATCACGTAGCCGTGTGCCGGCGCAATGCGCTTGAGGCGAAGCTTGCGCAGCGATTCCAGCGACTTGATGTACGCCGCCATGTCGCCGTCGGGTGGGGCGTTGAGACCAACGCTTGGACCGTCGACGATCAGGTCGCCGGAGATCAACATGCGTTCTTCTTCGAGCATGAAGCCCACGTTTTTGGCCGACGGGCCAGGTAGGTGCTTGGTGGTCAGGCGGAACTCGGTGCCGACCAGTTGCTGACCGTCTTTGAGCACCACGTCGACCTTGCAGTCGAGATCACACATGGCCATGACGGTGGCACCGGTCATCTTGGCCAGTTCGGGAACCGCGCCGGCATGTTCGGGATCGGCGTTGGTGACCAGGATCCACTTGATGAGATCGCCGCCACAGCCCACGATGGAGTCCAGGTGACCCTGGTCGTTGGGCCCAGGGTCGATCACTGCGATCTCATCGATGCCAACCATGTAGGTGTTGGTGCCGAGGCCGGTACGAGGTCCGGGGTTCATCGCCAGAATGCGGCGCGCCATGGGGCTGAGAGCTCGGGCCACACCGGGCACGATCTCCTCTCTTACCTCCTCCTCTTCTTCCTCAACCGGGTTGGTCATGAGCTTGACTCTGCTATTCATCAGAAGGCAACTCCGTGGTCGGGATGCGGTCCGCTTGGACCTCATCGACGTCTATGAAAGTGCGGCCTGGACGCCCCGGTGACCCGGGACGATTGCCGAAGTTGGTGCCGAACGCGAAACCACCAGTGGTTCCAGCGACCGATACCTTGCCGCTGAATCGCTTCAGCAGCAAGACACGTGCCAATGCACGAATGGGCGGAATGAACATCGCGAGCCCCACGGCATCAGTGAAGAAGCCTGGGGTGAGCAGCAATGCTCCGCCGAAGATCATGAGCGCGGCGTCGGCCAGTTCTTTCGACGGCATCTTGCCTTGCGCGAGGGTGCTGCGAACCCGGTTGATGGCACCAGTGGTCTGCCATTTCATCAGTGATGCGCCGATCATGCTCACGGCGAGCAACAAGCTGATCGACGGGAGCCATCCCAAACCGTTGGCCACCTGGACCAGAACGTAGAACTCCACCACTGGTACGACGATCAACAAAAGAAACACGACCCCGAACATGAATACGTAAGTCTACGGACCAATGCCCCGGTTGGCTCCGCGGGTCGGGTTATGCTCCGGATTTTTCGTGTTTTTCGCCAAATTCGGGAGCTGGTTGGCATGAAGGGCACCAGTACGTGCTTCGGGCTTGATCGCCGTGGCGGCGCATCTGTATCGTTCCGCGACAGCGCCGGCATGGTTGACGTTGGCGCCCGTAGACACCGAGTCCGCCAGCAACGGTGGTACGACTTGGTGTGTCGAGGTTGGCCTGAAGTTGGCGGGCGGCGGTCGCAAAGAGACGGTGTCGGACATCGTCATCGATGTTCTCGACCTTGGCGAACGGCCACACTCGGCACGCCCACAGAGCTTCACTTTTGTAGACATTGCCGATTCCGGCGGCGACTCGTTGGTCGAGCAGTACTTCGGCGATCGAGGTGCCTGGCTCGGCAATGTTGGCGACTCGGTCGACGATGAGATCGATGTCGACGCCAGGCAAACACAGGTCGGGTCCGAGATGCGACAGCGGGTTGGGTTGGCCGTCGATGTCACGCCAGGTGCGCACCGTGGGCGCCGCGAAGCACACGGCGACCCAGTCGGGAACCTCGATCACGGCTCGCGCCAGGTGCGCCGGCTCCTGCCACTTCTCGTGGGTGCGGTAGATGTGCCAGGACCCGGTCATTTTCATGTGCGTGTGCAGCACGAGTTGTTTGGGGAAGCGGACCAGCAGGTTTTTGCCCCGCGCTTCGACGGCCTGGATCGTGTCGCCGACCCGCGGGCGATCACCGGTCAGGCGTTGGGCCTCGAACCGCACGATGGGTTGGCCCTCGAGCACCGGTCGCAGCCGATTGGCGGCGCGGTGAATCGTGTCGCCTTCAGGCACAGGGCTGGTTCGCTACTGCTTGAGCCACTGCCGGAATGTCTGCGTGCCACGATCGCCAGCGTTGCTGACATGGACACCGGCGAGCGCTTCGCTCAGAACGCCGACCTTGGGAAGCGGAACCTTGCGCGGGATCGTTTTGCGAATCTGCTTGTAGATGTGGGCGGCATCGGCGAATCGCATGAGCTCGGGGCCGCCGTAATCGCGCACTCGCTGTGATGGGCCGACCTGCACCAGGCCCACGACTCGACCGGCGATGTCTGCCGGTGCCACGGGTTGAATCGGTGCCGCCTTCGGCAGGGGCAGGAATGGCCCCTGCAGCAGCTTCTCGACCGAGGGGTGGGTATGGGTGACTCGTTGAATGGTGTAGCCCAGGCCCTCGGTCTGCTCGATGACCTGTTCGGCTTGCCACAGCCCCTTGCGATGAGCGAGCGAGCTGATGTCGGCGCCAACGCGTGACAACAGAATCAGATGCACACCACGGTCCGCACATGCGGTGGCCAGCGCGCGAACGGCGTCGGGGATGTCGTGGCTTCCGCCCGGTCGCGCGTCGGCGGCATGGATCACGGTCGAGACGCCTTCGAGCGCCGCGCTGACACTGCTGTGGGTATCGAGTTCCACCCCCACTTGCCCGTCGGCGATCAGGTCGTGGTCGATAGACATGACCGGCCCTGCCATGTCACCAACACCGGCTACCGGGGTGAAGTCGTGCCTCACCAGCCGCGGCAATATGGCCTTGCCAATCGGGCGATCGGTTCCGGTCACCAACACTCGAGTCATAGCTTCGCACGCTATCTGCTTTCGGTGTCGGGAGGGTCCGGCCGGCGTATCGACGGCAGCCGGAATAGATCCGACGTTCGTCGGTTATGCCTTCTGTACCGGTTTGTGCAACCGGACGCCCTTCATCGATTCGATCGTGACGAGGGCAACGCCTCGGTCCGATGGAGTCCTCCCGCTCTGTCGGACCCTGGCCGACAACACGGGGCGCCACGGGGTTCTGCTCGCAAGGCCCCCGGATCCAAACGCGGATTTAAGGGCGGTAGTTCCAGCCTTTGTAGCCGCGTGTGAAACCTGCTCCTTCGAGAATCTCGACCAGGTCGGATTCGCCTGCTGCCTCGCCATCGATCTTGCTGATTTCTAGCCGGGCGCGGCCTTCGCCGACGGTGCGGGCCAGTGCCTTGGCCCAACCCGTTCGCACCGATGCTTCGGGGAACGCAAGCAGACTCTTGCCGCCGCGCTCGATGTACACGAGTGGGTCGCCGTTGTCGATGACGACCAAGGCACCTGCGCTTCGAGATGGGCGGCCGGCACTGTCGGGCCATTGCAACGACGCGCCGAACGGCTGGCCGGGATCGGTTGCGGCGAGCACCATGATGTCGTCGTCCTCGCCGCGCCGGCGCAAGCGGTCGACCGCTCCTGAGAGTGCAAACTGGGCTGCACCGAGCCCCGCCACGAAATAGCCGCGGCGGACCTTGCCTTGGTCTTCTAGTGCTTTAAGCACGGGATAGACGCCAGCGAAACCGCCCTCGTTGCCTTCGCCGAGCGCTGCCTCGCGGGTAAGTACGCCGTAGCGTTCGAGCAGTTGGATCGCCCGGGCGTGGGTTGACTCTGTCGGTGTCGGTCGGGGCTCGAGCAGCGGAGCGACCAGGCTCCAACGGCCAGCGGCGGTCGGAGGTCCGGTCGCGCTGACGCGACCCGGTCGGGGGCGACGGCGTTTCGATGCGGCCTTGGCGGTTGCCTTTGTTCCCTTGCCCTTGGGCATGGAGCGCACCGGCCCTAATGAGTCGTTGGTGACTTCGCCCGCCCATACGAGATCCC
>ENA-ORXM01000979-ORXM01000979.1-marine-metagenome-genome-assembly--contig:-NODE-979-length-43658-cov-12.474450_pt1 | contig 43658 bp, 30 predicted proteins | sample MGYA00237867_ERZ511480 | MGnify/ENA primary metagenome ERZ511480 (study PRJEB26309, sample SAMN06266103) | marine metagenome | isolation source: Algal blade | place: United Kingdom:Sidmouth, United...
CTACACGCTGCACGGGTGGATCAAGGGGGTGAACGGCTCGGCGCGCTCCGTGGACCGCGACATGGGGGGCGACGGAAAATCTACGGGGGCTAACTCGCTGGTGGCGCGTGATGCGATGGCCTACAGTCTGGGGTATTACGACGGGGACTACCTGCAGATCGATAACGCATCGAGCAAGCGCATCGAGCTGACACCGACGGCGGCGATGAATACGGATGCTCCGGGGCTTTACAACGGTAACATCCGGCTGATGCAGCAGGACAACCAGGCGTTCGATGCCAGGGCCCATACGTATAAATACGACCAGCTGCACCGCATCCGGGGGATGCGGACGTACGATAATCCGGACGTAAGCGGGGCTTACACCTGGACGGGTGGGGTGAAGATGAGCGGCTACACGATGAACGCGAGTTACGACCCCAACGGGAACATCAAGGGGCTAAACCGACGGGCGAACTCTTCGAGCTACATGGATAATTTCTTCTACGTTTATGAAGCGAATAGCAACCGGCTTGACCGGGTTGCGGACTTTTCAAACGATATTGGTGGCAACGGTCTGGACGTTGACTCGCAATCTGCAAACAACTACGATTACGACGGCAGCGGCAACCTGGTCAAGGACCTGCAGGGCGGGGTGACGGCCATCGACTGGCTGCCGTCGGGGAAAGTCGACGAGATCACGATGACGAATAACCGGCTGACGCGCTTCGGTTACGGTCCGGACCAGAACCGCTGGATGAAATACCAGCGCAATACGGCGGGCGAGGAGAAACGGACCTTCTACGTGCGCGATGCGCAGGGTAATACGCTGGCCACCTACGGGCTGGAGAGCGGCACTTTGGAGTGGCGCGAGCAGTCGCTGTACGGATCGAGCCGCCTGGGTCTGCTGCGCCCGGAGGTGGACCTGACGGGGCTGACCGCTCCGGTGTGGGAAGAGAACCAGACGATCAGCACCGGCAAGAGCTACGAGCTGAGCAATCACCTGGGTAATGTCCTTGCCGTGATCACCGATCGTAAAGTCGGCGTGGACGTCAACAGCAACGGCACGGCGGATTACTACACGGCCGCCTTGCTCTCCGCCCAGGAGTACTATCCCTTTGGCATGGAGATGCCAGGCCGTACCTTTGCAGCGGCCTCAACGGAGGACTACCGCTACGGCTTCAACGGCAAGGAAAAAGACACTGAGGGAGAATGGGGTGGGCTGACGCATTATGACTACGGGTTCAGGATTTATAATCCGGGGATCGCTAAGTTTTTATCTGTGGATCCGTTGAGCCCGGAGTATCCAAGTTTGACACCTTATCAATTTGCTAGTAATAGCTCAATTGCTGGAATAGACTTGGACGGGTTAGAATTCAGTCTTAGTGTTAGTTCTGATGCCGTAACATATGTAAACAGTCATTTTCGGGTAGTTAACAGTACTGATGTTGATCATGAAATGATTGAAGTCGTTATGCAGGCTACTAAGCAGAAATACCTTAAGGCTATGGATCGTCGGTACGCTGGTGCTTATTATAAAGGGTGGTTTACACATCAACATGTAAAAAGCGCGTCCGAGTTAGACTATGTTATTGAATTCGTGAAGTCTGATGATTCAAGGTTAGGTAAAGGTAATCCTCAAGCTAGAGTTGACCACATCGGTGGAGGTCGTCATGTTATAGTCAATGAATCTGTTTTTGAAGGGGTTAAATCTGCTAATGGTTTGAACCTTGTCAATTTGAAAACTCTACTAGCTCCTGATATTGCGGATATAGTAATCCATGAGCTTGGGCACCTATTGGGGCTGGTCCATGTTTGGCAAAAAGGAGTTCCTGCAGAAAAGAATGATGGTGAGTATGTAGGCCAGCTGCTTTCAATAGTTGAGGCTAATGAACAAGCAGTACTCGACGTTGGAGATAAAGGATTAGATGCCAACTCAAAATCAATTTCGACTATCCAGAATAACTATATGAACTCTGTTCATCCGAAATTTGAACTAAATGCATTCTTTTCCGTTGAGAAAAAATTCACAGATGACCAATTCGGTAAAATGATTAGAGAAGTGTACGAACAAACTCAACGTAAAGAACCTAACAAAGAAAAATACCAATGGAAATGATAAGTAAGTGGCCTAATACAGCTTTCGTTTTGTCGCTGGCCCAAGATAGATTTTTTTTACTGTTATTCTTATTTTTGAGTGCAAGCTATGCTAGTGCTCAGCGAAACTGGTCAAAGATTGATAGCATAGAAAATCATTTTCCTCTATCTCAAGACGACGCTATTAAATTATATCTAAAGAGAAATGGCTTGCTGAAAGAAGAAATGACTCTAAGAGACAGTTTTCGATTAAGTAAGATTACAGTTAGTGATTCAGATTCTTGTATTATTTCAATTGTAAATAGTGTAGGCAGAAACATCGGTATTCAATATGTTGATGCAGATACTCTGATTGACCTCACAGGCGTGTATGGCCCACTGGAGGCAAGCTATATTCCTTTTCATAAAAAGAGGAAGGGAGAAGTTGTGGATATGAAAATTATTTTCCCAGAGAGTAAACAATATATTATTACTTCTCTACGGTGCGACTATCCGCTGATAATACTTAGTCCTGAGTTAATTCTGGCAAGTTCGAATGAAGATGGCGATGCCATATTCATGGATGAGATAAAATACCTCCGTATCTATTTAAGGAATAGGCTTGATACGAAACCTTATTGACAAAGCGATATAATGTGTGATGTGTATTTTATCCCCCATGAATAGCTGACCCGCAGGTGCCTCAGCACTTGTCGGGTAGCGGAAGTTGGGCGGAAGTAAGAGAGTCAAAACTTTATGGAAGTACGATCAGATTTCGGCAGAGACCTCACTTGTCAATCCTTTTTTGCACCTGCGTTCGCGCCTGAAGACGTGTACCGTGATAGCTCTGAAAAATATGATTTTCGCACCTGTACTTAACATAACCATAGTTATAGGCGGCGAAAAATCGCCCTGAAATAGCTCTACACCTTTAACGGAATCCGCTCATTTTCAACATGCGTTATTCGTAGTAAAAGAACACCACGAAGTTGTCATTTTGCCGTATCTTGTGGCAGATCATTTCTCAAACTGATAGCTAATGTCTACTCCAACCGCACTCCGTATAGAAGGCCAAACCATCCGCCAAGACAAGGAGACCATGTACTTCAACATCTCTGACCTGGCCGCAGCAGCTGGCCGGGACACGATGGAAATCCCGAACTGGCTGCGGGGCTTAGCCACCGTAGAGTTCATCGAGGAGTGGGAAAAGAAGCACAATCCGGATTTCAATTATGTCGAATTCGACATAATTAAACGCGGCGCCGGTGGTAACTCTTACCGGCTTTCGGTTGGCACACTGGAAGAAGTTGGCTGCCGATCGATCTTTGCCAGGAAAGGCCGTTACGGTGGCACCTACGCTGCGGTGCAGCTGGCGCTGCACTTTGCCAACTGGATGTCGCCCAAGTTCTACCTGAATACGCTGGACGCCTACATCGACAATCAGAAGCGACTTTACGGTCCGGACGCCGCACGGAAGCGTTTCGCCCGGGAGCTGGCGGCGGAGGATTACGAGCTGGTGCGGCAGGCCGCGCGTAAGGCATTGCCTCCGAAGTCTGATGTACTGGTGAAGCGGCGGACGATGGCATCGGAGATGGACATGATCAACATTGCGGTATTTCAGATGACCGCGAAGGAGTGGCGGAAGAAAGTGATGCCTACTAACCCTAAGGATAATATGCGGAACTACGCGACTCAGGAAGAGTTGAAAATCATCGCCAAGCTGGAACTACTTAATGCTAAGTACATTGATCATACGGGCGACCCTAAGGTTCGGCTGGAGCTGCTTTGTCAGGATACTCGGGCGTTGCTGAAGCACTATTTTAAGGATAAGCAAGCCATGCTGGAGTACAGGGATATGCGTACGCGGCGGGGGTGGTAGGACTAAAGAATAGTAAAGGAATAAGGGACAAAGGATTTAGAGAAAACAGTAGTATGAAAGACGTAACGGCCCTTGCCAACCAGGTTGCTACCCTTCTTCGGGATTCTGGGGTTGAGAATTATGACCAGACGAAGAATGTGTTTAGCGAGGTACGGCGGATCATGCAGATCACGCGGCCGAAGAAACGGAAACCGAAGGAGGGACCGAAGACCATTAGTTTGGGTGAACTGCAGTCTTTCCTGCTGGCGGCTTATGAAGTGAACGATGAGGTTGGGCTGATGATGGCTACGCTGTATAAGGCCGCGCTGGGAGTTGGAGAGTTCACGAAACTATTGGTCAGTGATTTGCGGCAGAAGGATAAAATACTGGTGGCTAACTCTCGGACAGCGGAGAAGAGACGGGAGGTAGTTGTTCCTGCAGACCTAGCGAATTTGCTGGGGTTTCATGTTGGCGAGCGGTCTTCTGGTCCGCTGTTTATGAGTAAGCGGAAAGGGGCTTACTCCGTTCGGCGGATACAGCAGATAACGCGGCAGGTGTCGGAGTTAGCGGGTCTTAGTAATTCAGCTACTCCGGAGGTTATCAGACAGACGCGACTGGAGCATCTGCGGGAAGCGGGGATGGATGAGGAGGATTTGCGGGCTTACACTGGTTAACCGACCCTTGTTTTTATTAGTCCTTCCCTTGCATCCTGCACATTCGACTGCGCTCAGTGACCACGTCCGCGCCCAAAACTCCCATGTTACAGCTAAAGGGGAATTTCAGTCATCTAAACAAATAATGTCCGCCAGAAACTCAAGCCCGTGTTCCAGCTGGAAGTCACGAAGATGGTTGTAAACCCGCTGGCAGGCGATGGCGTCGACCAGGGCGTCATGTGCTCCGGCGAGTTCTTCCCCAAAGAGCCGACGGTAGATGACGGTCAGCTTGGTGTTCGACCGGGAAGGTTCTTCACCGGCAGCCAGGAGGTAATCGGCCGCCAGGCGCTGGGTGCAGATAGCGGCGCGTACTCCGTCATAGAGGCCGAACTTAGGGTACGTCAACGTGGCCACCAAGTCGTGGTAGCCGTTACGTTTCGCTTCGGCGATGATGATGGCGATGTCGTATTTGACGTTGTGGCCGATTATTATGTCGGCCTGATGCAACTGAGCGGAAAACTCTTCAAGGACCCGGGCAATCGAGGTACCTCGTAAGGTAGCTACCTCTTCGGTGATTCCGTGAATCTTGACGGCTGCAGCGGGGATTACAAAATTCTCGGGTCGGACCAGCTGGTCGTAGTCCTGAGTTCCGGAAGCTGAGACCAGGCGGGTGCTTAACTGCACGATACGGTCTATTTCAGTGTCGAGGCCGGTGGTCTCGGTGTCTAAAAATAATAGGGCACGCATAGGGATGTAAATAGAGAGGTATATAAATCGGGTTACTGCGGTTGATTTCCGCAGTATAAAGCTCTAAGCGGTAAGGGCGTATATAGTATCTACCGTGCGGTAGTAGCTGACTACTTTCTGCCGGTAGCCAACAATAATTAGGGTAGGAATAGGAAGGTTGGCCATGAGGGCATCCTGGACCACCGAGCGAAGTAGTTTCGCGGGGAGTTGGTCAAGTAAAAGGTGCCGTTCGATGGTCATGCCTGTAATATAGTGCAAAGTAGGGACTTTGTATACACGTAACTGTACGTATAAGCAAAATCAACCATATAACGTGGCAGAAAGAGCCTGATTTTATGTTAACAGTTCTCCAGTTAGCACAATCACTATTAGACTAGTTAATAAACTGGAGATTTAGTCACCGGTTGGCTTGTATCGATTCCGAGTCATTTCAACGATGATGCTGGTGACACTACGGTCATTTTCAGCTGCTTCATCGCGGAGTTTCTCCAGGAGCTTACTGGGTAATCGCATATTTACGGCAATGCGATGATCTTTAGTTGGCCGGCCAAGTTTTTTCTTTGGGGTACCGTTTTCTTTATTAGACATGTGGGTGTTGAAATTGGTCGGACTCAAACAGGCGTACGCCAAAAAGAATACTTAGGGGCGATGAAACAATAACCTCCCGATTTGCAAACGGCGTTCGCGGCGCTGTACTGCGTCAGTCGAACAAAACCATAGCTTTGGCTATGCTTTCGCTCAACTTCCTTGTCCAGCACGACGACCACTAGTTTTCAATCAGGGACGTTATTATTTCATCGCCCCTTATGCTTTGGGTAGGTAATCAGCCCGTTAGACCGAGACGTGGGTGAAAAACTAGTTAGTTATTGGGGTGTAGTTTGTCTCCACAATGTAAGGAATTTGAGAATAGGAAAGGTATATTCAGCGTTAAATTACTGTACACTTTGTGTAGACAAATTTTTATGCCGGTCGATAGTATGAGGGGATGAGACGTGAAAACATCTCTACCGATTACAGCATAAATACGAACAAAAAGTTGTATGTTTGGGCATCTATAAAGTTTTCCGCGCGGCACTTCTCTTTTAGGGAAGGTCGCGCTTTTATGTAGGAAGTTCTGTATTGCTAATTATGTTAAATGAGCTACACTGCTCCAACGGGGTAGATATGATACAAAACTTTGAAGGCCCCTCCTATTGAGCTGAAATTGCTCCCTGTAAGGGGTATGCCGAGAAATAGGCCACAAGTACTAACAACTAGTGTTTTTTGATGGTAAAAAGCTGTATATTGTGGTAAAAAATAAGCTATGGCTAAAGATGAGGAAGACCTGATTGTCGAAGGTCGCAAGATCAAATTTGATAATGGGTACATGTCATTAACGGACATTGCTTCTCTAAAAGGCACGCCGAGCCCTCTGATTCAAGATTGGTTACGCTTGTCTGCTACCCTAGCTTTCGTCCAGGAATGGGAAATAGCTAGTAATCCAGGATTTGATGTCGGGCAGTTTTCTCAGATAAGGGCCCAAACCGGTGCTGGCTCTTTTCGTATTTCGGCTAATCAGCTTAATCAGGCAGGTTGTATCGGTATTTACTCGAAAAGGGGGCGCAGCGGCGGAACCTACGCAGCGGTCGAATGGGCCATCCATTTTACTAACTGGTTAGATCCTAAATTTTACCTTGGCACTTTACGTGGTTACCTTAAGTTACTAAACTCCGCACATGGTAAACACATGATCGAAAAGCGAGTGGCCCGCGAACTGGCCAGTGAAACGCTCCGGCTTCCTACAGGCAAAGCATTGTCTTCTTTGCCAGCATCCTCAGATCCGCTTTTTGAAAGACGATTCGCTTCTATTGAGGCCGACATGATCAATCTTGCCATGTGGGGGATGACCGCTATGACCTGGCGAGCAAGGTTTCCGCAAAAAAATGCTCGTAAAAACATGAGAGACTTCGCTACGAAGGAAGAACTTAAAGCCGTAACTGCACTCCAGGTCATCAGTCAGGAGATGCAGGAGAATGGTTATTCTGCCGAAGAGCGTTTGGTGCGCCTTACGGTGAAAGCAGACGAATTCATTAAACTATTCTGCTCTACCCCTGAAAAGGAAGCGATTCTAGAACTTGCTCAGCATAAAAGAGGCTGGGGCCGCTTTGCATTTTAAACTAGGAGATATCCCCTAGTTTAAAACATCTGCCGTTAAGTCGGCGCCTCCAACAAAAAGTTACCCCCCCCACTACACTTGACTGGAAGCCTGAAACAGAAGCCGCTTGTTGTTCTTGACGAGGCTCAGGTAGGCACTTGGTAGGATTCTAATCCGGTCAGATCTGACCGGATTAGAATTGTTCTTTTTGCTCGGATAATTAAAACAAATTTAGTGTTTGGTTTGGTCTTGGTTGTTAGAATTCTTTCTAAAGAGGATAGCTATTCTTGATGTACCATAAATTTTTCCTGAGGTGGACTCAGATATTTAGGGCACCACCGGCGGCCTACGTAGATGCTTCTAACAAAAAGTTTACCGCTTTCTGCGCCTGGCTGGAAGCCTGGAAGAGAAACCGCTTGTCGTTTTTGAGCAGACCCAAATAAGAATCGATGTAAGCTGCAGCGTTCTCTAGCCCCCCAGCCCCCAAAGGGGGAGAAACAGTGATGCCGGCGTGCTGACAAAGGTAGACGGCGCCGAGCTCGGCGATCAGCTCCTCGTGGGCGTGGGGCTCGGAGCCGGGGACACGCTGCTCCATGGGTAAGGTGATACCAGGACGGCTGAGGCGGGATTCGTGGCCGGTGCTGTGGGTGATCTCGTGGAAGAGCGTTTTATAGTAGGCCGGTGAGCCGCTGAAGCGGGGAAGCGGCGGCATATTGATTTGATCAGCGACGGGGGCGTAAAAGGCGCGATTCATGTCTTGGTGCTGAATTTCCGGAACCGCCTGCAGGCCGGCCACAAAATTATCGCATTCCTCGATCGGGGTGTTGGGGTTATCACTCAGTTCAGGGATTTCGAAGTCGATGCCGTCGACGTTGGCGACATTGAAGAGGTGGAAGGTGCGGGGCATTGGGATGGCCTTGATGGAATCCCCCCCAGCCCCCCGAAGGGAGGAGTTGGCCTGTAGTTTAGCGACTTGGGCGGGTTTCAAGTTCTTCCCATCGGCGTCCTTATATAAGGTTTTGAAGAAGTAAACCGTTTCGGCCTTGGCTCCCTTCCGTACCTGGCCCCCGAGGGCCTGGGCTTGCTTGTATGTGAGGTAGAACGGCACGTCGAAACTCGGGAAAAAATTGAGCAGGAAAGCGTTGATGCCAGTGTATACGTGGCCGGTGGCATAGTTACGGGCAAGTCCGTACTGGTTCCAGGGGTGCTGCCAGGGGACGGTTCCGGCTTCGAGCAGCTCGATGACTTTATCGGTGACGACCTGGTATAGGTCTGGCTTTACGCGGGTGGTGCGTTTCATGTTGGTACAATTAAAAGGTGATGGGAAAAGGGCGCGGACGCAGGTGCAAAGGGAGCCCCCCAACCCCCAAAGGGGGAGCAATGAAAAGCAGGGAGAGGAACCTTGTTAGCTGCGCTGCTGCCTACGGCGGTGCAACCCTAGACTATGGCTCCCCTACCCTGCGAAATACACCTACTGACACGCATTTTCATTTTAAGATATTACCGGATGAGTAACCTAGTTTAATTCGGCCCGGTTCGCAATCATCGCTCCGACAAAACAGGGTGTCTTTCAGGATTTCGTCGGATACTTCTCCGATGATGTCGGTGAACTTGGGGCCGGTAATTAATACTTTACCGAGGACGCTGGTGCGGGCTGCGGGAAGGATGGTTCGGTTGGTGATTGTATCGGGGCACTGGTTGGTGCCGTAGGCGCGGTAGTAGTCTCGATCAACGTAGGTGACGCGCTGGTCGCCGAAGATTTTGCGGAGGCCGGTTAGGGTGGCACGGACGTAGACGGTGCGGATAGTGCGGGCGTCGGGGTCGATCAGGAGGGCGGCGATAGTGGGGAACGGGGCGCGTGGATACTGCCCCACCGGGGCCGGACTTCTCCCGGTACTAGACCGGGAGAAAGGGCGGGAGGGGAGCTCGTTAAACTGCGACATGCTCGGTTACCTCTACTGACTCGGCTTCGTAGTCGGGGGCGTGGTAACCATCCTGCAGGAGGATGCAAGCAGGGTGGGTGACGGTATCGTCGCGGTAGATGGGCGGTAGCACCTCGCGCATTTCTTCGGCCTTGGCCATTGCCTCGGCTGGCAATTCCTCGAAGCTGAAATCGGCTACGTAGTACGGGCCGTGCTCGGGATGCTTACGGGGCAAGGGCCGGACGGTGATCAGTGAGGAAATGGGGCTGATGCCGTCGTAAACCATCCGCTTACCGGCTGCATCATAGAAGCGGTCGACGCTGGAGGAATGGAACAGGACGCCGCACATGTGGCCACTCTTATTGAGGAAGAAGATTTCGAGCCATTTGCGATCGGGACCTTTAAACAGGGGTGCGGTAAACACCCGCAGGGCTAAAGGCAAGAGGCAGAAGGTGGAACCGTCGGAAGTGATCTCTTTTTCAGTCTCGTAATTGAGGGTACCCTTCTTTGCGTTGAAACGGTAGTTGCGGGGGAGGCCTTCAAGGTAGGTGACGCGCTCGGGGAGGGCCTTGGCGAAGGACGCCGGGTTGGATAGGGGGGAGTAATTGGTTGTCATGGCAATGGTTGGTGATTGATGTTTGATAATTAGGAGAAGGGGGCAAGCCCCTCCCCCACGATAAAGGATTGATTTTAGCCGAAGTAGAAAGCGTTCTCTTCGATGGCCTGGAGATCGCAATCGGAGCACTCCGGCGGGCCATAGGCGGGGTCCAGCTGGCCGGCGCATTCCCGGTCGTAGCCGTGGTACTCGGGTGGGGTGCTGCCGTTGCCGTAGAGAAAGTCCAGGTCTTGCTCTTCCTCGCTCTTTGGGTTTCGGTAGCTGGAGGGCGGAGGGATGTCGAGGTAGCGAACCGCGTGAAATGGACCGGGGCCGGGCAGGTCTGGTGCCGGTCCTCCGGCAAAGGCTCCTTCTTCGTCCTCGTCCCGGTCGGGGCCGAGCTCTTTTTCGAGCCAGTCAAAAAGCTTTTGCTCGTAGACTTCGGAGGGGTAGAACAGTGGGATGAGTTCGAGGGCGAGCGTTTCGGTGATGGTGCGGCTGGTGGTACCGACGGGTGCGCGAAATACGGCGAAGTGATCACCCTGGCGGGCAACTTCCGACCAGTTTTCGGGCAGAGTCTCCGGGAGGCCGAGCGGAGAAGTAGAAAGGACGGCAAAGGTGCCGTGGGCCTTACTGACGGGGAGCGTCTCGGTAGCACGGATGACGTCGGCCAGGAGGTCATCGATGAGAAAGCGGCGGGGCGCAAGGCCGCGCCAAAACTCAAACCCGGGCATACCGGTGGCCCGCGCGAGTAGCGTATCTAAAAGCATTTGTGTGTAGTAAGTGCCTCCGGCTGCCTTGAAAAACTCGGCTGCCGGAGGCGGTGATCTATAAAGTTTAAAAGCGGTGTAAACGACTGTATATCAGTCCCTTAACCTACTACAAGATACTAAATATAGTTGGTTTTCGCAAGGCAAAAACACAAATAATTGTATTTAATTTGCTGGTTGTCAGCGGGTTACGATTATCTTTTTTTTGCGGGCGTGGCTCTCTGGTTTTGGCTGCTGGCTGCTGGCTGCTGGATTTTAGGCAGGGCACCGGGCTAGGTAATGGTAAGCAACGCTCTAAGCTCTGGCACTAAGGCCCCTCCGTTTTTGCGCAGGGCATGGGGTGAAGTAGCCCAAAACGCAAAGCCCCAGACGCCGACGCACTGAAGCCCCCGCAAGCCTGGGACCTGGAAACCAAAGCCCAGAAACCCAGACGTAGGGCACGCTGCGCGCGCCGCACAGGGCCACGGGCAGCCGAGCAAAGAGAAAAATCCGCGCATAATAATGGTCGCCCCGTTGTTTGCGGCGAAGAGACTATGTATTAGCTCGCGACGAGGTTTTCCCAAAGTGGACAAGCATCACGCCCAAGACAAGGGGCTGCAATGCCCGGGTAGGGACGGCGGCCGCGACCACGAGCCACCGGAGGGAGAAAAACCGCGCAAAAAAGCCAGCACACTTGACGGGCTTTTTTGCGCGGTTTTTTCCCCGGAGGTGGCGCTGGGGGCGTGGCTGCCGGCACGCCCGGGCCCTGCGCCCTGTGAAGGGTGCCTTTAGGGTTTACTGGTGGTTCTTCAGCATTGACGTTCCGAAGGAGATGGGGGGCGCTTTGCTCCTTCCAACTTCCTTTGTACCTGCGTCCGCGCCCAAATGACACAACTCAGGTAACTACTTGTACACGTAAAGACCTTTCCCGTTTTAAAAACTGGCAGCTTTATTATGATCGCTAGTTCAATCTTCCATCAAGATTCAAACAGGAACGGCAGTAACAACGCCGGAGGCGTTTTAGGGGTGGTGGGTGGGCTGCGGCCTGTCTGGTCTGCCACTGTTGGTGGGGTGGCTTTGTTTAGGGATTGAGACTAGGCTTCTGGATCGGGAGAAAGTAGAGCGGCCCGGTTTTTTGCGCGTCCGCCGGGGAGTGCGTAGCCCCCGTTGGACGCGCGAAAAACCATGCCGCGGATAGTAGATGCAAAGGCTAATGGTTGGAGAAGCCAGCCCGCCAAGTGTGGCATGCCACTTTCCTTGAAGAACAGGGCTCAAAGTAATAGACGAGGCAGCACGGTTGCCCGCTGGGGGTGGACGGACCAGCTGGAAGAATGGAAGCTGGGCCTGGCCACCATCAGCGGGCGACGGTGCGTGGTTTCCGAAGGAGATAATGTTTCGGGTTTAGGGAGGCAGCAACTCTTCCCTCAGCGCCAGACTACGTTAAAGGGGTATTCTCTCCATCGATGGCGACTTAATTATGGTCTGCCGCTGTTTGTGCGCCGGTTTTGCTCACAGCTCGAGACCAAGCTCTTTGCAAAGAACAATGTAAGCGGCGCGGTGGACGGCAGGGGTGGCCACGCGAGCCTTAGCGAAGTAGCGGCCGCGCCTGGCGTCCGCCGGGACGCGGAAGGTGGAGACTATGTTTCTGGAAGGGGAGAACCGGCGGGCAAAGTGGGGCAAGCCGCTTTGTTTCCGAAGATTGATGATTGGAGTTGGATCACCATGCAGCACGGTTCGACGCCGCCGGGCGGCCAGCTGGAGGATTCCGGAGGCTGGACGGGCGGCGGGGGCGGATGGTGCGTCGAGCTTAAGTTAAAGGTTGAGGGAGGTAGTCCCCTACCCTGCTCTTCCAACTTTCATTGCATCCCGCGTCCGCGCCCAAAAACTTAACGCTGCGAGAGAAACAGGGGGCAACTAGAAGCGTTGATGAAGAAAAGCCTACCGATGTTGATGAAATTCAGAGTCTTACTTGTTCTAATACTCAGCTCCTTTGTGATGAGTGGCCAGACGATTGACGCTCAGTTAGCAAACAAGGAAGACCAGCGACGCTTGATCCTACAGCAGCTGGATCAGCTGGACACGGAAATTGAATCCCTGAAGTTTGGTCAGATTCAGGAAGACTTGAGAAGCGTTGGTCTGCCCGCTGGCGAGCAAATCTGGCATTCAGCGATGGTGCTATCTTACGCAGAAGAGTATGAGCAAGCGCGGTGGGTGGCGCATATTATTCGTCCGGAAGTAGCGGACGGCCGGGGAGCGCGGACGAATGATTTCAGGGAAGACCCATTAGTAGCCACCGGATCAGCCGTGGAGGCGGACTACTTTCTGAAGTACCTACAGGCAGACAGTACTTATAAGTACGATGGTTTCGGTTGGGACCGTGGCCACCTGGCTCCGTCGGCGGATTTCCGGTGGTCAGAGAGGGCGTTGTCGGAGAGTTACTTCTATTCGAATATGTCGCCGCAGCTGGGCGACTTCAACCGTGACGGCTGGGCGGAGCTGGAGGGGATGTTGAGAGGGTACGTGGACCGGAGTTGTCGGCAATTGTATGTCGTCACCGGAGGCGTATTACAAGAGGGCCTGGCAGTGGTAGAACGAGGCGTGAATAAAGTTTCTGTTCCAGAGCAGTACTATAAGGTCGTACTGGACCTGGAGGCGAGAAAGGCGATTGCCTTCCTGATGCCGAACGAAAAACTCCGCTACCCCATCGAGCATTACGCCGTAAGTGTTGATGCCGTTGAGGAGTTGACGGGGTTGGATTTCTTTAACCTGGTGGACGGTCAAGAGCAGCTAGAGGCTGAGGCGGACACTGAGTATTGGATTCCGGCGGTGGCCGTCGGCGACGTGGATCCGATTTATGCTCCTTCCCTACCCCGGGGGCATTTCAATACGGTGCAGGCGAAGCTTTATATGGGAGAAGGGAAGAAGATTACGGTGGTGGGTAAGGTGGTGAGTAGCCGGTATAGTCAGGCGGGTAATCTTTGGTTTAACCTTGACAAACAGTATCCGAATGCCATTTTTTCGGTAATGATCAGAAAAGAAGATTTGATCAATTTTTCAGGCAACCCGAAGGAAAAAATTATCGGGCAAGTAATTGCGGTTAAGGGTTCCGTCTGGAAGCTTGGCCAGCAGCCTGCTATGACGATTGATAAAGAAGCGGCGATCAGTATATTTAAGTCAGGTGGCTCGTTGTAGTGCCTGCGGCGGGCATCCACCATGATACGGAAAAAGAAGGCCAAGCTTCATAGGAGAAGAGAACCAACGGTAAAGTGGAGGGCAAGTTTCCTACCCTGCTCCTCAAATTTCCTTTGCATCCCGCGTCCGCGCTCTAAATATTAACTTGCAGCCAATTGCAGAATAACCAGAGAGAATTTGAATTCTCCATCATAATGATGACCTCATGAAAAACCTTCTTTTACTTACCCTACTTATTCTGTTCGGCAGTTCGGCTTACGCACAAGAACCAGGTACGCTACTGGTCGTGAGCCAGACGGACTGTACCCTGACCATTGATGCTGATAAGACCTACGAGTTGCAAGCTGCCACTCCTTTGAAAATTGATCTGCCGGCAGGTAGCCACATCGTTCAGCAAGGATGTATTATGGATGCAAACGGAAATGCCGTGATTGAAGTGATCGAGATAAAAACGAGCGAGAACCTGGTGATGCAGCTCTCCGCCAAAGTAACACAAGAACCAGCAGAGCAAGTCACAGAACTCGAAGCAAAGCGAGTTACGCTGATCAACTCTGAAATCAATGTACCCGGCGGGTTGACGATTGCGGCACAAGATGCTAACGGTGCAGACTATACAACGTCCGGCATCCCAATTTTTCACTACTATTTCCAAAAGGGTGACCAGGTCCTCCTGAACATTGATAAGATGAATAAGAAGGGGACAAACTCGTTGGCGTTCCGGTCTTATCCAGACGGAAATATGATTTACTCGCAGCAGCAATTTGAAAACCTTAAAGGCCAGCGGATTGACATTCAGACGGATGGCATCTATGTGCTCCAGATAGAAACGAATTATACTTTTGACCGTAGCCTGCGACTTACGATAGATCGTTTCATCAATCCGGACACGGAGAAGGTGCTGGACAGCAAGGTGGAAATCAGGAAGAAGTATGATGTGGTATCTGTGCAAGAGCCGACGTCGTTTTGGATAAACAGTACCTCGAACGAAACGTGGAAAGGCGGGAAGTCGCGCGTGACGCTGCCGGTACAGCTACCCGTTAATACGGTGGAATGGTATTACATCTTCTCGGCATCGCGGGATCAAGCGGTAATTGATAACACACTGCAAGGATTCTCACTGGTAAAGGATCTCGGTGGGTTTCTGCTCAAGAGTTCCGGATATGGAGCTGCGGAAGGTTTTTTGGGTCAAGGAATTGACGCGATCACCCAGCCTCCTGGGTCTGACTACTGTGATGTGTCGCTACTTGACAACAATAATTTTCAGCTATTTGAAGGTGGGAATCAGCACACTTTTTGGCCGGAAGGAACACGAAAGAATATCCAATCAGGTAAAGTCCGCGTATCAGAAACCTTGTTTACTCCGTCTTACATTGGCCTACGAAATGGAGATGGATATCATGGTATTTCGGTAGGGATTGAGGTGGCTGCGGTGGTGGTTACGGCTTACTATAGTTCGGTGGATGGAGAGTGATAGGCGGTCATCCATCTGAATTTGGGCCTTTATATTTTGTAGTAAGATTCCCCTCAATTTTTTGATTTTGTGTCAGCGCAAATACTCCTGACATTTCTAGTCGGCCTACAAATTCATCTCGGTTTCCTCCAATAACTTGCTTCTCTCCGATTACAGCCCAGATTAATCTCAAATTATGCTGATTTAAGTAGGTACAAAGTGCGTCTTTTCTAATCATGCAATACTGATAACACTTGTGTTCTACTGATGGATCGAAAGCCACTATTCTATCACTACTATCGACGAAGTACCCATCTCTTACAGAGGCACTAAGATTGAGCCCTTCTTTCAGAATTTTGCCTGGAATTCCGATTAAGATGGAACTCTCCTTTGATGCATCAGGACTAGCTTCCCAATAGTATTGATTACTCGCAAGACTAACCTCTCCAATTTCTGGGCCATTTTCCTGATCATATACGGTCGCCCACTCCTTCAGGCCGTAGTACTCAATGGCATGTGCTTCGTAAGCTCTAGAATTGAAGTATTCCCCCTTAAAGATCGTGTACTGAGTGGTATGCTCAGGTAGATCGCGCCGCCATATCCAGTGTTGCGACAATTGCTCGTAGACATTTTGAAACTGGTCCTTTTGGACCAGGTAGCCTCTGATCTGCGCCCAGAGGCGTTTGTGTGCGTAGTCGTACTGCTCCTTTCCAAATTCTCGGTCTTCCGCCCATTCTGGAAAACCATGTAAGACTATCCAGCTCTCTCCCTCCTCATCCACGACTTCAAGTAGTTCTGAAGTAAGCGGAAGGTGTGATTCTTCCTTCAGCCACTCTTCGTTTCGTAAGTGGAAACGATCATGCCGCACTTTGTTCCACCATAGCACCTGCTCGGGGCCAGACATACTCCCCTTTTTAGCTTGGATTCGTACGCTCGGATCAATGTCTCTGAGGTAAGGCTCCCAGCTCCCTTCGTACTCGACTTTTTCTTCCGAATGGTACTGTTTGTACATATCTTCATGATCGGTCAATCGAGCAGCCATTTCGTGCAAGGCTATCCATTGGTACTTTTTGCCGATTCTTTCTAAACTAGAACTCCGACCTCTACCGCCTTGAATGTGCATATCGTGACGGCCATGTAACTCGGGATCATAACCATATTTTTCCATTATCCACTCGACAGCTTTTGCCGACAATACTGATGGATTAATCTTAAATCCGTCGAGCTTTGACTCAAAGACATATCGGCCAAAATCGCCGTAACCGCCTATACCTCCTCCGGTTGTTCGCATCGAGGAAAGGATTGGATTGACCGTCCGCTGGTATTTTTCAGCAGACTTATCATCATAGCTTATGAAGTACTTCTTCTCTACTTCTTCGAAAGAGCGATCACCTAATTCTATTTTTTCAGACTTATAAGGAGGCTTTGTTTCCTCTATATCATATTTAGGCTGATAACCCATACGATAAGCATGATCGATTGTGCTACAAGCGTAACACCTGAGTAGAATGTGCGGGTAGACTTCATCTTGGTTGAACACGGATGTGTAGATGTAGTCACAAAGTTCAGTGAGGTTTACTCCGTTTCTTGTGTTAAGTGCGCAACCGTAGGCGACACAAAATAGTCTCTCCCGCACATAAGGATCGTTACAGTCTTCAAAGGCCTTGAGAACTTGGACAAGCACTTGGGGGGCTTTATCCAGCACAGCAACCATTGCCTTGGTTACCATATCCCTCACTCTTCTGTTTGAGCTGGTTAGACACCAAGCCATACAAATGCAAAAAAGGCGCAGGGATTTATCAGAAATCATAGCTTTTTGGTCGGTGTTCAGCGCCCAATGAATCATTCGATACACAATGGATTCATATTCGTCGTCATCCTCTGATTGATAATTAACAAACACCGTCCACGCAGCGTCCCGGAGCGCCATAGACTTCCCCATTAGGTGCTCATGCAAGAAATCAGCATTCATTGGGTGGCCAGGAACTCCCCCTACTTTGAGTAGAACTTCCAAGAACCAGTTGTACGTCGTTCGAGATTGATCCTGGTTCACCTCTTCTTTGATGTAATCCATGATGGACAGATCAATCGTATCGATACGCCGCCATTCTAAGCTGTGAAACAGACTCGTCGTTATGATCTCTCGTGAGTAGTCGTCGTCAAAAGAAAACAGTTCATAAATTTCTCCTTTACCATTCTCTGGAAGCTGAACCGCTAGTTCATTAATGACACCTGCATATTTACCTATGACGTAAGGGTCTTTTATGAGATTGTTGAGCGGGCCGTCGCTACCAAAAGCGTCCTTAAGGTCATCGTGTTTTTCGATTATCCACTTAGCATGATAATAGTCTGCAAACCTCTGGTAGGCTATGTATATCGCTTCAGGATCCTCCTCTGTGGGATTAAAATAACTTGGTATCAAGTTTTTGGACAAGGCTCCTTCAGAAATAAGACTTTCTAAAAATTTGTGAGGCGTACTCATGTACTTCGATGCAATGTCGTATACTAATTCGTAGGCGACACTGTAAGGAACATAAGTCAAATCGTTCTGCGCCATATACCTAACTAGCTCCTGTAAGATTTTATCCGCCACCGGAATAGCTACGTCGTAGTCGTAATTACTTGGAGAACTGAGTCTATCATTGATAGAAGACACAAACAGCCCCATGATACGACTAACTTTAAAAGTCCCCGAGGGGACTCTCGTAAGGTTTCGATTTTTCAAGCCTTCACAAAAAAGTTTCAGTAGCAACGGGTTACTAAACTCATCGCTTAACAACGGTACTGTGGGTAGTTCTATCCCATAATTTTTGAAATAAATCGATATAGCCTCAAATGTAGACAGTCCAAAACCAGTATGAACCTGACGAACTACCCCTAAATCGTACAGATTGCTGCCCCCTATAATCTGATCGTGATATGTGGTTCGCACTGAGACCACCAGCCCCAACCACTCGTATCCTCTAACCTCTTCTACAAATCCACGTATGGTATTTTTCCAAAGTTTAAGGCCATCTCCTTCGTTAATCGCATCAATGAATATCACGATTCTACTTTCTTTCAACTTGGCTCTTTCGTTGAGTTGATTTAGTAGTTCAGAGAAATAAATGTTGACCCCAAGGTTCCTTATAATTTGTGTCCTTACATCATCAGGTCCAACCAAATGCTGCCCTAAGATTAGAATTGATTCTCTCCCTTCTTTCTGCCGCTTTGAGACTATGTCACCCAGAAGATGCGACTTTCCGGTTCCAGCTTTTCCCACCAACACCAAATAGGGAAAATTGATAAGTTTTGAGGATGGCGATTCCAATAGATTTATGAGGTCGTTGACATAAGATTTCAGTTTCGCGAGGTTATGAATAGCCCAGTCCTCATCGTTTGTCAGTTTCTTCTTGAATGTTCTATCTTCTTCTTTCCTAACCGAATCAATCTGGTTAAATATTTCAGTCCGAAAAGTATCAAGGCTCTCCTTAAAGGAATCAAAATCGAAGGTTTCTATGCCTTTGATAGAGAAATCTAGAATCGTTCGCTCGATTATATCGATGAAAGGAGTTATGGCTTGCTCGGCACCTACCTTCTCAAAGTTATGATGCATTCTTCTCGCCTCTTTTAGGAAAAGATCACCAATAGAACGAAGCTCTTCAGCATATTTATCAGTTCTTCCTATCCCTTCAAATATTTTTGCGATGGGGAGGTCGACGTTGAGTTCGGGAGTGTAACGCTTGTCTAGGTCAGCAATAGCTATTGAAGTCCTTCCAGCAAGCCACTCCCCTGTTAGTTTAAAACTAGATTCTTCTATTTTCCCCGTAACAGACTTAACGTCAGACTCCAAATCATCTAGCCGTTTAGCATGTTCCTTTTGACTCTTTGAGGCATTACGTTCTATCAGAAATGCGATCAGAAGGAGGACCCAATAAACTGTACAAGCAGCGAAGACTATGATAGGAACGTCAATTGCTATAATAAAACGTAAAACTTCCCAAACCAACTCCATTACGGGTGATTCAGCCTGCTTTATCAAGCGGTCAAAAAGCTTTAGCAACGTTCCTTCGACTCCGATCAAAAATCGCACTACGAAGCCACCGTACCATTTTGACAAACTCCAGAAACTGGAAGATGGAAAAAACTTACGATACACCTTGTACCAAGGTTCAATTGCAACGAGGATTCTTTTAGCTAACTTACTCATAAAGCCTAATTTTCGGATGACCTCATCTCAGGTTCTGATTTCGTTTTGTCTGCTTTCCGATCAATAAACTTTTCATATCGGCTTTGAAACGAGTAGCTATAATCAAGTATAGCTACGGTAAATTCCAAGAGGTCACGAGCATCTTCCTTAGAAAACGCAATAGAGACATCGTGGGCCGCTTCATTTCCGCTGATGCGTAATAGATCGGCCCAATCATATAGCTGATCGTTAATCACATCCTTTTCTTTGAGCTCCTTGAGATTTGCGAAGAGTGTTTTCTTGCTCGCTCCTTTTTCAACGCAAAATCCGTCAAGAGTACGGCGACACATAACAGCTGCTGCGGTATAGATTTCTGTTTCGTAACATCTTACAGCCTCTACAAAGGCTGACCGGAGTAGTTCTGGAATATTAGGATTGATCCGGAACTCGCCCACGGGGTAAAGTTGATCCAAATCGGACCAACCTATTTCCACCTTGTTGCCTATCATATAAGGCGTTCCTTTTTCTCTGGTCAAAATGGGCTCAGCACAACTAGGGCACTCTAGGAGCAGAAAGCGGACTTCGGCAAACGGATCCCCTATTATGAAGTAGCTCCCTCTTTCGATCCCGAAGACTGATGTTAGACAATTATAGCACTGGACAACCATGGTTCTTAGTTTTACTTTCGCTTGTTTAGCGTTCACTATCTACGTTGAAAGGAGGCTCAAACTTCCCTACCAAGTAATCTTCCCATTAGAAGCGCTCTTGAACGGCCGCGAAAGCTGTTGGGATGATTGTCAGGCCGATTTGACCAAATCGAGTTTCATCATTTACCTCTGCCCAATCTTCTTCGTTACGAAACAAGAATTCGTAGCATGATCGGAACTGAGTTGAGGTATTGTTTTTTCTTACGACTTCTGCGGCAAACGTATTTAGGCCTGGTGGGTGCCGAAGTGCTACTGAACCGCGATTATCGAAAGTAGCCGGCCAGCTCAGATGAAGTTTTATCCGATTTAGCAGGTTAGAGGTCTTTCCTATATACAGCGGGACACGGCCCTCTACCTGAGGAAAAGACCATACCACCTTATGAAAAAGATGTTCATTGGCTGTGGGTCCACCATTAGCCTTGAGTCCGGTCCCTACGGCTTGATTCGTCGGATGGATTCTTTTGAGATCATTTACTTCAACATACTTTTTACCCTGTAACCAATGGGTACGATGAGCCTCCGTAAAATGATCGCCAGCGTTGAGCAGCCAGAAACAATAGAGACCGGCACTTTCAGCCCCGTCTTCGAGATCTGGAAAGGTTTGAAGCCATGCATCTTCACTGAAGGTGATTGTTCGCCCTCCCTGAGCGGTGTAGAACTCGCCAAACGTCGTTAGTTGTGCACAGGTACCGTTTAGCATTTGAGTGATGGCTTCTTCGCGGGTTGTACTATTCATTTTCAGGTTTTAAGTGGTGATTAGTCGCTTCCGTTAATGTTAGACGCCACGCCACGTGCCGCCGGTCTCATCAGCCTGCCCCAAGGCTTCCAGAACACCAAGGATTCCGTTTACTTCCGCAAGTTGAGCCTTCCGGAGTTTGGGTTTGAAAGCTTCAGCGATAACGGGAAGGGAGAGCGGCCCGTCGGCGGAGAGGAGGAGGTCGCGAAGGAGGATGGTCTTATCGGACAAGGGAAGTTTGGCGTTCCACTTTCGTTTTTCAGTAATGACTACGGGGGCGACTTCGCCGAGGTCCATTTTGGATTGAACTGCGGCGGGAGCTTCGTTGGGTGCCTGGTACTCGGTGCGGAGCCAGCGGACCAGGCCGCGGGCTTCTTCGGCAGCTCGCTCGGCGTTGAGGTCGACAAGGTGCTGGAGAATGTCGGTTTCGGGGAGGTCAACGGGCCAGCCGTAAGCTTTCGCAACGGCGGCATCCAACTCGTCGTGTAGTTCGCGGAGGATGCCGACGAGGCCGTCCTGGTGGATCTTGCGCTCTTTATCGGTGAGGACGTCGCTGGCGCGTTCCTTTTCCAGCACGTTGTACATGCCGGTCATAGTTAGCTTCGGGTGGAGGGATTGCTGACGCTTACGGTGGGCATCGAGACGTTCGGCCAGGTCGCGAATTTTTTGCTTTTGAGGGGCAGTTGTCTCGGGGAAGGGGAAAGGGCTAAAACAAGTTGACTTGCTATACCTCTGATCATTACCTACTCCCAGTTTACCTCCAGCTGCATTTGCCCAAGTTACATGAATCTTTGAGCTAAGCACTCCTAAGTTAAAAGCATCTTCCAAGCCAATTGAGATCAGCATATGATCAGGATAAATCTTCTTGTCTAAGAAAACAAAATATCTATGCCTTGCAGTCTCAGGAGTAGCAATGTACCGAGTGATTCCCTTTAAGGCTTTTCAAAGAAGCTTTCTGGGCTCCCCGTAAATCCACCAGTTCTCTCGGATCGACTTACGGCTGTTTTGGTCTCTCGCTGGTTTGATGTTAGTGACAACATGCTGGTAAATTTCTGGCATAGTTTCTTTAATCTCGTTCGGCTTCAGCCCGAAAAGATCAATAACGTAAAGGCCTCTACTTATTGCAGCAATGTCTCTTCCATGCCTGTATGGATGAATGTGTTTATCAGCCTCGTCGTTCCATCCTAATCCAAGTGTCTTTGCCTGCTCAAGGGTCACTCTAAAATCTCCTCCATTGAGAACCATCCCATTTGAACTGATTCCCGAGTTAGATTCAAGTGAGACAGCACCTACAACATCAGCTCCAATACTCAAATCACTGAAAACTTTACCTTCGGCTCTACTTGTGAATACACTCACTTCTGGTTCACCATCAATTTCTTCTTCTTGGTAGACTTTTTCAACTACCCCGTTCCCTTCTTCTCCTGCTACTGACAAAGCAATTCTCACAGCAGCACCGTCTGCACTATCTACCCACGGGTGATCGGGCACGGCATAAAGCAAGGAAATCGGTTTTTTAGCATTCAGGAACAAGTCCATCACGCGGCGATTAAAATTTTGAGAAATACTATTTGTAGTTATAAAGCCAAAACGATTGACTTGCTTCTTCTGCAATAGCATTGCGGATTTGTACCACCAGTACATAACGAAATCGGCAGAGCCGGGAATCCTCTTGTAGGTAGACCTGAGTGCTTCGGTATATTCATCACCTAAAGCCAGACGCATTTTCTCGCCTTTACCAAGAAACGGTGGATTACCGATTATAAAGTCCGCTTTCGGCCACGTTGTCGCTTTGCCTCCAACGATTCTTTGCACCTGCGTCCGCGCCGTATCATCCGGCACGTCGTTACCGGTAACCGGATCGACTTTGGTGGTTTCTCCATCCCAGCGGGTAAGGGGCTGGCCATCGGCATCGAGGACATCTTCTACCCTGTCCCATTCGAGGACGGCATCGCGATTTTCGATGTTGTGATAGTCACGAAGGATCGGGCTGCCGAGATCGTTGAGGCTACCGGTAGAACGAAGGTGCCACTGGAGGTAGCCTATCCAGAGGACGAGTTCGGCTATCTTGGCGGCGCGGGGGTTGAGCTCGATGCCGAGCATGTTTTCCGGGGTGATGGTGGCACCGGACAAGTCAATTTTAACCTGGCCCTGGCCAATACTCTGAATGACGTTGAGTACTTCCCCTTCCAGTCGTTTGAGGAGTTCGAGGGTAACGTATAGAAAGTTACCGCTACCACAGGCGGGGTCAAGGACACGGAGGTTGGCGAGCCGGCTCTGGAACTTCATAAGTTCGGCAATGGCATCACGGCGTTTCTTGTCGGAGTTTTCGCGCTTACCCGCTTTGAGTAGTTCGCCTTTCGAGAGATCGATACGAGCTTTGATCTCTGCTACTTCATTCTGCCGGATGAGTTCCTCTTCCTCACGTAGAAGGACGACGGCGGCAGCCAGGTGTCCTTCCCACTCGCGGCGGAGGGGTTCCATGATGGTCGGTTGGACCAGGCGCTCGACGTAAGCACGGGGCGTATAGTGGGCGCCGAGTTTGTGGCGCTCTTTAGGGTTGAGGGCTCGCTCCAGGAGGGTTCCGAAGATGGCGGGTTCTACTTCTCGCCAATCTGCTTCGGCAGCATCGACGAGGAGTTGTATTTGATCCTGATTTAGCGGGAGTGCTGTGTTGTCGGCAAAGAGCCCTCCGTTGAAGTGGCGAATTTTCTGACCGATGGCGGTGCTAATGCCGCCGGTATCCATTTTAGACCAGAGTTCATTGGCAAAGGGGACGAACAGCTCCGGATCATTTGCACACTTCTTCAAGAGTTTTGTGAATGCATTTTCGTCGATCAGTTTGACGTCTTCGGCGAACATGGTGAAGAGGCAGCGCATAAGGAAGCCGGCGACAATTTCGGTGTCGTGTTTGCCTTCGAGCGACTTGGCTAGTTGTGCCAGATAGTCGGCTATCTCTTTGGTTACCCGGGCGCTGTTGCGGGAGGGGTTGAGGGATTGGGGATCAGACCAGATGGCGTAAAGCCGTTCGCGGACTTCTTCGTTTTTGAGATCTTCCAAGATGATCCGGTAGTTATTAGGATCGGGAAAAGGTTGGTAGTGGGCTGCGTGGCTGGACCAGTCGGCGTAGACGGCGATGGAGTGGCCGACGTCGGCGACCATGATGAAGGGCGGGCGGCCGCCAGCGATCTCATGGCCATCGAGGAGGCGGGCGTAGTTCTCGGCTTGCTTGCGCGCCTTCTCCATTGCAGTGTCCCAGGTTTTAGAGCCTCTTTTACCGTGTCCGGTTTTTCCGGCTTTGAGCTGTGCCTGGCGGGTTGCGGAAAGAGCGGTCTCCCCTACCCTATTGTCTACGCCCTGTTTGTTTTCGAGGACGAAGTGGTTTCGTTTGTAAACATCGATGAACTTGAGGTTGCCATTGCGGCCGCGTACCGGCTTTTCGAAAACGTAGGCATTATCAACGTCTACCGGTTTGAAGGGCTCAGGGTGATCGACTCCAAGAAAGTCACAAAGGTCGTTTGTGAAGGCGATTGCGTTGGAGGATTCGGAACCTCCGGCGTTAGACCATTTTTCTATTAATTCTGCTGCTGTCATGGGTGTGGTAGCGGTAAGTCGAAGAATCCGGAATAGCGGATTGTTGGGGGTAAGATAGGGAAAGAGGCTCACGCTAATGTTGTATCTGTGAATTAGGATGGGTTTACCTATGAATTCAGATTAAGCAATCTCAAGCAAACATCATGGATTTGTAGAATGAAAGGCATACACATCCAAAAAGTCATTTAGTACTCCTTCAAGATCATTTGAAATTCTAGTGAAAAATGCACTTGTTGATGACTTCAAATTCTTCATTTCCAAAACTGCCATTTCAGCTTTCACTAAGTTGGGTAAGAACGATTCAACTCTCGAATCAAGGGAATGATTCCTACACACTTCTTTAAAAGGAGCTATGTAGGCGTCTACTACATGGAATGGATCGTTGCGTGACATTTTACGGTTTATTGGAGAAGAGTTTTGCCAGCTGATAACAACATCAGCCAAACCTCTCATTAGTGAGTCTGTTTGAATGTTACCTGCAGTCGTCCTAGAAACTTCTCTTAAAAGAATTTCATAACCGCCATGTACTTCTCCAAAAGCTGCTCTCCAATTACCGTCATATCTAGCGATTTTTTCACCATACATAGACAGTTCTTGCTGGCACATTTGCTTAAACACTTTTAGATACTCTACAGCTCTAACTAGCTTTACAAAGGTTTCTGCATTGTCTGTTTTTCCTCCTTTTCCTTGAACAACAAAAATTCTAAAAAGTCTTTCAAGGCTAAAGTTTGTTGCTACCATTTCATTAGCTCCCAGTGAAAAATTCAAGGTAAAGTCTGTTAAGCGTTGCAGGGCAACCGTATCCGCAAACGCCCTTCCGTTCTCTACCTGTTTGGTGAGTCCTTTCTCAAGGCTTAAGATCGTAGACAGGAAGAACTCTTTTGTTACTTCATACTGGACTTCCAAGTACTCTTTCTGAGAATCAATTTCAAGTTGTAAACGTTTTTCCGTTATCGCGTTTGACTCTGCGACCAAGAGAGTCTGTTTGAACATCTCCATTGATTGTTCCGTCAAGCGCGTCAGGTTGCCCGCGTAGTAATGGCTATGAGTTTCCAAGGTTTTCGTAGTCATTCTTAACTGATGCACTTGACCTCTCAAATGATCATTAGCTTCGGCCTGGCTGCGTGCCAATTCTTCTAGACTACTTACTTTTCGCTCTTGAGCGCGATCCTTCTTGAACAATTTAATAATTCCCCAAATAGCAACAGGAATACCGAGTGCAGCAGCCACTGCTCTTATCCAGTCGGTTATGTCTGCTGAGCTCGTATCAGTTGGAATATTAATCTGGAGAAATATATCGTACATGAAATGAATTTATTGTTTGAAAAAATAGCGAATTCGGGTAAGATTACTTCGCCTTAAGTGGCAGCCAAGGGGGGCTATAGATGAGAGGGTAGATATGTTTACACTCACTACCGACAAACTTAGCGATGGTTTGTAAGAATACACCTCACTTACTCGTATATTTCCCAATCTTCGTTCCTCCTAATCGGGACGACCTACCTACTTCACCTTATATCTCTCATGCAATTAGGCTGGATAGATTTTTCCACCCAACACCATCAACAACTCCGCGCGGCCCTCGACCGGCTGGGTGACCGTGGTGTCCTGGACGAATTGAAACTGGGAAGGATTCGAGATAAGATTGCTGACGAGTTGTTTCCCGGCATAGCTACGCCGCATACACGATCCAAATACCTGTTCCTGATTCCCTGGATTCTGGCGGACGTGGCCAGGCACGGCAAATACAATACACCAAAGGAATACGTACGACTCGTACACCAGCGGGAGATCAAGATGATTGGTGCGTTGGTGGCCGGTTCTGAGGAAAGTCTTGATGGCATAATAGGTCGGAGAGCTGGGGCAAACCTTCAGCAGAAGCCGAGTGCTACTTACTGGTCTGCCCTCAAAGCTTACGGACTGGTGACGGGACGAGGATCATTACGAGACTTCGCCCGGAGAAACTTCCCTTACTGGCAGCAGAAGCAATACGGAGCGGGGTTCGGAGCGACCCCTACCCTACCCCCAACCGGATGGAAAACGGCATTGGACATAAAACTGACAGCTGAAGAGGCTACACGACTGACGGAGTATGTGGTGAAGCGTACGGGAGGCAGCCTACTCTCCTGGTTGCTATCGTTGCCTGCTGACCAGCTGGAGCCCTTACTTCTTTTACCGGAGCCGACTGGTCTTATTGGACAGCCGGGGCTGCCCGCAGCGGTGGAAGAACAGTTGCGGTGCGCCCGCCATTACGAGTTACTTTTCCGGCCGGCGCTACTCACCTACAACCAAGAACTGCTGAAGGTTAATACAGAGTACGAGCAAGACAAGCTTGAGGCGAGTTGGGGCCAATACGAGGACGAACGAACAAGTCTGACAGATTCGCCGGAGTTGACAGAAAAGATGCTTGCCGTTTATCCGGTTGATTCGGGGACGCAGAGATTTATCCGGGATTGGTCCTCAATAGTGTTAGTAGGTAAGTACCGTAGCGAGGAAGCCGGGGAGCTGGTGAAACGAAGAGAGGCCGTAGTGAAGCCGGGACGCGCACGGTTATCGGACCCGAGTCTTGCCCGGAAGCTCAAAATGGACGATACGCCGGGCATTACGTTATCAACAGATGGAGTATGGCCTATTTTCAGCTATCGCTGGAGCAACGTCGTCAATCACCTAAAAGACCTCAAATTCCCCGCCGATGCTTGACGTGAAAAAGGACCGGCATTTACTGACGGAGTTGCTAGCTCCGCCAGTGGGCTACGATTTTGACCGGGCGGTAGCGACAACCTACTCCCTCGACCTGATGGCTTTGCTTTCCGTACCACTAAAACTGCTGAGAGGAGAGGACGCTACGCTGGAAGAAGATCCCATCAGATTGCTCCAGGCACTACGGGCAGAGGGCCAACGGCTCCGAGTTTATCACCAAGAAGGGAACGTACTTCCAGTGGCAAAAGCACATCCATTGTTGTGCTGGCTGGAGGAGATTACGGTTGGAATTCTACCACCGGAAGGAGGTGCGTTTCACCCCAAAATATGGGTCATCCGTTTTCGACAGCGGGAAGGTGCCGGCGTAAAGTTCCGGGTCGTGATCGGGAGCCGAAACCTGACTTTTGACCGGAGTGCGGATGTCGTGGTGGCATTGGACGGAGACATTACCAAAGGCAGCCACAATAAAGTAAAGCCACTGGTTGATTTTCTGACCTACCTGAATGGTCACGGGGCTATTGACGAAGACGGTAGTTTTTTACAGCAGCTCGGCCAAACCACCTTTCGGGGCGGCGGAGGATTCGACTACTTTCGATTTCACTTTTCGGGCTATGATGGTCAGAAAGTTAGCTGGCTTAGCAAAGTTGATGCCGCGCAGGGAGTTATTCTATCTCCATTCCTGAGTGCGGGGGTAATACAAGATCTTGCGCGGCGATGTCCGGACCTGGTGCTGGTGAGCCGTCGGCTTGCGCTGAGACAAATAGCTCCGCTTCCGGAGGAAGTCCGCGCTTATCACTTTCGGGATGCGTTCGTTGACCGAGATGAACTGCAGGAATACGGCGAAGAGGACAATGCACTGATTCTTCCAACCTCCCCTGCACCTGCGGCCGCGCCACCTACCCCTACTGATCTGCACGCGAAAGTTTTCTCTTTTGCTAAGGAAGGCCGCACCTACACCTGGTTGGGAAGTGGCAACGCCACCCACCCCGCCACCCAAGGGAGAAACGTAGAGGCTATGATCGAACTCCGTAGTTACCCTGATGTATTCGGACCCACAAAGATATGTGCGGACCTTCATCTCGATAAACCGGACTCTCTCTTTGAGCAATACGTGGCTGAGGAAAAACCTGAGGAAAGCGATCAGGATAAACTTGAGCAACTGGTAGACGAGACGATGCGACACGTACTACTGTCTCTGCAAGAACGGCAAGTGAATGGACGCGTAGAAGCACGAGAAGATTATTTTGATATTCATCTGGATTTTGCTCTAAGGCCGTTACCATTAGCAAACAGGGCCTTGCTCGTAACGACCTGGTCTTTATTTGATGAAACGCATCCGGTAGAGCTGCGACCTGGCTACGTAACACCGTATACGGCTCAGTCATTACGACCGGAACAAGTCAGCCGCTGGCAGGTGCTTTGTGTGAGCATGCCGGGGGATAAAGTCAAGATCGTCCGGTTACTTAAAGTCAACCTGACGGGTATCCCCAAACAGCGGGACGCTAAGATCATCACGGATATTCTGCGAGACGAAGGGCGCTTTTTTCAATACCTGTGGTTACTGCTAAACGGCGAACAATCAGCAACAAACGAGCCTGCGAATGATGAAGGGGAATGGACAGATTTCTTACGGACCGGTGGAGACGCGATGGCACCGCTATTTGAACGGATGGCGCGACAACTCGCGCTACGTCCTACGACACTAGATCATCTTGAAGAATTGATGACCACACTGACGGAAGAAAAAGAAGGGATAGTCCCGGCTCGGTTTCGAGAACTATGGTCAGTTTTCTCGGCATTTCAAGCGCAAAATAAGGAAGATGAGTAGGCGAAATTTTCCACCCAAGAAATTCCAACTGGCGACCATCGATCGCGTCTTCAACGGCTTATTCGGGACCGACTCCGAAACCTCCGGGAGGATGCTGGTGGCTGATGAAGTTGGGCTTGGGAAGACGATTGTGGCAAAAGAGGTAATCCAGCGAGCACTGGCGGAAAAGCCGAACCTCTCGGTTGTGTACATCTGTAACAATGCACAGATAGCAAGCCAAAACTTACGGAAGCTCGATGTGAGCCCTGAAGGAAATGCGGCCGTTGCTGCGGACCGGCTGACACTAATCGGCGCGTACCCGGTTCAGGAGCGATCTGGTCTGCGGCTGCTTTCATTGACTCCGGGGACCTCATTCAACCTGAAGAGTCAGGGAGGGATGATGAAAGAGCGGGCGTTCCTTTATCGGTTACTACAGCGCCATCCCGAATTATCGACGGAGCGGCGGCTCAGTCGGCTACTTAGCCTGGGTTGTAGTGCCGAAAGCTGGGAGTGGTGGGTGGGCCACATGAAGGAAGTACAACCAGCGATACTTACCGCTTTTCATGAGCGCATCGACGCTGACGGCTTACCGGCAATTCTGCTGTCGAGGTGTACGGAAAGTACCAAAGAGGTTACTACCAAAGATTTCCGCTTGATCGGCTCACTGCGGCAAGCATTGGCAGAAGCATCACTGGCCAGCCTGGCTCCCGACCTGATCATCCTGGATGAGTTTCAGCGTTTTCGTCAGCTGCTCGAAGATACCGATACGGAAGATGAAGGGTTGGAGTCGTTGGCGCGTAGTTTGTTTAACAACGATAGCGTCCGCTTACTTCTACTGAGCGCGACTCCTTTTAGGATGTTGACCCTACGTGGGGAAGACCACGCAGGAGAAGATCATTACGCCGACTTCCACTTTCTAGTTAGGTTTCTCCTAGGGGGCGGCACCGAAAAACAGGCTGCGTTCCGAGAAGCTTGGGACCGGTACGCTTTATTGATGTCCCGGGGTCCGTCTACAAATTTGGAAGCATTAGAGGCGGCGCGGACGCAGGTACAAAGTAAGTTGAGAAGGGTTGTATGTCGGACCGAGCGGACTGACATCACCCAGGGGCTGGGCGATACTCTTCTCCGGGAGCCTGTTCCACTAAAACTCGAGGTTGCGGACTTAGCTGCTTACGTAGTCGGGGAACGGTTAGCGGAAAGTTACCGCAAGAAAAAGCACCGTCTTTACAATCTGATGAACTTCTATAAGTCAGTCCCCTACCCTTTTAGCTTCCTGACCGATTATCAGTTTGCCAGGGCTTGGAAAGAAGAGACGGGAGATGCACAACTCGAAGCTGAGCGGGCTAAACAAATACACTGGGCACCGCTCGACAAGATCAATACTTACGAGACTCTTCCCTACCCTTGTGCGGCTTTTCGTGGTTTGCTCGATCATCTGTTTACTGATGGGACAGAGTTACTGCTTTGGGTTCCGCCGGCGCAACCAACTTATCCTTTGACGGGTGTTTTTGCGGGACGCCGCGGGTTTACCAAAACGCTGTTGTTTAGTAGCTACCGCATGGTTCCCAGGGCAATCTCTACTTTGGTGAGCTATGAAGCTGAGCGCCGGGTGATCCGGCCGCTACTAGAGCGGGGAGCTTATGGTCGTGACGTGACCTACGTGAATCTGAAAGCAGAAGAAGAGGACGGCGAGAAAACGGGGCGTTATGCGAGTCGGCTGGCTAACAGCGAAAAGAACCGGACTAACCTTACGCTGCTGTACCCCTCCTTATCGTTAGCTACTTATCCCCTACCAAACGTGGCCAGTTCTCAGGAAGCCTTAACGGCCATTGCAGTTGAACTGAGCAGCCGAATCAACGAATACGGCCTTTATCGAGGAACGAATCCTGAAGGGGAAAGTGACGTAAATTGGTACTGGCAACTACCCGTATTACTGGATCGGTTTGGATATGATGCTGTTGAACTCCATCGTATCTACGAAAATGATGAGATTGTCCCGAAGCAGTTCCGAGAAGAGGTCCTACGCCTACTTTCGGAGCCTATTGACGCGGCACTTTCCAGACTTGGCCCTCCTCCTTCAGACCTAGCAGGAGTCGTTGCTTTACAGGCGCTGGGGTCTCCCGCGACGGTGGGACTGCGGCTACTTCAGGACGAAGCTCAATTAGCCGCTACCGACAAAGGGGTAAAAACTCTTCTCTGTGGAGCCGGTAAGATCGCTGCGACCTTTCGGCGGTACTTCAACCGCCCTGACCCTACGGCGGTAGTAGAGTTAAGTGATACGCCGTCGGGGCATCCCTATTGGCGAAGTGTTCTCAAGTACTGCAAAAATGGCGACCTAACGGGGATGTTAAAAGAATACCGCTACGTCGTAGTAAGCACCAATGGTTATCAAGATGCTCCCGAAAAAGAACGTGATCAGCTTTTCATTGAAGCACTTGATAAAGTCCTCGGCTTACAAACGGCCTCCTTCGTGGTAAAGTCTTGCGACGAAGAGTTACGGATGCGGACGCACTTTGCGGCGGTCTTTGCCAACGAAAAGAGTGACGACGGAACCCGTCAACGGGAAGAACGATTACGGGCAAGCTTCAACTCTCCCTTTCGGCCTTTTCTACTTACCTCTACATCCGTGGGTCAGGAAGGACTCGATTTTCACAACTACGCTCACCACCTATGGCACTGGAACCTACCGGCTAATGCCGTAGACCTGGAGCAACGGGAAGGGCGGATCAACCGGTACCAGCACCACGCCATCCGTCTGAATCTGGCGCGTCGATGGGGAGCAGCCTCCCGCTTATCGCCAGCTCCCTGGGAGGCTATCTTTGAAGCGGCCAAGCATACTCGATCCGAGGCTTCTTCTGACGTCGTTCCGGATTGGCACGTTGGGGAAGATGTTCGATACTGCGCTCATCAGCTTAAGAGTTTCGTACCGGTGTTACCCTATAGCAAAGATGAACAGCGGTTACGGGAGCTGGAACAGACGCTGCCTTTGTACCGGCTAGCTTTGGGTCAGCCTGATCAGGAAGGACTTTTGGCGCTGTTTGGTGAGGGAGAGGATGCGGAGTTATTGGCGGCTTTTCGGGAGGCTGGGGTGCTACGACTTGGGGGTGAATCACCTAAATCCTGAGTTAGTTTTCGATTGGCGAGCCTCGAAACAAATTTGGAATACAAGAGTTGGAGCAAAAAGAAAACTATGCAAATTGTAGAAAGCCTTGATCTGGAACAAATCATCGATACCGTCGAACGCTTTGCGAATGAAAACGGCATTCAAACCTTACACGGGAGTATTTCGACGGATCAGGTTATCACTATGCAAGTATCAGATGAGAGGTATTCACTTGAAGACTTTCTCCAAATTCTCCGTAAGCTAAAAGTAGAAGCAATACTCCTTGAGTACTTAGTGGTGGATGAAGGTGGTGGATTTGGTATCTCTGATGCAGAAGTTAAGCGGATAATCACATCAGATATAAGAACGAATATCAGGAAAATGCTCAAAGATTGGAAGCGTAAAAAGGGCAGTAAGTTCATGCTAACGATCATTGGATGGACCGGGCGTGATTTGGCTTACGAGTATATTTACTCCACCCCTATTTTCGATGAGTACATGGAAACTAAAGGTTACATCGATGAAATCAAACGCTTTTTTCTCAAGCCCTATCACACCAGTGTTAATGAGCCGGGAATTACGATGAAGGAAATTCGGGGCAAAGGGAAAGCGCTTTCGAAAGAAGAGCGTTTTCAGCTAGCTAAAAACGAGCGTCAACGAAAGGTGATCCTTGACGAGCTCTTTGAGGAAGACGACCTTGACGAAATGAGTAGAACAGAAATTCTTATTCACGCTACTACCTACTACGAAGTTGACATCAAACCTAAGGAGGAGAAAAAGATGATGCAGCGAGTACAGAAGTTGAAAGGTGATGGATTATCAAAAAGTAAAATCGCTAACAATCTTGGGGTCAGTACTTATACTATTGATAAGTATTTCTAATCAGCGTTAATAAGGTTCTGTACGCCAGCTTAATAGTACCATGAATCATAGGCTCGTTATAAAACCTCCTTATTCGCTCCTCTAAAAAGCTAATCAGGTGGTTTTATAACTTTGTTTCACCGATCCAATAAGCCTTAAACTAGGTAACCAAGGCGTTACAAATCCTTGCTCCCCTACCCTCTTTTGCACCTGCGACCGCGCCCTTATTTTTCTTAAAAGTTCAAACCTCACTTCTACCCTACCCTTCTTTAGTTCTTACGAGTGCTCATTCCCGGGCGTCAGAATAGATGCTAGGTGCTATCCGCATTTTCAATTATTGCGTCGCTAAAATGCCGATTGAACGGTAAAAAGATCAAGCAATCAAGCAATCAATAGCAGTAGCGCTTTTCGTTCCGCCAGGTAAAGCCATCAGGGCACCCTAAAGGGTAATTAGCTGCACAACCTAGCGAGTAGCCCAAAAAGGCCGTCATGTTGCCTTAAAACAGCAATCACAAGCCTTTGCCGCCTCTTCCGCGGCTCATAACAGCTAGAAAAACATGCTCAACCAGATTAATCAAGCTGTAAAAGCTGCTTTTACAGCTTAAATCAGAATTGTAACAACACAAGACATCAGAAAGCAAAAGCAGCTTTTGCTGCAAACACTGTAATTACAGCAAAAAGGAGCACCAGCATATGGCAAATACAGCTTTTGCAGTAAAAGCTGTATTGAAAAAGATCAAGCTATAAAAGCTGCTTTTGCAGTAAATATACATATAACAGTAGAAATAGCTTTTACAGCTTTATTAGCTTTAACTGTATTAACAGTTAAAACAGTTTATACTGCTAAGACTACAATAACAGCTTACGCAGTAAAAGCTATTTCATTAGTAAAAGCAGTTTTAACGGTAAAAGCTGTGTTTACAATAAAAGCTGTGTTACATTTGTGAAACAACAAACAAATTGCACATGGGCGCACGCATCATCTCCGTAGCACACCGGAAAGGAGGAATTGGAAAAACGAGCATCACGCTCCACCTGGCGACGGCACTGGCCACCGTAAAGAAGATGAAGGTCCTGATTCTGGATACGGACAGTCAGAAGAGTGCTTTGGGATACCGGGAGCACGAACAGCAGAACGTATATGAAGGAGAGGCTGGACCTTACCCGATCGAGGCGGTACCAACCCGCTATTTGTATGACGACATCAAGCGGAACTACGATAAGTACGACGTGATCTTCATCGATGTGCCCCGGCTTACGGAGACGGCAGAAGACAGTCAGCTGACAACGGCACTGGCTTACTGTGACAGCATCCTGATACCGATGGTCGCCGGAGAGTTGGAAGCGTTGAGCACGACGCAATTTGTGCAGCTGGTGAAGGGGATCGCGGAGAACAAGAAGAAGAACGATCACGATTTTACGTACTTCGGCTTTCTGAACAAGCGGAACCAACGGAAGGAGAATGATGAAGCCGTCGAGTTCATGGAGACGCTGGGCGTTCCGATGTTCAAGAGTAGTTTGTCAGATGTGAAGGCGCTGTCACGTCCTTATACCTTCGAGTCCGTTCTGGATAGTGCGGAAGGGAAGCGGCGGTTCGAGCCGTTCTTCAAGGAGTTTCTCAAAAAATTTGAAATCTAAACCGTCATGGCAAAAGCAAGAAAGAGTGCGTTCAGCACCAACACAAGTAAAGAACAGGTAGCTAAGGAAGCTAAGGCTGTGGAGCGTGAGGTTCTGGGGGACGCGGTCACCAGAGAGAAAAAGCCTGAGGCTCCCAAGCCACCGGCACCGAAAGCCAGGAAGCCACGGACTCCGAAAGCGAAAGCAGTAGAGAAGAAAGCTTCGGCTAAGAAGGAGAAGGTGAGCCGACGTAAGTTTCTGTACGTCGATGAGCCTCATCACCGGGCAGCCAAGGTCAAGGCCATTCAGTTGGGTATGAACATGAGTGAATACATTGAAATGCTGATCGCCAGAGACAATAAGGGATAAAAGCAGCTTTTACCGTAAAGGCTGTTTCATCCGCCAGCTACCTTATCAATGAGACGTCAGGTCCTCAGGAGCAAATGTTCCTGGGGACTTTGGTTTTTGGGGAAGGGAGATGGCCCCGTAAGTCTAAGCGGATAGGGTAGAAGACAAAAGGTACCATTTTGAGGAAAAAGGGGCCTGAATGGACCTTGCGGCTTGATTCTTGAGCTAATTGCTGTAGCATTCGTCAGCGGAAGTGGTACAATATGGTACACTTAGCCCTGATGCTGAAAGGTACCAAATGGAGGAGTTTTTGCGACAAAAAGGGCCTTTCAGAGGCAAAAGGTACCATCATGAGGAAAATAAAGAGGCTTCCTGACGTCATCGCTCATTTAAGTCAGGGTATCAAATTGAGGAAAAAAGGAGAGACGACCTACCACCTGAAAGGTACCGAATTGAGGAATTTTAGAGGAGGCTAGGGCTGATCTCCTTCAAAAAGGTACCATTTTGAGGAAATTAGGGAATGGCTCGGTCTTAGACGAAATGTACCAAATTGAGGAAATTAGCTTTTTAGTGTTCCTCCTACTTTAGTAACAACGTTCTATCGATACATGACCGGCTCTAAGCAACGAGACAATTGGGAAGAGATGCAAAAGGTACCAAATTGAGGAATTCCAAGCGGAGTCAAAACCTTAAGTGTACCAAATTGAGGAAATTCGCGAAATAACAGAGGGTTCTTCTTGCTACCGCTGCTTGTACTTGGCTAGAAGCCTTGAGACAGAAAAAGAATAATCTTAAAAAGGACAACGAACAGAAAGGTACCATTTGGAGTCAGCTTTGCTGACTGTTGCTAATTTCAAGTTCTTTACAAGTTCTTTTGTTCAGGGGGCTGTAAAACACTGTACTTCAGTAAATTACAGCACTAAGTGTACCATCTGTGGGGAATAGTATACCATTTGCGGGGCGATGTATACCATATGGAGGAGCAAGTGTACCATTTGTGGGGCTAAAGGTACCATTTGGAGGTAGCCGGTTTTTGCCGGGCAGCTGGTTGTTCTCATCACGAGTGTAAGCGACTTGTGGAGTTGGGAAAATCCTCCATATGGTACACTTACCATAGTGTTGATAAAAACATGGCTAGAAGTGGTGATTCCGAGTAAAGGTACCTTAGCTTTGATGCGTGGTACACTTGTAAATTATGAAGCCAGAAAATTTAAAACGTAGCTCGGTCTCGAAGGTCCAGAAGTCAAACGCGCTGATCAGTGCGAAGTACAAGCTGAATCTTTGGGAGATGCGCATCTTCATCAAGATGGTGATGATGGTGGATCATATGGACGCGGAGAACATGGAGTATAAGATCTCCCTTAAAGAACTGGTCGACAACTTTGACCTGGATGGTCAACGGGCTTCTTACGTTCGGCTGCGGAAAGGAGCGGCTTCGCTTCAGGACCGTACGATCATATTTGACCGGAAGGACCCGGAGACGGGGGAGGACATTATCGTACGGGCCAAGTTCCTATCCAGTATTCAGACGAGGGTAGGGGGGAAGAACTCCAACTACATCACGGTTAAGTTTGACTCGCTGCTGCGTCCATTGCTGCTTGACCTTAAAGAGTACACTGCTTACGAACTGAGGTACATCCTGAAACTGCCGACGGCTTACTCGGTCCGGGTGTACGAGCTGCTTACTTCCAATAAGTACCGGACCTTCACGCATTTTGAAATCGACCTGGATGAGCTGAAGCAACAGATTGGAGCGGTGGAGACGGAATATGACTCGGCGCGAAACGAAGTGGTTGTGGTAAAAGACAACTACCCGAAATTCGGGGCGTTCCGCCAGAAAATCCTGCTGAAAGCACAGCAACACTTAAAGGACTTTACGGACATAAGCTTTGAATTTGAGCCGATGAAGGATGGCCGCAAAGTAACCCGGATCAAGTTTGACGTGGAAAGGAAGCCGGAGCATGCACTTCCACTGGGGAACGGGAAGATACCCGAGTTAACCCCGGAAGATATTGGTGGGGAGGAAGACGCTATCGTTGCGGGGATTTACGCTAAAGTGAAACAGTACGTTGAGGAAGCGAACGTGCGGAAGTGGGTGCGGAGTTATCCGGAAGAACAGATCATCGCCGGGATCAACTACACCTACCAACAGTTACGGGACGGCAAAGACATTAAGAATATTGGTGGGTATCTGCAAACGATGGTTGCCATGGACTCCCTGATGGCCAAGGCTAATGCGGAAGCTGATAAGAAGCAGCTTGCAGCGGATAAGGAAGCGAAACGCAAACAGGAATTGGCCGCGTTGAAGGAGGAGTACGCTCAAGTTCAGGCTGAACTGGCTACGAAGACAGATGATATCATCCGAGGGATATTTGATCGACACCCGGAAGCGAAAAAGGGAGCCTTTAACCTGGCCTCCCGTAAACGGGGGAGTGGTTACAATAAAGACAAGAGTGCTGCGGAGAACATGGAGAATCCGGTATTCCGTGCGGTATTTCGTGCGAATGTGCGGACGCATCATTCGGAGTACTTTGGTCCGCTGGCGGAGTTGGAACGTAGGAGTAAGAGCTTGCGGGGGAAGATATCGAGATTGGGGTAGAAGATTGGATTTTCATACTGATTTCCTACTCCGTGGTGAAATCCACAAAAGTAGCAATCCCCGTCAACTCCAAGGTAGGGGAGCGGCTGGCCTGAAACTTCAGTTGAGCTGCGGCTACTTTCTCCTCATACTTCATCTGATCAGCAGCTTGAAGCTCTGTAATCTGAGTGCGCAGCTCCTGTACCTGGGTGCCAATTTTATTCACCGTTATGGGCTTTTTTTCCAACTTGGTTAGTTCTTCCACCGCTCGTTGTTCTTCGTAGATATCGGAGGCTTCGTCCCGGATGATTTTTAGGGTACGGATGCGGAGGTCCAGGTCTCGGGCTGCTGCTGTCTCGGCCCGCTGCTTAGTTTGAAGTTGCTGGATTTTAGCTTCCAGGCTTCGGATACGCGGACTGGTGCGGTACTTGACGGTTGCGGTTACTTGTTCGTCCGGGCGTTCAAAGACGGTTAGGCGTTCTACCAGGTCAAGGTTAAGGGAGCGAACGTCTGTCTTTTCGGTGATTCCGAAAGTCTCATAGTTGGCGGTAAAGGCTTCGTTGCCGGATAGCTGGAGCGTATAGATGACCTGGTCACGGAGCAAGCGGTCGAGGCTATCAGGGGATATGGCTACAAAGCTGCGGCGGTCGAAGCGGAAAGTTTTGTCAGTATGGGTAGGGAGAACTTCGAGAACGGTTTGCGCGCTGGCGGGATTCCCATCGAGGAAGAACCAACCACTTGTTTCATTCCAAAGGGTGGCGCTGGTTCCGGTACATTCGATGGCAAAGCCAGTACCAGTTTGCTCGGTTGTGGCTTCGCGATAACGGTAATCGACGGATAGTAACTCCTCTGCTTTCTCGAACTCGGATTGCAGGTGGGTCAACGTTCCGAAGAGGCGGTTGTAGGAGGTCCAAAAGCCGTCGGCCATCAGGGGCTGGAGGAACAGGCCGGAGATGATGAAGAAACCGAAAACGGCAATTTCGGAACGCGGATTACTTGACTTTAGCCTCAATTTCGGATCAGACGGGATTACGCAGGGGGCTTTATTGTAGGGGTAGAAAAGGGGGACGCCCTGAACGGTCATCATATCGAAAATGATGTGAGAAGCATAAGCTAAAAGGTAGACGGTAGGGTAGGGGGTCTCGGTTCCGATCAGGCTGCATAGTCCCTTGACCATTCCCCAGGTGACCAGAAGAAAAAGTAAACTGTGGGTGATGGTGCGGTGGCCGAATTTCCGGTTGATGACTTTGGAGATGGGGTTGAAGGTTCTGCCCCAAACGGAGGAGGGGACATCAATGTCGGCGAAGGTGGCCGCTAGGATGGTGGTGATTATTAGTCCGGGATGGTTGAGGATATTTACTCCAACGAATGCGCCGAAGACGCCGGTGAATACTATGCCGCCGGCAACGTGATTTGGTAAAGTCATTGGTATAGGATTATGGGGGATTGAATAAGGAGGCGGGGACGCGGGATGCAGAGGCAGTTGAATAGCAGGGTAGGGGAGAAGATTGAACTGGCCCGGTAAATGGTATATAACGAGCGGAGACAGTCTACTCCTTCAGTCTGAAGGACAATTACACGTACTTGCGGGTACCGAAACGGAGGATGGATCTTGCGAAGAGGGCGAAGACCAGGAATGCTCCTCCGATCAGTCGGAAGGCACCGGCGTCAGTTCCCATTTCACCTCCCACATAGCGGAGGATCATTAATGAGCTGAGGGCGATGATGATGGGGAGGCTCATATCGACTTCCTTCAGGGCAGTGGTGTGCGTGATCTTTTGGATCATTTCGGTGGATACGTAAGGCTCCCGGCGGAAACGCTCGATCAGCTCCAGGATGAACTTGGGGTTTCCGTTGGTGGCTCGCCACACATGGCCTTTGTACATTTCCCAATCCTCGATACGATCGGTGAAGTCCTGGCTGCCACGAGTGATGAGTTCTACGGCTTCATTCCGGGATAAGCCCTTGAGTTCGATCTTGTCGAAGTTGGAGAGGAAGGAAACCTGGTTGAGTTTGATCTTGCGCGCGGCAATGATCATGTGGAAATGACCATTCAACTTCTCCAGCGTCGAGATGCCCATCGGGGTGATGCGGGTCGCATCATCAATGACGATGGTATACTCGTGCTTGGTAGTGGTTCTGATCAGCAGTTCGCACAGCCGTTTGATGGATTCTTTGGAGATGATCTTCTCCACGTCGGTATCGGTGCCGTAGAGTAGGTCTTTGATTTTGTCTTTGTCTCCCTCGAATAGGGTGAGGACCATGCCGGCCAGGGTTCCCTTGATGGCGGTCATATCGTCGATGCGGAGGACTTTGCCGAGACGGCCGTTGTCGGTCAGGTTGGCGGTGAGGTGAGACTTGCCCATGCCTTGCTCGCCGGTGATCAGGATGTTGACCTTCTTCTCCGCAAGGTCTACGATTTGAGCGATCTCGTCTTTGCGACCGATGTGAATTTGGAGTCCGCCGATCATGACGGGCATAATGTCTACTCGGCGGCGTGGAGTTAGTTTGCGGTACATTCTTGCCCACCAGCCGTTGTTGTCGATGGAAGAGATGGCGGCTTCTTTGGAGTTCCTGGAAGCGTGGATGTAGATTTCAGTCGTTCCAGTCTTATCGTGACCAGCAAGCTCTTTGATGGTAAAAGCGTCGTTGCCTTGCTGAGCGAGTTTGGTACAGAAGGTATGGCGGAGAATGTGGGGGTGGGTATTACCGGTCAGGTTCTTGAGTACGCGCCAGATAACCTTCCGCCCGGCGTGGCCAGCCGGAGAAATTTTGGAGGGAAACAAGTATGCTTCTGGATCGCGGGATTTGACGTAAGCCCAGTAATCGGCTAGGGCATCGAGAAGTCTTTGGGTCATGGGAACTTCGCGATATACGTTCTTGCCCCGCTTCTTCAAGGATTTAACGTTGATGATCTTTTTGGCCGGATCGATCTGATAAAGCTTCATGGAGCAGGCCTCGGTGACGCGGCACCCGGCATCGAGCATCAGGAGGATAAGTAGGCGGTACTTAGCGAGGTACTTACCGGACATCTTGATTTCGAGGCTCCGGAGCAGGGCCTTTTCTTCCTTAGGGCTAAGGAACTTCATCTTGCCCACTGACTGGAGCTGTAACATGGAAAATTCTGACTACGCGTGCGCCCCGTGCATCGAGCGGCAAACTAAATTGGTAATACGTGTTTAAACAAATGGGCTGCTGAGCAACTTTTTTTGAAAAAACTTTTCAAAGCATCGGGGGGTGTGGGGGGAGACATTATGAGCTTAATGTCCCCTCCCCGAAATGGCGTAAAGGGGACACTAATATACGAGCAAAAATTGGAATATTTGAAAAATTGCAACAAAGGCGCGTAATTGCTGAGGTAATTGCAACGTAGATACTTCGTGTTGACGTTATAAATACCTCCCCCAAACCCTTCTAATTTGGGATCGCCTCAGGCTCACTGGAGAGAAGCTCAGTAGAAACACTGAGCGTTTTGGACAAAAGAAAGCTGGCCGTTGTGCTGGCATTAAGGCTTAGGTGTAAATCGGACCGGGTGGTAGTCGTGCATGGCTGCTGCCCGGATTTACATCTGGTCCAAAAGAGTGGGAGACCGTGAAGGATCTCCCCTACGGTTTTACACCTGTACATCTCGATTTATACCGACGAGTCATCAAAAACTCATCGAGATGAGACTATTAACACTGCTGGCCACTACGGTGCTGCTGGCCGCTTGCGTTCACGATACGGACGACTTCAACTTATTTGTCGCTGAGAGCGGTGCCAGCCTGACCTATTATGTAGGCGGCGAAAAAAGGGGGGGAGAGGATGATCCTTGGAATAGAATCAATGATCTGTTCCCTGCGGAGTCCGTCTATACTGGCAAAAGCAACGACGAGGATCCCTGGAACACAATCAGTGAAAAATTTGCTAGGGAATCTGTCCATACCGGTAAGAGTGGCCACGATGATCCGTGGGATACTATCGGTGAAAAATTTGGTTCAGATAGCGTCCACACCGGTAACGGAAGTAAGAGTGCCGAGCATGATGATCCCTGGAACACGATCACGGACAAATTTGGACCCGAAACTGTCCATACCGGGGCTGGTAACAAGAGCGATGAACCTGATGACCCTTGGGACAGTATTCGGGATGGATTTGCACAAGAAACCGTTCATGTTGGTAAGTCGGATCACGACGACCCTTGGAGTCAGATAATGTCATTGTTCCCTTTAGAATCGGTGCATACTGATAAGACTAACGACCGATACTTCCTCGGCTTTGAGAAGTCGGTGGCGGTATTCGTGTCCTTTAGTTACGAGGTGTCACAAGCTGACCGGGCGCGGGTGGTTGAGATTCGGGGAAATGTTCTCAAGCTGGAGTTTGCCGATGGGGTTGTACAATACGTAATCGACGCGCCGGCGAGCTGGACGGAAGGCGCTCAGTTAGTGACAGGGTTTCTTGATGCGACAAGCAAGCAGGATCGTCCGTTTCTGGGGGTTCGTTTTTGGCGTACCGTGGAGGGAAGTGCCTGGGGTCCGCAGTCCCGGAATCTGGCCTCGGTGCCGGCTGTGTTGCCGAGCGAGTACCATGCTTCCGGAGCTAGTTTACTGGTTAGTCTTTCGGTTGGCCAGAAGTCGCATGATGATCCTTGGAATAGAATCAGTGAATTGTTTCCTGACGAGTCCACCTACATGGGGAAGAGTGTTGATGATCCGTGGAATACCATCAAGACGAGAGTTAGCGGAGCGGGTAAGAATAGTGAAGAGCATGATGACCCATGGGATACAATCCAAGATAACTTTTCGAAAGAAACTACTCATACGGGATCGGGGAAAGCGCACGATGATCCGTGGAATACGATTAATGAGAAATTTCCACTAGAGTCCACCCACACCGGGAAGCGGAAAAGGCGAAGCTTCAGGGGGAAGCCAGTGGTTGAGATGCTGTTTATCAGTGTTGGGGGCGAGAAAGGAGGAGAGGAAGATCCCTGGAATAGGATTGGTGAACTCTTTCCGACTAAAAGAAGTGGGGGAGTGCTGCTCAAGCTGGCTGAGGTCCGAGGTCAGGTTGGTCGATTTAACTTCGTGTCTCCCTCCGGCGGTGAATCGCTGGGCGAGCAATCTGTTTTTGCGGTGGGAGTGCCAGCGGACTGGGAGCCAGGTTTGGTGCTGCGGGGAGAAGCTCTCCTTTTGGACACAAAAAAGATGTTGCCACTCATGGGGGCGGTAACTTGGGAAACAGACCCTATCTTACGCTGACACCAAAATACTTATTGACATGACTAAGAAAGCCTATCGCATGCTAATTGCCAAGCACCTTCAGTGGTCTTTGCTTGGGCTGATCATTGCGTTGTTCGTTGCCTTTGTTTCCTCGGATCGCCGGTCTGTGGTTTACGGGGTGCCGGCGGCTGAATCCGGAGTGTCCAAGGACCTTGCTCCTGCAACTCTCCTTACACCTGCGGCCGCGCCCCAAACGCCACCTGAAGCAGTGGCCCCAGATACAATTAACGGGGAGCTGGTTTGGCCAGATCCTTGGGACCAGATCACTGATACTGAACGGCCGTTTTACTAGGTCAAGCGAACGATTTTACGTACATTATGGACGTTATCAGTAAGTTATAGATGAGGGGTCAGGACCGATGGGTTTTGACCCCTTCGCTATTATTCGACCCGGCCATTAGAACGGTGGGAATAAAGAAGGACCGCTCCCAATCGGATTGGGGCGGCCCTTCGTAACGCTCCGTTGTTCCCAACACCCATGGGCGGAGCAGCAAAACAAAAAACTCAGGCAGGATAGACGCGCTGTGCGCTTTTAGTAGTTAGACGGCTTCGCCTGTTAGTGCTACCGCATTAGGCAGATTTTCATTGCTGCCGTACGTTGGAGGCGTGATCAGGTCGGGGCACAGCCCACTCGCACTTAGTTTTTGTAGTCGGGGATGATGGATTCGGTGAGGGCGCAGCAGCGGCGGAATTCGGCTTCGAGGGTTACGGAGTTAACGATGAGAACGGAGGGTTTGATCTGGTCGCGAATGACGACGTAGTAGGTGCCCTCGTAGCGCATGGGCAGGGTGATGTGGAGCATGGCGCTACCGGTGTTTATGTGGTA
>ENA-ORXM01000980-ORXM01000980.1-marine-metagenome-genome-assembly--contig:-NODE-980-length-43606-cov-4.769073_pt1 | contig 43606 bp, 27 predicted proteins | sample MGYA00237867_ERZ511480 | MGnify/ENA primary metagenome ERZ511480 (study PRJEB26309, sample SAMN06266103) | marine metagenome | isolation source: Algal blade | place: United Kingdom:Sidmouth, United...
AGACGCCCGCCTGCCAGATACATTTTGTTGCCAATTACAGCCGCATGAAAGTGATCACGGGCCCTAGGAGCATCATCAAGAGCAGTCCAAGTACCTGTAGCCGGATCATACTCATCAAACCAGTTTACATAACCACCATTATGACCGATTGTATTTCCACCGGAAATATAGAATTTATCATTATAAACGACCAAGCCTGTCGAGCCCCTTCGACGATTTTCAGGTATTTCAGGACCTTGAATCCACTCTTCGTTCACCGGATCAAATGCCCAGATATACTCAGTAGGTTCCTCATTGGGGAAGGCATTAGTCTTGAAGGCCCCTATGACCCAAATCAATCCTTTATATTCCGTGGCCTGAAAATGATTAAATTCTTCTTGAGGTGAATTCGAAATTTGGGTCCAAGTGTTCGTAATATAATCGTATACATCAATAGTTTTCGCATTCTCACGACCACCCATCAAGTAAAACTTGTTTCCGGCCTGTACCAAAGAGCATTCATGACGGGGAGTATAATTCTCAGCTTCGTCCTTGTTCTTCCATAGTAGATTATCTACGACCCAACTAAAAGTAATGGTCGCTGTTGCTGAATTTGGTTTACTTACCTCAATGGTTACGTTGTGCACCCCATCATTATTAGGGCCGCCAGTAAGTGCTTCAGCTGGTATAGTACCGAATATCTGTCCATTGGTCGATTCAATATCTATGCCCATCGGCTGACCTGAAATAGCGTATGTAAAGTTTTCTTGGGCATCTCCTCCAGTAGCCGAAACGGCTAAAATACTCTCTTCGCCGACTTCATAAAACTGGTCAGCTATCGGTTGTATTACAATGGAATCTGTAGTATAGGTCTTGCTTACAACTTCAATGGCCTGAAGTACTGGATTTTCGGCCCCTGCATGTTCAAAAAGTACATTTAGTTCACCGTCCGATACCTCAACTTCATAAGAAAGCATTCCGGCATGAAACTCATTACTACTACCTCCGAAAAGAGCAACTACATCAATATCGTCTCCCTTCAATTCGGTTTCCATGAAAATATCGAAAACTCGGGCTCCGATACTATTCGCAGGCCCATATCCGTTACCCGTATAAATATTTACGATGTAATCTCCGTTAGCCATTGGAAAGGTAAATTCCATTTCAGGTACCCCTGGTGCATCGTAGCGCTCCTTACCATAAAGTGCATTAAAAGTGGTCTCATCAATATAATCGGGTACCGAAGAATGCCGGTTATCAAATTGAAAAGTATTCTCAAAACTCGGAATGATTCCCGTATTAACAGCATAACCTGAACCGTTTACCGCGCCATCGCCAACATTTGTTTCCCAATTAATCTCTCCATCGATAGCAGGCACTTCAATGCCCCCGGCATTTACTCTCGCAACTACTGAAAGTACCGGTTCAATGTTATCCTCTAGAATGGCGTTCAACGGAACAATCAATGGAGAATTAATACCGTTATGAACAATTTCCAGAGTCGCTGTTTTTGCGCCTGACTCATTATTCGGGAAAAAATTCAAGGGTAAGGTTCGACTTGCGTTAGGGCCTATAGTTAGAGGAAGTGAAAGGTTGTAATCGAAGAGTGCAGCGTCGGTGCCTGTAATCGAAATAGCACTTATCTCCAAAGAACCGCTAGATGGCCCGCCCTCGTTCGTTAAGGTCGTTATAAGCTGGGCCTGACCGGAACCTGTTTCCAACAAACCGAAATCTACAGGATTGTCTGAGAGTGCAAGATTCGCTTCGTCATTTTCGGTAATCTTTAGAAAATCCCAAGTGGCTGTGAAGGCTTCCCCAGTACCTGCAGTAGAAATAAGCCCTACCGCCATACCTTTGGTATCATTAGCTTGTAATAATTCGACTGGTAAAGTAACTGCATCTCCCAATAGGATTACATTTTCACCACCGTCTATCGAATAATAAGGTTGAGCTGTATTTTCAGCGGGATTGACGCTAATATAAATATCAATTGCCGTAGCCTCATTCAGTCCTACGATATCGTATTTTTGAGAAGAGATATCCGATGCGCCGTTTTCAAGTACAACTTCAAACCCATAAATATCATCGTTATCGATTAGTCCATTATTTGCCGTAACCTTGAAATAATGGTCCTGATCTCCATTGCCAATATAAATCCCATAAGAAAGTTCTGCTGCGGATGTAACGTTAGCGAAAGGGGTCTCCAACTTTGAATGCACGGTGAAAGGTTTAGAGTTCGAACTCAAGTTTACCCCGAATTGAAAGGCATTATCCTGAGAATTGGCGCTCCCGAGAGCATCGCCTCCGGTAACCGCATCAATTGTAGCTTTTCCTCCGGCACCGCCAAAGGAAAGATTGGTTTCGTCGTATTGATTGAGGTATTCAGTACTACCGCTAGGGTCTAGCATCAAACCTGTAAAACCGAGCCCAAAAAAACCGGTACCGGGATCATTGTTCCAAAAAGGATAATCAATAGGTAAATTGGTCGCCGTACCATTATCCGCATCAATTGGAAAAGCATCCTGAGCATCAAGAATACCGTCGTTGTCATCATCGGTATCAGTCAAATCGGAAATAAAGTCACCGTCATTGTCGTTTGGTCGACTTCCACCTGAGCAAATATCAGTACCGTTCGCTATTTCGTCATCATTTAGGTAACCATCTGAATCATAGTCTTCGGTACCTACATAATCAGGGTCTGTTGGTTGTGGACAACTTCCGAAATCTGTTGGTTCAAATACTGTGATATTATCCGCACCAAAGGTGGCCGTCCAAATTGTACCGGGAAATGGGTCATCATCCCCTTGTGCAATGACATCTAATGGTGTAGAACCAAAACCCGATAAAAAATTGTTGTCCTCGGATACGACTCCATCTCCACTGGCGTTTAGCTCATAACGGTTAATCTTTCCGTTAAAGGATGCGGTAAGTAAATCGCCCTGCATTGCTCCTTCAAAATTACTCGCAGTATATTCACAAATTCCGTTTGTAGATGAGTTCACCACATCAAAAATCCGGGTTCTTGGGTCTGATTTGACACCTGCATAGTACTCACCCTGAACTGGATCATCGGGAAAATCAGATATGTCGAAATCTGTATTGAAATACCCTGAAACGCCCGTCAAAAGATCTCCAAAATTATGACTGGACTTTAATACCCAATTTCCACCTTCGAAGGTATATTCTATTACTCCCGCCCTTGATGGAAAAGCACGTATGGCAGTTGGATGCCCTGCGTAATAAGATTTGTTCGGGTCTGTTACATTACCCACATAGTGCAAGGCATCACCATGGCCTGTACTACCGTTCTCGTTGAACTCGTTGGTAATGTAATCACCCGATTCAGGGTTATAGGTTGTTGTACTCTGATCACCTTTGCGCTGACCATTTACATCATAAATTACCGGGTAGCCGCCCCAAGTGGTATTCGGCCCGTTATCGACCGAATAGATACGGCCATCTGCCGTAATGGTGACATCATAACCGTTTCTCCAACCTGAAGAGAAAATCTGTACCGGGCTACCGGCTTCGGTAAAAGCTTGATTCAGACCATTATTACCTCCAAAGGGGTCGCCTATGTCAATAGTGGCATTGAACATGGGGTGTCCAGCTGTGTAAGGGAAACTTGGATCAGTATTATCAATATCAGCCCTGTCAGGATCATTCAGGGTAGGTAAATCGTAGATATATTTTGTACTTCCTTGACGTGTATCTATATAAGCACCACCATTGGCAGCTTCTATCTGCTCTAATTGCGTGAGATTAATAATCAGTATGGCAGCGGAAAGATATGTTTCGGGAGTACCGGCAAAATTATTACTTGGCGCGCCTTTGTTGGCATTTCCGCCCTGTTGTACAAGCAGGTAAGTATTTCCATCGCGCTCAAAGATTTCCATACCGTTCGTAGAATGGTTTTCTTCGCAACGGGGGAGACCACGAACCAAGTCCACTTTATCCCAAGAACTTCCGGTCCATGTAAGTCGCGAAAGCACTCCGGAATTCGTGTCCAAGTTCACATCAACACCGCTTGACGTACCTCCGATTCTTGAATCAGAAGAGCTGACGTATAGAATTGGTGTTGCAGAAGTACCTGTAGCTAAAAGTCCTGTTACTTGTCGCGTATTCGAAGTATTTATTGTACCATCATCATTGTGATTTGGCGTTTCGGTTTTTACCAAATTAATACTATTGACGTCTACGGCGGTATAGGTGCCCGAACCAGGTTCGGCATTGTCACGTAGAATAGTGTACTCAAAAATGGTTCCGTTTTGTTGGGCCACATAAAGTTTTCCATTCGGTCCAAAATCCAAAGATGTCGGGTTATTAATATTTTCACCGTTCAAATTGGAAGAACTGAAACTTTGACCGTAAACGAAAGTGTTGAAAGATAAAATGATAAGCGCGCAGGCAAGTACACGCTGTTTAGCGTAACATTTTTTCATAGGTAACTAAGATTTGGTTCTACCATTGCCAAATAAAAGGCAATAGCTCTTTACAAAATTAGATACGGCACGACGGCACAAAAAAAAACTGTGGGAAAATTCGATTACCCTACCTAATCTGCGGATAAACGACGGGGAAACAAGAAAATAATTACTTTAAGAAAACAGCAGATTTTAAGTTTATCGATCGAAAGGCGCTTTTGAACGATATGGTTTCCTACAGACAAAAGAAGTATTAATCGCGTCCTCCTACAAAGAATATCTAATTAATTGCAGGCTAATAAATTCTATATAAATTCATTTTCTGTTAATCGTATGTTGCAAAATTCAAGCCTGTGTTTAAAGCTGGTATTTCCATTGAAGCTTGCTAAATGAAATTCCATATCTTTAAAACACTTTTAATTTTATACAATGGCGAAAAAGAATATCTACATTAATAGAAGAAACTTTCTAAAAGGAACCACGGCTGCCATAGCGCTATCTTCCTTTGGCGCTTACGGCATTGATTTAATGCATAGCAAGAAAACTTGGCGCGTTGGACTAATTGGAACTGGTTGGTATGGTAAAAGCGATCTTTTTCGTTTGATACAAGTCGCCAGCGTTGAAGTAGTCTCGCTCTGTGATCCGGATAGTAAAATGCTTTCGGAAGCGGCGAAATTGGTAAGTCTACGACAAAAATCGGGCAAAAAACCTCGTTTGTATAGTGATTATCGTAAAATGCTAGCGGAGAAAGATTTAGACATTGTACTGATCGGAAGCCCCGACCATTGGCATGCGTTGCAAGGTATAGAAGCCTTAAAATCCGGAGCGCATGTTTATTTACAAAAACCCATAAGTGTCGATGTAATCGAGGGGGAGGCACTTATTGCAGCAGCAAATAAATATAAGAAGGTAATTCAGGTAGGCACCCAACGCAAGAGCACACCGCATTTGATAGCGGCTAAACGTGAGATTGTTGATTCGGGAATGTTGGGAAAAGTATCACATATCGAAATATGCTGTTATTACCACATGCGCGACACTAAAAATAGACCACCGGCAACGGTTCCCGATTTTTTTGACTATGATTTATGGACAGGACCGGCACCAATGCGCGAATTCGACGGACTGCCTCATCGCCGATGGCGCGCATTTATGGAGTATGGCAATGGTATTGTAGGCGATATGTGTGTTCATATGTTGGATACAGTTCGCTGGATGCTCGATTTAGGATGGCCAAAACGTATCAGTTCTACAGGAGGAATCTACGTTCAGAAAGATGCGAAAGCGAATATAAGTGATACGCAGACCGCAATTTTTGAATTCGACGAACTCGATTGTATCTGGAACCATAGGTCGTGGGGTACCCCGGCCGACCCTGAATATCCTTGGTCTTTTAAACTTTATGGGGAAAATGGCACGCTTTCAGGCAGCGTCATGAAATATGATTTCGTACCATATGGTGATGGCAAGAAAGTTCATGGTGACGTCATCTATGAAAGGGAAAAATATCCCGAAGACTTAACCGAAAAAGATATTGAGCTACATGCCGCTCCAGCTACTCGAGGGCACATGTTAGACTTTATAAGTGCTATCGATAATGGAACAAAGCCCGTCGCCAATATTCTGGAAGGCCATATTTCAACGGCAAGTTGTATTCTTGGAAATATGGCAATGCAATTAAAAAGACCCTTGGTCTATGACCACGACCAACAAATAGTGCTGAACGATCCAGAGGCGACGAAATTACTACAAAGAGGTTATCGAGAGGGTTGGGAACATCCATTACCCGAAAAATTCTAAATTTTACCGTATTCAAATACTAATCTTTCCTTCTGTAAGCGTTTAGGTGGTTTCGGAAACTGAAATTGTGCAGTAAACTTCCTCTTTGCCATCTGAAAAAAATAACTTTAATGGAATAGCTTCCATACCCGGCACCATATTAAAAACCCGCTCCTTTTTGCTTTCCATTATCGACAACGGAACATTTGCCTCTACGATGACTTTTCCCTGAGCTTTTTGAATTTCAATTTTGTGGGCATTGACCTGAATTACTTTTTCATCGTTGGATGTTATGACCGGAAGTACCAGAGCTGCCGAGTTGTCATTATTTTTAGAGGTTTTGCTTTTTGCCTTTATTACGGTTTTTTCTTTACTGAAAGCATATTCCAATCCAAACACACTATTCGGTAGAACCTGTCCTTCCCTATCGGTCAATTCGGTATCAACTTCGAAACGGATTTTACCTCCGTTGTCGGTCTGTTTCACTTTTGCCTTTAAATCAAATAAGTTACTATACCACATTCCATTTTTAAAAGTTTCAATTCTTGGGGTCAGTGGAATATCCTCTCCATCAGGTTGGGGCTGTTGGTTGTTCGCCTCCGCTAAAATATACTCGGCCATACTCGCCGTAAAAACCGGACCTATTTTTTCATGCCAAAGCACCGCTAAAGATCCACCGGTAGCGGCTTGGGAATATTTCTTTTTAAATACTGCATCATAAGAAGAAACGGTTGCGCGCCACTGCCCTCTTGAAGCCAGCCAAACGTCGATTTCAGGGAAATGTTCTACACCATCGGAAATAGCTCTGGGAATCGGTGTATCTTTTGTGATTATCCGGATTTTTTCAGTATTGTCAAGCACGAAAGCCAATGATTTGGCATGGGCGAAAGTATGGTGCACACAGGGCTTGACACCGTGGGAGGCATAATGCAATCCACCCGCCAACAGCCCGTTTACCGTACAGCGTAGTAATAATTCCGTATTAAGATATGCGGCAGTGGCGAACGACGGATTTCTATTCGCCATCAAGGTAAATGCAGGTTGGCAGCCGTCGGTGGTACGGCTACCCCAATAACTCCATTTATTCTGTCGGGTGCCCCAACTATTATCCCAAGCCCCGTCTGGGAGCATAAACTCCAAATGACCCTCCATAGATTCCTGCAATAGCTGAAGCATGTCTTCGTCCTTTTCAAGAACAGCATACTGCACCAGTCCATTTATGGTTTCCTCGACATTGTATCCTAAATCAACTGGCAATAGACCTTTTTCGCTGCGGCCATCGGCAGGCTTGTTTTCACCAAAAATTAATTTGTTCGGTTCCGTGAGCCAATTCGGTAATTCCTTTGCCAACTCATGGCTATGTTCAATGTATTGCTGATTATCGAACATGCGGCCAAGAAAGTTCAGGGCATATACCGCAGTAAATGCATAGTTCACATGACTATAATCGATTGTAAAATTTTTATGGATAAAGGCGGCCGCTTCTTTCAAACGTCGTGTCCATTTGTTTCGAATGTTCTCCGGCAACACATGCCCGTGATGATGCAAAGCTTCCCCTAGGGAAATGGCCCCGAAGACCGTTATTCCTTTCCATGATTTCGGGTCGGGAATGACCGTCCAACTTCCATCGGGCATCGAAACATTTTCTGACCATTGCATAACATCCAAAGCAGCCTTTAGGTATTTCCCCTCCCCTGTTTTGTCCGCCATATGCAAAAAAGGATATACGGCATCCATACACCGCCCGTGAATTTTGTTACAGGCCGGGCAGAACAAAGCTCCATGTACCGACAAATCTTCAGGATTGTTTATTTGTACTTCCATCATTCCGTCGCACCAATCCTTTAGTAGTGCTTCTACCAACTTTTCATAATCCGAGATTACCTTAAGAGTTTTCTTATTCTTTGAAATACAGGAATACATTGGCAATCCTAAGGCAAGCATTCCTACGGAAGACAACTGAACGAACTTTCTCCTTTTTATTTTTTTCAAACCAGTTATAGCTTAGCATTAATTCTCTTCTTCTGCTCCACAAAATAGGGCTGGAAGGTGTAACTGGAGTTTTTATGCCATTTGGCAACCTTAACAGGAAACAAAAGCTGATGTGACGCTTTCACATTCCTATAATCTCCGGAATCGGATAGATTTACGAATTGGTTCGGGTCATCTTCCATATCGTAAAGTTCTTCCGAACCGTCTTCATATCGGATATACCTAAAATCATTGGTTCTGATGCTATGATTGTTATAACCGTAGGTAGTTAGGGCACTCCAGTCTTTCTTATCGTTTTCTCCATCAAATAAGGAGAAGATGCTAATGCCCTCGTTTTGCGCATTCGGAGGTAAATTGCACATTTCGAGAAGGGTAGGATAAATCGAGAGTAATTCTACGGGGACATCGACTTTCTTATTTCTTGGAACTTCGGGCCCAGCAAAAATCAGCGGCGTCCGTGTTGCCTCTTCCCAAAGGGCCTGTTTTGCAAAAGTTCCTTTTTCACCGATACGATAGCCGTGGTCAGACCATAATACTATAACGGTACGAGAAGCATGTGGACTATTTTCTAATTCTGCTAGCAATTTGCCAATTTCATTATCCACAAAACTGATACAGGCCAAATAAGCCTGCAGTATCTTTTTCCAGTTATCGGTTTCGATTGCCCACTCTGTAGTAGGCATCATCGGAAGATAGGCCACTTCATTTTTCGCGATATCGGGAATATCTTCAAAATCGCTCTCTAAATACGGCGGAAGTTTAAGCTCATCCAACGGATAAAGGTCGAACCATTTCTGTGGAACGTGCAATGGAACGTGCGGCCGAAGATATCCGACTCCCATAAAAAAAGGCTTTTCAGATTGATGCTGTTTTAATTGTTCGATGGCCCATTGTGTATTTTGATAGTCGGGCATCTCGGAATCGTTTTCGGGAAATGCTCCCCAATCGGTACTGGTTCTACCGTACTTTTCAGGCTTTTCGGCAGCATATCCTTCCCAAACCATTCTTTGTTCCGGTTTTGGTCCGAAACTATGGTTAGGCGTAGGACCTGAAAAACGCCCGCCCGAAATTTCAAATGCGCCTTTCGGCGCGAAATTGTGAAATAGCTTTCCTACACCATAAGTTTGGTAACCTTCTTTCTTAAAGTATTCGGGAAGGGACACGTTGTTTTTTAGGATGTTCTTTTCGGTCTTTATGGAATCGTCTTTAATCATTCCGTAAATACCTGTGGTCGAGGGCCGTAATCCCGTAAGCAATGATGCCCTTGAAGGGCCACATAACGGAGCTTGGCAATGGGCGTTCGTAAATGCAACACCCATCGCCGCCAACTTATCGATATTCGGTGTCTTGGCGTTCGGGTCGCCCAAGTAGCCCAAATAGTTATTAAGATCATCAACTGCTATAAAAAGTACATTCGAACGCGGGGCCTCTTTAGTTACAGATTTATGATTGTCTTTGCAGGAAGTAGATACGAAAAGACAAAAAGCGATGAAGACTATACCAATGCGCAAACGGATGGTATTGGGTAGAGCGACCATGATTAAAGGTCGATTTTTCAAATTAAAGTAATCGATTGAGCTTTCTCTTTGCATATTTCGGCCTCAGATTTTATAAGTGGTTTACTTTTTAATGTATTATGAGTTTTAACCAACCAATTTTTTACTCTCATGAAAACCCTCTCCAATAAGTTTTATAGAAATAGGCGAATTAATAACTCTAAATAATACCTTAATAGATATGAATGATCCGAAGTACTCTTACGGAAACAAAATCAATAACAAAGAGATTTTAAACTCATTGGACAAATCCAATCTTTATTCCATGTAGAAAACTTCTTCTAAAGGAATAGAGACTGGGGACTTGTCCGGGTTTACTTCCATAATATCGGCCATATACTTCCACCATTTTTTTACAATAGGGTTTTGGGCTAAATCTTGGGAACCTCCTGCGCCGCTCACTTTTTGAAAGGCGAAAAGCGTATCGGTCTCCTCGTCAAAAAAAATGGAATACTCGCTCACTCCGGCATCCTTAAGCAGTTTCTTGAGTTCTGGCCAAATTTCGTTATGCCTTTTCCTGTAGGCTTCCTTTTGACCAGGGTGGAGTTTCATTTTAAAGGCCAACTGTTGCATAAGCTAGATGTATAATCAACTGTATTTTCGATTTTTTCGTTTGCGCATTTTATTGGCCTTACCGTCCCCTTTAAATTTTTCTTTTATGGGGTCCCATTCCAGTGGCCTACCCAATTCATAGGCGATATTCGCCACATTACATACCGTAGCGGTCCTATGACCCACTTCTATCGGACAAATGGTTTTTCCGCGATTCTTTATGGCATCAATCCAGTCTTGGTAGTGATTGCCCCGACCTTGGAACTGTTCTTTCGGGTCTCCTCCATTTGGCATCAATATATTGGCCGGGGTCGTTTCGAGAAAACTACGGCTTACATCCATTTCACCGTCGGAACCGATAAAGCGAACGGCCCATCCCCTACCGAAATCTTCATGCACCATTTCAATACCATTTTCATAGAACATTTGCAGACCTCTTACCGCCTTCGGGTCTTTTGGAGGAATATAGCTAACAGGACCGGTATTATCCATTCCTAAACACCATTGAGCAATATCGAACATATGTGCGCCCCAGTCGGAAAGTATACCGCCACCTGTTTCCCAAAAATCCCGCCAATCGGGATACTTATCTACGACTTCCGGTGCAATACTATGATGATAGGTCAATAAAGGTGCCGGACCGCACCATCTGTTCCAATCAACGCCTGAAGGAATCGGTTCCGGTGGAAGGTCGTACCATCTCGCAGGGTCTCCTACATTTACCAGTACTTTTTTAATTTCCCCAAGTTTTCCGGAACTGACGATTTCCTGTGCTTTTTGAAACTTTTCCCAAGAACGCTGCATACTGCCTACTTGAAATACAATATTGTTCTTTTTGACCGCATCGGCCATCATTCGGCCCTCAACAATTGTATTGGTCAAGGGTTTTTCGCAAAAGACATCCTTACCGGTCTCCATGGCATCAATGGATTGAATGGCGTGCCAATGATCGGGAGTGGCAACCACTACTGCATCAAGGCCGTCTTGTTCCAGTAGTTCTTTATATTCGAGATAAGTGGTCACACCTTTATAGCCGGACATGTTTCTCTTTTCGGCATAGAAGCCCTCGACCTGTTGCTTAAAACTATCTCGCTTGGCCGTCCATACATCGCTACCGGCTACTACTTGGGCCTGGGTATTCTCGGTGAAGTATCTTGCCAAGTTCACACCTTGTTTGCCCAGACCGATATATCCGATATTAATTTTGTCATTGGGAGCGATAAAGCCTCGGCCCAAAACGTGTCGCGGAACTATCGTTATTGCGCCGAACGCCAAGGCGCTATTTCGTAGAAAAGCCCTTCTAGAACTAGATGTTTGTTTTGTAATCGATGTATTCGGTGTCGGTTCTTTTTTATTATTCATGAATTTCGATATATACTATTTTCTATTAAAATTGACTTGATAGGACTTTTAAAAACTTTCGTTTAAGAGATTAGCGAATAGTTATCTATTGTTAATACGGCTTTTTAGTCAACAATGTCAGGTCGAGCGGAGTCGAGACCTCCCTAATGGCAAATAGTTCTCGACTACGCTCGAACCGACAAAATAGAAACTAATTTTATGTTAAAAATTAAGGTTTTATAAGTAATAGGTTTATGTATTTTATCACTTCCTCTTATCTGATTTATTAAAAAATTTTAGTATTCCTTAAAGTTATTTAGTTTGCGGAAACAAAGTATCCTGTACTATCCGTTAAAATTTGATTTTTATTCGTTGTGGTATCTTTTCGAATGTCTTTACTCTAAACAGGGGTATAATAATAACCCAATATCGGAACTAACCGAAAATCTTTCTCGTAATTCACAATAGTCTTCCCGCTCGAACATACTCCCTGCCATAACAAACAAATTTTGCAATCTCAGTACCTGACTTTCAAGATCACCAAGTTGTTGCCGTTTCCATTTTTTGGCTTCCCATGCAAAAGGTTGTAAAAATTCATAGGCGTTTTGAATACTTCCGGCTTTCGGTGGATTATAATTCCATAAATCGACTCCCGACCTTTTTCCGTAGTAGGCCAAATGGGTAAAGCCCCTTAAATTCATTGCACTGTAGGAAAGTGTTTTTGTTCTTGCCAGTTCATGGGGCTGCTTTCCGTCTATCTCGATCTGTTTGCCAATTCTATTTTGTTTTACGGTTTCCAAAACCACCTTGGCCTCTTCATACCTTTCCAAAAAAAGCAGGATGCCAATCTCTTGAACATCGTACCAAGTGCCATGGTTATTCTTCCAGTTTTTTTCGGCAATACCATTTTCACTAGTCTGTAGCCAATTCAGGTAATCCGATAACCATATTCTCAATCCGTTGGCGGTCTCCTTGGTCAGCGTTTTCTTTAGTTTAAGTAATTCGATGGCCGTAATCACTTTGTTAATTCCCAAAAATTCGATGATACCAATTCCACGACCATTGTTTCTTCCCGGTATGCCTTGTGCGTAGTTCAAATTCGGATTCATTTTTGTTATCTCGTCCAAAAACCAAACCTCTAGCAATTCTATCGCCTTATCGGCGTATTTCTCCTCTTCCGAGAAATAGAAGGCCAGTCCCAACTTGAACACGTTATCGAACATCTTACGTTTTCTGGGCTCATCGACATTTTCACCTCGGGTCAAAGGATTGACTTCCCCATCTTTGCGAATCCACGGTAACCCATCTGTCTTTTCAAGGTCGGGCCACCAGTAAGGACCCAGACTCAAATAATCGTGTTTATCGCCACTAACCGGAATCTGGGTTTTGTTCACAACACTGAACGGCCCCTCTTTTAGGGCCTTATTTGCGGTATGAATCAAATTTTCATATGCGGGCGAATAGGTAGAATCGCCCTTTTTAATGCGTTGTTTTACTGCATTTAGCTTGTCCAAATCAAAATTGGTGAGCGAACCCCGACCTTTTAATGGCTCGACTTCTTTAGCTGCTGGATTCTTATCTGGAATTGACATAAGGTACAACGGACTCAAAGGCCCCTTAGGAATTACTTCCGGTGCGTGCCTTCCGTGGCTCTTGCCCATACTCTCCCATTTGAGCGCGTATTTTACATCGCCATTTCCTCCTTTGGTTTTACCTTTTTGAAGGTTTACCGAGAGTTTTGGATTTTGAGTAATTCTATCTCGAATAGCGCTCGGATATACCGCTTTTACCATGACTTTTTCATCAGAAAACTCAAGGTTTTCTGAATTAACAGCATATGTACCGGCTTCACCTTTTTCGGTACTCCATTCGATCACGACGTTTTGACTATCAGGAACCTCGACAAAATTGAAACTTGCTCCTTTTGTCATTTGATCACCGCCTCCAATAAATTTCCAGCGGAAATTCCAATTGCTTATTTTTTTTGAAAACCATTCTCCGTCCCTAAATCTAGAAAGATACAACTGCGTCAAGCCTTGGTCATCATATTTTAAATAACCGATTACCGGCGTTCCATCGTTTAAAAATGTAATGTCATACTTGCCATTATGTAATCCGCCTTTGGAAGGAACGTCGTCTACAATCAGTTTGGGATTATCGGGTGTAAACGGTAAGTCTACCTCTTCGCCTTGTGCGTTTTTCCAATTCAGAAAGTCAGGACTGGTCGCATAGCACAATTGGTGGGAAGTCTCGACTTCGGGTGTCCAGCGCCACATCCAAATGTAATGAAAATTACCATCGGGACCCTTTTTGAATTTACTATAGGCCGATCGGCTTTCTTCACTGGAAATTCCCTTAAAAAGCCCATTCGTCAAATATTGATTCCATTTTTTTGTGGCAGTATCGTAGCGATTTACCCAAGTATCGCCCCTTCCGGAGCCCCCCGTTCTATACATGTAAAGGAGTTCATCGTTCTGGGTATTGAAGAATTTCGGATAAGTAATTTTATCCTCGTTTTCTCCAATCATCTTATGTACTTCGAGGATACTATGAATGTCGTAAGGTTTCTCGCTACGGAAATATACCAGCGGATTGACATGCATATTACCGCTAATATGGATGTGGCCTTCTTTATCGAACCCAAGGGTAACATAATTGTGCGAGTCCCAATGCAGTTTACTTGAAAGTGTTTTTTTTTGCCAGTCATTGCTTCCCAACTTTCGGGAAGCCACCGTCATCATTCTGTTTTTATCGTAATACGCGACAAACTGTTTATCATTGACCGTGTACAGGTCGAACGAGACCTTATTGGCGACCCAAACCGAATCTATGAATAGTTTATTGGTAATTTTATGGGCCACTTGGGCACCGATTTGCCACACAGCAAATTGAAGCACTATTAGCGGAACGAACCGATGCCATTTTTGCATTGCAACTGTTTTAGGGTTCCAATTTCAAAATTTCGCTTCCTGCCATTAAAAAGGCACCAGTACCAAAATTTTGCCAACTGTCAGCACTTGCCGGATCTGGGCTCGCACCGATATCTTGCACCCAGCCTACCATACCGTCTTCCTGTTGGCATTCTTTCAAGGCGGCCCACGCTTTTTTTACTACCGGAGTATATTCGGCTTTATCCAAAAATCCGTTATTGATGCCCCAAGTCAGGGCAAAGGTGTAAAAACCGCTTCCACTGACCTCACCGTGATTCCATGATTCGGGAGACAAGAGGCTCGTTCTCCAAAGCCCATCTTCATGCTGTATCGATTTAATTTTTGAAGCCATCTCCTTATAAAGGTTCACATAAAAATCACGATGCTCATAGTCTTCGGGCAGGTCTTCTAAAATTAATGCGAGGCCACCGAGTACCCACCCATTTCCGCGGGACCAAAAAATCTTTTTCCCGTTTTCCTCTTTCATATCATCTTCATTTCCATTCCATACAAAACGGGTATCCCGTGCAAACAAATGCTCTTCCTTATCATACAACAAATCATAGGTCTGTTGATAATATTTATGCATCGCATCTAAATACTTCTGTTCCCCAGTTTGTTTGGTATATTCAACAAGTACGGGAGGGGCCATAAAAAGTGCGTCGCACCACCACCACAAAATACTTTTTGTTTCGTCTTCTTCTGTTCCGTCACTCCACTTGTTGGGTTCGAACAAATGTTTCTGTAGAAATACTTTAGTTGGTTCTAAGTCGACCCAATTTTTTCGTAAAGTGTTCAGGTATAAATACGAATAGGCAATGGCAACGTCATCTGCGTGATATACTCTTTCCCAAGGTTTCCATTCGTTCCAGTAGCCCATGTTCTTAAGAGCGGCCAGAAAAATAGCATTTTCCGTAGCTTGGTGTGCTTTGGTCACCCCGGTATAATAGGCACCGTTCGTCCAATCGGTAGGTGCAACTGCCATTATCGGGTGCTGCTCTTGCCATTCCATGGCGTGAACCATCGCCTTTTCTATAGCTGCATTATCTAATTGTTGCCCGAAGAATATGTTCGTACTAAAAAGTAAAGCTGCGGTGAGTGTACCTAAATATTTCATTTTTCCCATACTGTTATATAAAGTTTTGATTGTATTATTTGATCAGTTTAAAGATTTTTGAAACTCCCTCTGCCGAGGAGGTTCCTAAAGTTATCGTATAATCTCCAGCTTCCAATACTTTTTCCATCGTGATTCCCGTAAATTCCAGCATTTGTGGGGAAATAACAAATGAAACTTTTTTTGTTTCTCCCGGATTAAGTTCAATTTTATAGAAACCTTTGAGTTCCTTGTCCGGTCGGGTCACTTGACCGATTTCGTCTTTGATATACATTTGAACAACTTCCTTACCCTTCATTGTTCCCAAATTCGTGACATCGATGCTGACTTCGATTTCGGAAGTCGGAGTAATCTCCGTACTTGAAAGTTTAAGATCACTATAGTCAAATTTGGTATAGCTCAGTCCATAACCAAAGGGATACAACGGACCGTTCTCCATAAAGAGATACCCTTTTTTATTGTTGATGCCTTTCATACTGTAATGAAACGGTAGTTGACCGATGGACCTTGGAACGGTAACAGGAAGTTTTCCCGAAGGTACCACTTCTCCAAATACAATACGCGCCATGGACTCATCGCCGAATTCACTCAGATCCCACCCATCTAGAATAGCGTCGGCATGTTCGGCAATTTTGTTAATGGAAAGTGTACGGCGATGTTTTAAGACAACAATCACAGGCTTTCCCAAAGCTTTCACCTTTTCGACCAGTTCATCTTGCGCGCCCAAAGGTTCGATGGTCGCCCTATCGCCGAGTGCATTATTGAAGTAGGCCTCTTTCGAAGTAAATTCATCGCCACCCAAGAACAGAATGACCATATCGCTCTTTTTTGCAATTTCAACCATGTTGTCGATTGCTTCCGCATCGTAATCTGTCAACTGGGGCACACCGCTATTTTCATCAGTAAGCTTAAAGCCTCGTTCTGCATAAAATGTCGTTCCATCTCCCGCAGTCCTTTCAAAGGCAGCTTTTGTACGTTCATTTAGTATTGGCCCCAATAAAGCGATTCTTTTATTTCCACCTTTGGCCAAAGGAAGTACATCATCATCATTTTTTAACAGGATGATGGATTCCAAATCGGCCTCTTGTGCCAGTGCCAGAGCCTCTTCGGAACGGACACCTTTTTTCGTTTCCTTAATGTCAACAAACGGATTATCAAAAACACCTAAAATCATTTTTGTACGCAATACCCGTTTTACGGAACGATCAATCCATTTTTCTATGGACGGGTCCTTTTTTAACATTTCGGGCAGATAGGCATAGGAATCTTCGGCATATAAATCAACATCAATGCCCGCTTCCAAACCCATTAGGGCCGCGGCTTCAGGATTTTCCGCTACTTTCATAAAATAATACAGCCTAGCGATGTCATTGGAATCGGATACAACATAGCCTTTAAAACCCCATTGGTCACGAAGAACTCCGGTCAACAAAGCCGGATTCCCATGGCTGGCGATTCCGTTCAAGTCCCCATGCGAAGCCATGATACCAAGCGTACGTGCCTCTTTGACCGCAGCCTCGAAGGGTGGATAGATTTCATCGATCAACGTTCTTTCCGATATTTCAATTGCCGCAAAATTCGAACCGCCCAATACTTGGCCGTAGCCCGCGAAATGCTTTGCAACTGCACCGATATGTGTCCCATTTCCCAATCCATCGTAATCGCCCTGTACACCTTTAATCGCATTCGTTACCATTTCCGTTGTGAGATAGGTATCCTCTCCAAAAGCTTCCGACATTCTACCGAATCTGGGATCTCGCACGATATCCGCTTCGGGGGAATGGCACATGTGCATACCCCGTAATCGGGCTTCCCTTCCTACAACATCCCAAATGCGATTTACTAATTCCGAATTGAAGGAAGCCGCAGAGGTAATCGGTCTTCCGAACTTTGTACAACCTGCTGCATCGACACCATTATAAGACTCGGTAACAAAAAGAGCGGGTATGCCCCAACGGTTATTTTCAATGATGTATTTCTGTAGGGCGTTATTGAACTTCGCGGCGGCTACTGGGTCCATATGTTCCCCAGGATTTTTAATACCGGCAATACCGATTTTTAGCTTCTCCACTACCCTATTGGATAATTTCAATCGCCCCTTTTCGTCGGCCCCTACTCCTATATTCGCATGAAAAATGCGCATTTGGGCTACCTTTTCCGCGATTGACATTCTTGGTAAAAGGTCATCGATCCGCTCTTCTATTGACAAATCGGAGTTCTGATAGGACATCTTGTCCTTCTGCCCGTTCAGGCAAAGAAAAACCAATAGAAAAATAGTTAGCAGTGTGTTTTGTTTCAATTTCATAAAGGAATCTATTGTTAAAGAAAAGTCTTATCAAATATTTTGGACAACGCACATTACTCTTAATGGCTTCAGTTCCCATAAATTTTAAAATTTGCATATCGCGCTGAACGGGTAAACATGTGTCGCAGCCCTACACGGCCTTCCGCTATCGGTTTCCAACCTTCGAGATTCCAGGTAAAGACCTTCTCGGTTTCTTTTCCCTTTACCTTAAAAAATAATCTGTCAGAAGTTTTTATAACAGTAATGGCATAGGTCTCGTCGGTTTGAAACAATGACCTTTCATCATCATAAGAAGGTTTTACAACTGTCTCCTTAAAACCCCTTTGCGGACCTGTTGGGTATCTTCTGGCCCTTACATATTTATTTCCTTCCGGCGAAATAGCGGCATAACTGATATGTAATGTGTTCATATTATTAAAGTAGGTACTCATTTTTGGGGTTTCCCTAAGTTCGCTCCAGACAGCAATATCTTTATGGTAAGGCGGTGTATCTTTTCCGGTAGCCTGAACATAAAGTATATTTACGTTTCTTTCCATGGTGTCTGTCTTGGTGTATTCATATTCTATTTTGAGATTACCTTCAAAGGATTTTTTTGTCCATAAAACGGCGTGATGCGAATTATTGCCCTGTTCAGGGCCTGCTTGAAAATGCATCCCTTTTTTAGAATGTGTGATACGCGCCTTTTTTCCATCTAAAAACCATTTTTCTTGCCAAGTACCTTTACCTTCATCTTCAAACTTTAAATTCCATGCTAGGGAATCGTCAAGCGTTTGAAATTCTTTGATAAGGTCTCCTTTGATCTGTGCAATAGCAAAAAATGGCATAAATAAAAAAGTCGTAAACAGGGCGGAATTCATATTCAAGGTTTTAGAAAGTCGTCGCCCCATTTTTCGTGTAACTCGGTGGAAAGATTTTCGACCAACTCTTTATATTCTTCTCTCTCGGCAAGATTGTTTAGTTCCAGGGGGTCTGTAGTATGGTCAAAAAGCATGCGGGTGTAGGGTGTACCGGAATCGTCAGTCCACTCCGAATAGAAATAGTTTCCTTTGATCAAGGTAACGGCATCCCCAAATTTGGAAATGGCATAATCCTTTTTTCTTTCTTTCCCTTCCAAAAAGGGCACAAAACTCGCTCCTTCCAATTGATTCTTAGGAATCTCAAGACCTGCCAGTTCGGCCAGACTCGGATATATATCTATAAATTCGGTAACGGCAGAAGTATGTTGCCCATTGGTCTTGCCGGGAACTTTAACTACTAGCGGGCTATGGAGGGAAGTCTCGAAAGTACAGTGTTTACACCATAGTTTATGCTCGCCCAAATTCCAACCGTGGTCGCCCCAAAGCACAACGATGGTATTTTCGGATAGGCCCGAGGCATCGAGTGCATCAAGTACCCTTCCGATTTGGGAATCAACATAGCTTACACATGCATAATAGCCCTGAATCAACTTTTTAGCCGTATCGTCATTTAGAGCTCCTTCTTCAGGTATTCCGTGATATCTTCTGAGTTCTCCGAATTTGTGAAATGCATTGGAAGGGATGTTCTTCGGTTGCACATAGCTTTCCGGAAGCTGAATTTGGTCTATGGGGTATAAATCCCAATACTTTTGCGGAGCATTAAAGGGTAAATGCGGCTTCATAAAACCCATGGCCAAAAAGAAGGGTTTTCCGCTATCTTGAAGCTTTTTGAGATCTTCGATACCTTTCGTAGCAATTTTTCCGTCAAAATAATCAAGTTCGTCCGTTTTGGTGGCTTCAAAAGGTTTGCCCCTTTGACCCTCTACCTCGTTCAGGGCAATGTTATTTTGATCATGGTAATCACGGGTGTTTCCCGTCGGCCTCCAGATTTCGTCCCAAGCCTCGGAGCGATCGTTTTTATGATGAAATATTTTTCCATTGGAAATCGTGGTGTATCCATTGTTTTTAAAAAGCTCGGGCAATGTAATTGCTTCCGGACTTTGTTTGTCTACCCAAACATCATGTGTTAGATAGCGATACCGCGTGGGTCGCATACCGGTCAGAATACTGGCCCTTGAAGCCCCACAGGTGGGGACGCTGCAATAGGCCCTATCAAAAACCAAACTTTCCGATGCCAGCGCATCAAGATTAGGGGATTCAATATGCTTGGCTCCATAAAAGTTGAGCTCAGGCCTCAAATCATCGACTGCAATAAACAGAATATTAGGCTTTTTTACTGCCTCCTTACGCTGTTTTTCTTCGGATTTACAGCCCAAGAAAGCTATCGCCATAAAGAGATATGAAGCATACTTTTTCAATACCCCGAAATAAAATGTAAATGGTATCATACTCGAATAGATTGTCTTTCGATTTCGGTTTTAGATGGGTTTTCTACGCTCCCTATGCTTTTACTAAGACCACCCAATCCTTTTCCCTATCGGAAGGTGGTAGGCCTAAAGCTACTTCCCCATTTGCCTGCACGCTTTCTACGGAACCGTTCTGAAGTTCTCCTCCCTTTCTTGGATCGAACCATTTTATGGAAAACGTTTTGCCCGAATCACCTAAATCCAAAAAAGTCGTTTCCACCTCCATGGGAAGATATACAACATACACTTCATCTCTTTTTGCAAAACAATAGGAAATTTCATCGGAAGTAAGTTCGTCTGCAGGTTCCATCTCCCAGAACGGAAGGTATTCTTCAAAAAATTGCAGTGCATATCTATTTTGATCCCAGAATACATCACGGCTTCTAAAGTCTTGGGCCGTTAAATCGGAATTCGGACTATCGTATCCAAAGTACCATTCTACACCATAGCCACCGGCCATTAACGTTCCCCATAAAGCTCTTGCTCGGGGAAGGTCGTGTGTCGGGTCTTCGTCATCGGGTAGCAAAGCAATATTGGCCTTACCGGGTTCATCTACCGCTAACGCCCATTTCACACCCGTAGAATCGGATTTTCTTTTCCATTTCAAAACCCTTGCATGCACATCTTTAAACTCAGCATCGCTCAATTGCAATGAGGCACCCGTAAGTTCAGACTGATTTCCGATTAGTTCTTGGTAGCGATCATCTTTATTCGGGAAAGTGTGTATTACTCTATGATGGTCGTAAGCATCCAATGCCTTGATATATTCGGCGACTTCCTTTACATTTTTGATGGGTTGATCGTTTTCTTCCCCAAGATTCCAGTTCAAGGCCAAGTGGTGTCCGAAGCGGGCAATCAATTCGCGGTAATACAGTTTTCCCTCAACACCGAAAACCCCTTTGTCCATCAAGTGGTCTGTCTCGGTCTCGTTAGTCTTAAAATGAAGGAACATTCCTTTTTGTTCCCCATAGGCCAAAATTCGCTCCCATTGTGCCAATTTCGAAATATCAAAACGGGTTTTGTGAAACATCGTTTCCCAAGCTTCTTTATTTTTCTTGTCACTTGCGTAGGCTTCGTACTCTTCGATAGGTACCTTCAGGAGGTACGGAAAGATATTGCGGTCGTCACCATCAACGTTGAAGGTCAAAAAAGAAAATACATTCAGTTCTTCGCTCGCCAAATAGTTTATGGCTCCCAAAAGGTTTTTGCCCTTGTCACCCTTCCATAAAAAGGGTTCTGCATCCGCTACAAAATCCTTGGCATGCGGACTCCAGCTTTTGCGGAAACCTAATGCATTAGTCGATACGTCAAAATCTTCATAGGCAAAAAGATTTTCGGGAGCATCGACACCGACCTTAATAAAATAGTTAGCTTTTTCCTCAAATTTTAAATAGGATTCCCCGACATAGTTCAATCGGCCCTTCGCTCTATTGTCCCTTCCAGATTTATCGTTTTCCATAATGGTAAACGAACCTTGCTTGCCATCCATAAAGCTGGCACTTTCGGCTTCTTGAGCTTTCTCCGCGATGGCTATTTTATCTCCTTTCTTAAAAGAGACACTATATGACCACTCCCCTATTTTATCGGGAGTGAACCGTACTTTCCAGATATTTCCGCTTTCACTGCTCGTTTCGGCGGCATTTCCATCCGCAGCATAAAAGCCTGGAACGGTGTAGTTCTTTTCCCCATTAGAAAAAGTAACATCCAAACGATAATTCAAAAAGGGATTATCTTCAGCCATTTCACCGGTCTCGTGTCCTTCGAAGGAGATTTCTACGCGGTGCCATTTTTTAAGCTCACCCTCGATTTTAGGCTCTTGTTTCTTTTGACAGGCAGCTAAAAACAAACTACAAACAAAAAATAAATTTCTTAATTTCCTCGTAGTTAGGCACATAATCAATCGTAGTTTTTAAAATGAATTGATAACAAGTTCGATTTGATGTTTACCAGGTGTTAAACGGATACTTTTGAAAGCAGCGTTTACTTTTTGCCCATTGTGCCGCATCACTTGTCCCGAAGCCGGAGGCATTTCAAATTCGGCGACCATATTTGCCGGAATTTCCACCGTATACAACTGTAAGCGTGGATTTTTATATTCATAAGTGGCCTTGATAGGTCCTTTTATCGTCGGAACCTCAATCGTGCTCTGCTTTAAGTCGGACATCTGGGGCTTTATCGAGGCCATTCCAAAACCGGGAGTTTTAGGCTGAATACCCCAAAGCCCCCTGGGAATTACATTTGCAGGCACCGCTCCCCACGCGTGGTTCCAATCCAAATTATTTTTATATTTCAAATCCCAAGCTTCCAACGTAATGGTAGAACCGATACGAATCATATTATACCAACTTCTATCGCTGGTATCGGTTAAAAGCGATAATGCATAATCGGAAGCACCCGCATTATAAAGACCATCCATCAGATATTGCGATCCATAGACACTACAGGCCATACCTCTCGATTTCACGTGTTCAACTACGGATTCGATATGTTCTTCAGGAACCATATTAAAAGCCAAGGGCAGCATATTGGCGTGCAGGGCGGCATGGTCCGTGCCGATACCATCTACGTAAACACCTCTTTCTGCGTCGAACATTTGCTCATTGACAGCTTTTTTTGCTTTTTTGGCCCTGATCTCGAATTCGAGCGACTCTTGCGTCTTGCCCAAAACCTTGGCAAACTCGGCCATAATCCTCATATTTTCATAGTAGAATGCATTGACTACCGTATTGTAATCCTTAAAAACATAACCGTCACGTTCCCCTTTGTTCGAAGGGTCACCGCCCCAACCTGCCGAAGGCCAGTCGACAATATCACGAAAGGTTTCCTTCATCGTTTTTGGAAATCCTAAATTGGCCATCAGTTCAGGTGTCATTTTTTTGGAAGTAATCAATCCGTCTTCGTTCGCGAGTTCATAGAGCGTTTTATATTTCAGCTTTTCGTAATACTTTTCGATAAGTTCGGTATTGCCCGTATACATATAATCTGCATAGAACATCAACGCCACATGTTGCTGCCATTCGGTAGGCCAAGTGGGGTGTTCCATAAAATACTCGATAGTCTGCCTCGCAATGGCATACTCACGGTCTATGGTATAATGGCTCAATTGGTTGAGATAGGCATCTGCTTCATAGGGAATACGCTCGCGGTCCCCATCGACATAAAGTCCATTAAAGGTCGTAGCCTTAATGGAGTATTTACACAAATCCCAAACCTGGTTGAGAATATCATCAGAGCTTGTAAAACTGCTCGCACCGTCTTCCCAATAACTATGGAACGCCAGTTGGGTAAAGTTTTCTTCGGATAGTTGCTCTTGTACCCCCTCGACCTCGGCATACCGGAAAGGCATCAATACAGGAAAGTCTTCGGGAAGCGGTAATGCCTTGCCCGGCAGTGTATTTCGCTTATCGGTCTTTACCGGAAGTTGATACTCTTTTTTACCTGGTTTTACCTGTACTTCGATTTCTTGATATCGAATATGGCTTTTCTCGGGCGGATTTCTATTGATACTTTCACCATTCAATTGTTCCCCGATATGGAAAGTCAAGATATGCTCGCTTTTGGCATCGTACGTAAAATTGATAGTCGCAAAAGCGTCCTTTCCAAAATCCATAAAGTAGGTATCGCCTCTTTGTTCAAAAATTGCAGGCCGAATGCTATCGATTTGGAAACTGTTGGGGGTGGTAATAGTCTTTCCGTCAGCAGCGGCCATCGTAAAATATTGACTTTCAGAATACCGTGAGAGGCGATTGTCTTGATCCCAAATACGGACTTTCCAAAAATAGGTTTCGCCTTCTTTTAAGTCCTCCCCCTGATGTTCTATTTCTGAGGAAGCATTGGAACGTACTTGTTCACTATTCCAAACATCACCGATATTGTTGTTTATATTTTTTTCGGATGAAGCCACCAAGATTTGATAGGCAGATTGGGTGACCGCTCCATCGGGCACGACCCAACCGAATTCAGGTTTCGCATCGATTATGGAAACTCCACTAGTATTTCGAATCCATTCCACAATCAAATCCTTTGGTCCCGCGGAGTAGTCATCGGAGAATTCAAGGATAAGGCGGTTCGTTTTTTTGCGAAAAGCACTTAGCTTTTCGGCATGTTTTGGATCGGCAGCCAGGTTATTGATTTCCTTTGGGTCATCCTTTAGGTAGTAAAGTTCCTCGACAGATTGATCGTTAACGTATCGAAAGTATTTCCAATCTTTCGTACGTACCCCTTCACTGGGTGGAATGTTCTCAAATTCCCAGATATGTTCGATAAAAGCGGTGTCTCTAGCAATCGATTTTGTCTTTCCCGATACCAAGGGCACTAGGCTTTTGCCTTGCCAATCGTTTGGCGCGTCGATTCCTGCAAAATCGAGAATTGTCGAGGGTACGTCAACATTCATGGCCAATGCTTCACTATCCTTTTGCTTTTTGAGCCTTGGGTCATAAACGATTAAAGGCACACGTACCGAGTTATCGTAGAGCAGCCATTTTCCAGCCAATTGCCGTTCTCCCAGAAAATAGCCATTGTCACCCATCAGTATGATGACCGTATTTTTATCGAGGCCTTTCTTTTTGAGTTCTTCCCGAATCTTTGTCAATTCCCTATCAATTCCTGAAATCATTCGATAATACCCCTTTACGCTGTGCTGGTATTTTTCAGGGGTATCATAGCGCCAGTACCATCGGGTTCTATTAAAACCATCGCGAACGAATTGGGGCTGCGCCTCAAAGTATTTGTTTGCACCCAATTCCGGACCGGGCATAGTGGTACCCTGCAATAATTTATCGGATTCCGTTTGCCAGAAATATTGATCTTTTGCAGAGTCATGGGCATGCGGGGCACTGAAACTCAATGATAGGCAAAAGGGTTGCGAGCTATCAACTTTATTAATATAGTCCAAGGCTTTTTGACCCGTATACCGGGTCAAGTGCACCGTATCTTTTCCTAAAGTCTTATAGTAATAGCCGCGTCTATCTTTGAAGCGATTGTTTCGGTCGTAAGATTCGTATTCGTCGAACTGTTTTTCAAGCTCATCATAACGCACACCGTATTTCCCATAAAAAGCGGTTCGATAGCCATTATTTTTCAAAATGGTTGGATAGGAGTCTTCCATATAGGAAGCCCTGATATTGCCCGTCTGAAAATTATAGCTATGGGTACGCTCATAAAGTCCGGTAAGGATTGTAGCCCTACTGGCCGCACAAATTGGGGTTGTGACCATGGCATTTTCGAAATAGGTGCCTTCCTTCGAAAGCTTGTCCATCTCAGGAGTGGAAATCAATTGATTGCCAGCATATCCCAAAGCGTTGAAACGCTGGTCATCTGTTAGTATGAAAATGATATTCGGTCTATCAATCTTCTGTTCAATACTATTTTGCGCTATCGATTCTCCGACCGAAAACCACAAGATTAATAGTATGATATAGCTTCTATTACATTTTTCAATTTCCATTAATACTTCGGGTTTAAAATTTAATATGTCCGTCTGAAATGCACTCCTATTTCGTTATGGCCTTGACTACTGCCTATCAAAGTCGAACTTAAACATTAATCGTGCTTTGTGTATCCTGTACCATCCTGATATTTTTCGGGTGTCAGTACTATTCTCAATGGTAATGAATATGGTAAAGAAAAATCAATAAACTAGAAAATCCCCCCGATAAAACCAGCTTTTATCGAGGGGAAAACTAACTGACTGCTAAAAACTTGAAAGTCCATTTACTAACTTTAGTTTTGATGGATGTTCGTTTTTTCTATTTTAAAAAATTTACATTTAAAATATTCAAGAGCCTGATTGGACAAAATCTTTTTTTCCACAAATACGCTAAATATATCCAAGCTCTATACCTCAAAAACCAATCAATAGTTTAGCACAACGAACTTGGGTGTGATAAACCAAGTAGCAGTTTGTTTGAAAATGTATTGCCTATGGATTTGGCTCTGGGTAGGGTTGATTTCTTACAGGGTCATTCAAACTGTGCCCGATACCATTGCTGAAAACATAATTGTAATTTCTAATTCTTTCGTTATTACCTCCTCCGGTTGCGGTACTCGGTAAAGGGGCGGGGTTTCTGTTGACATCTACGCGAAGCCTATTATCCCTTCTTAAAATAATTTTACCAGCATCACCAGGTATGAGGGTTTGAAATTCATAGTTTACATCAAATTCAACCAATGGATCGTTCTGTGTGATATAGGTGGTTATAATATGATATCGTAAGATTAACCGCAGTACATCTATATCGGCTCTTGCCATTACTTCGGCAGGAGTCTCCCCTACAGCAAGTTCTTCCGAACCGGTGATTAATTGAATAACGTTGCCTTCGCCGACGAAAGCGTTGTTATTCAACATTAAATAGGTTCTTCCACTATTGGTCGAGTTATACTCATCAACCATTCCGGCAGCCTCAATAGCAGCTGCTAAATAATCATAATTGTCTCCTACAAGCTCACCATCCTCATTGACTTCATTATTTACGCGGTCAGAGTTGAAAAAGGTCCATGCAGTTATATCTTCAAACGGATCGGTAAGATCAACATCAGGCTCGAAAACAAATCGTTCTTGCAAATCTAAATCACAGCCACATAAAACCATGATAAGTCCGGTCAAGAGGGAAATCTTTATATTTTTATATCTTTTCATTTTAATGACTTTTTCGGTTATGATTAATATCCAGGGGTTTGTTCCAGTAGCGGATTCTCAACAATATGCTCATCAAAAATTGGAAATAATAATCTTTCTTGAGTTAGCGGAGCACCCCCACTGAGAGTGTCTAAAATAGGATTTAATATTTCGATTGCCCGGTTCGTTCTCCGTAAATCCCACCATCTTTGCGCTTCACCTATCAATTCTAGGTGACGCTCATCAAGAATAAAGATTTCCCTTTCCTCCTGAGTACCACCAAATTCTGTTTCGTCAACTAAAGGCAATTGTCTCGCGGTTCTAAACTGGTTGATTAGACTCAATGACTCGGCAGAGTTACCCAACCTGTTCTCTATCTCGGCCAAATACAAAATAATGTGAGCATATCTAAATAGCACTATATCAGTATCATCTAAACTGACATTGTAATTGAACTTGTTATACTTTGCCAGTCTGGCGTTACCAAGCCCCTTGCTTTCTAAGTTCGTGAAATTTTCTCTAGACAGGTAATACCGAAAATCTCCGTAAACGGGAGCCAAGGAATCTTGCTGCTCACCATTTTCATCAGTAAAAGGTACAATTCTGGTCAGTACAGGATCTGTATCGGGATATTTCGTTACCCAACCTAAAGAATCGATCGGGAATTTTTCTCTCCATTTAGTTTCTAAGGCAGGTGATAACGTGAATGAGGGTATTCCGGCAAAGAATAATGAAAAAACACCCGATCTATTGGCATTGCCCGAACCTTGTGATTCATCAAGACTAAAACGCAATGACATTATCAATTCTGGCCCTTCTTGCACTTTCATGGGGCCATCACTTTCTGAATTAACGTCAAAAGGATCTCCATTATCGTTCAAAAAAAGGTTCTGCCATGCCTCTGCGGAGGTCGTAAGTTGAAAGCGATTACTATTGACTATTTTCAAAAGTGCAGCCTTTGCATTCTCATCATCTCCCAAAAATCCGTATACGTCTGCTTGTAAAGCCCATATACTTGTTAAGGAAAATCGATATGGGTCGGCAATGTTATTAATTGGCATATTAGACGCTGCAGCCAACATATCAGGAATCACGATTTCGTTTAGTATAGTTTGCGCATCCGTGCGTGGTTTTTGTAAATCGTTTGGAGTTCTTGTCGGTTCCTTAAACATTGGTACAGATCCCCAAACACGCACGGCCTGAAAATAAGCATAGGACCTTAGTGCTTGCGCCTCAGCGAGTAACCCAGGGTCGAAACCATCAATCAGCGGGATATTTACAACGGCCTCATTTGCGCGATTTACCATTTCATAGAAGTCGTTCCAGCGTAAGGCAGGCGAGTTTCCAGAGGTTACATCGTTAGTGGTAAGTTCAATATTATTCGCGTTTGCACCATCATTACCGTTTATGTAACTATCTCCTCTAAATTCACCCCATAGATAATGTTTTACCCTAAATGCGGGTTGCATCGCATCGTAAATACCGATAACTGCCGCTAGGGCATCATTATTACTTCTAAAAAAATTTTCTGGGTCGATTTCACTAATTGGAGATTCATCGACCAGTTCTTCGCAGGATATCGTAGCCGTCAAAACCATGAAGACTGACATCACCCTTGTGATATTATTTGTTATATATTGAAATTTCATCATTACCTAATTTAGAATTTGAGATTTAGACCTAAAATTACTTCACGATCATTTGGATACCTTAAGTTATCCAACCCTGGCTGAAGCGGATTACCTCTCGAACCCAATTCAGGATTAAAACCTGGGTAATTGGTCCAAGTCAATAAATTGTTTCCCGAGATATAGAAAGAACATTTTTTTAAGAAGCCCAAATCGTCTAATATCGATGTGGGTAAATCATAACCCAGACGTACAAACCTCAGCTTAATAAAGCTACCATCGGTTACAAAAAAACTATTTGGTCTGTCTCTATTTTGAGGTACCCTGCTCAATCTTGGATAAACAGTTACATCCCCAGGACTTTGCCAAGAACCTTCAATACGATTTGGACCCGGTGTCTCGTTCGACGAGTTCAAATCATTTCTCAGTTCGTCCCAACGTCTCCAGGTATCGTTACCTAAGGTAAAATCAAAAAGAAAGCTAAGACTGATATCCTTATAGGCGAAGTCGTTAGAAAAACCACCAAATGATTGTGGAAGACCGTTTCCTATAACTTGTCTATCTTCATTGGTGATTACAAAATCTCCGTCAACATCGTCCCATATTATATCACCCCCTTCTGCAACCCTTCCATCGTTCCGAATTTGGTTAATTTCACCAGTAAATTCTTGGCCGTTCAGCGTGTAATTGGTGAATTCTCCAGCTCCATTAAAATTAGGGGTCAGTTGCGTACCGTCATCAGTAAAGGCGTTGGATTCATCATATTGATAGACTCCTAGATTCTCAAAACCAAAAATATTTCCTATCGGTTCGCCTTCCTCAATGATGTAGTTACCCGATTGAAATGGGGTACCACCTGCAAGTCTTGTAACCTCGTTTTCCTGAAAACTGATATTGAAATTACTGTTCCAGCTAAAATCTTTACTTCGAATAATAGTTCCACCTATATTCAAATCAATCCCCTGATTTCTGACAGCACCAACATTTTGTCGAATTCCCCCAAAACCTGATTCTTCGGGCAGAGGTACGTTTGCTAGCAGGTCTTCGGTGTCTTTCCGCCACAAATCTAAATTAACGGTCAATCGGTTCCGAAACATCCCCAAGTCAAAACCCAAATTTGTTGCATTGGTACTTTCCCAACTCAATTCCGGATTACCGAGCCTTGTCGGCTGAACTCCACTGATTCCATCATAAATAGCGCCTGGAACAAAGGCGGATGTAAATTCATAATCGCCTATTCTATCATTGCCCGTTTCCCCATAACTTGCTCTTAACAATAAATTATTTATAGTACCGCTGTCTCTTAAAAAAGACTCATTGCTTATTCTCCAACCTATAGATCCAGATGGAAAATAACCAAATTCCCGATTTTCGCCAAAACGGGAGGAGCCGTCACGTCTAAGCGTAGCACTAATTAAATATCTATTATCAAAGTCATAGTTAAAGCCGGCAAAAAGCGAAAACAGATTACTTCTTGTATTGAATGTTTGGCCAGCATTAATTGCCAAACCATCAGGGTCGGCATTATTAAAGGTCTGGATATCTTCGGATACAAAAAGTGCATTCGAAATTCCAAATTCCTCTTGGTAACGCTTTAAAATTTGCATCCCTGCAAACGACGAAACACTGTGTTTCCCAAATTTGTTGGTATAGTTTACGAAGTTTTCCTGTTGAATATCATAATCTGTTCTATCTCTAATACTAGCCAAAGGGTTTGTATTTCTCGGGTTTAAGACCAGTAGTGGCTGAAAATCGTTATTCTTTCGTAGTCTAAAATTAATGCCCAACGTAGATTTGAATGAGAATGAAGGGGTAAATTTATATTGTAAAGAATTAAAACTTTGACCTATCCAAGTTCTTAACTTAAGCTGTCTTAAATTCGCTTCCGCCAGCGGATTCTGACGCCCGGCAATTTCGGGAGTAAAGTCGCCATTCGGTTCCAAAACGGGAAAGTATGCAATTCGTTCCACCAACTGTTGGAAAACTTGATTTTCACTTAAACCGTTTAATTCTTCAAATGAAGCGGCAAAACTAGAACTTATAGAAAATTTTTCACTTGGAATGAAATCCAGTTTAAATCGCGTGTTAATTCTTCTGAAGTTACTATTGACCACGATTCCATCTTCATTTAAGAAACCAGTGTTCCAATATGCCCGTAGTTTTTCGCTACCTGCACTTAAGGCCACATTTACTTGGTTTCTAGTTCCTGCTCTGGTTATCAGTTCCTGAAGATCGAATGAATTACGCAAACCCAAGCTCAATGAGTCCCGTTGATTACCAGTAGGGTTTTGCCTTTGGGCATCGGTCCTGCGAACATCTTCATAAAATAGTCGTTGTCTCGTATTCGCTACAGGTATGGCGCCATTCAATGTATTGATACCGGTAACTACATTTACATCAATACTAACGTCCCCGGCTTTTCCCGACTTGGTCGTAATCAAAACTACACCATTAGCCCCCCTTGTACCATAGATAGCCGTTGTGGCACCATCTTTTAAGACCTCCAAAGATGCAATATCATTTGGGTCAATATTATCGATATTATCCAATTGTTGGCCATCAACAACGTACAGCGGTCCTGTTCCTCCCGCGCTAAAAGTAGAAGTACCACGCACACGTATATCAAATCCAGCTCCGGGACCACCATTTGATGCAATTTGTACACCTGCTAATCGCCCCTGAACACCTTCAAAAGCGTTTGATGGGCTTACTTGGGCAATTTCCTCAGATTTAACCGAAGTCAAAGCACCCAGCACTTTTTCACGTGCTACCGTGGCATAACCTATTACCACTACTTCATCTAAGGTCTCAGAATCCTGTTGCATTGACACATTCAAAGTTGTTCTCTGGCCCAAAGTCTCCTCGACCGTAGCAAATCCTATATAGGAAAATACGAGAACGTCGTTGCCATTTCGCAAAGTAATGGAGTAATTACCATCAAAATCAGCGCTAACACCATTATTTGTCCCTCTTTGAACAACATTTACACCTGGCAACGGGTTTCCTTCAGGACCAGTAATGGTTCCTGTAATTGTTTTTTGGGCCGTTGTCGAAAATGAAAAAAGCCCGAGTGCGAAAACTAGCAAAATGCAGAAACGCACTTTGATTCTCGCTGAGTTAGATTTCGTTTTGTGCATACTAGTTAATTTTGGTTTATATTCAATTGATTGATATACAATCGATTGTATTATAACTATCAAATAAATCTTTCCTATGAAAGCAGATTAAAACTACAATCGATTGTATTATTAACAATACTATGTTAAACAATTCCCAAAACCATCCTGTACTGTGCTGCTTTCAAAACTTTTATCGCACGAATAAGAGTTCAAAATAATTTCTTTCGATTTACAGCACAGTACAGGATGGGAATTGAAAAAAAACCTATTAATATAGTAATTAGAAGGATGATATCCTTTTGAGTTGTTTGAGTTAGTTTAGTTTAAGGGGGTGGACTTTCAAGTCCGCCCCCTTTTCTCCTAAAAAGGTATACATTCCTGTCTATAAGTAAAAAGTAACCTTCTGTTAAGCCCATATAATATATTCCTTACATGAAACTCGCAGCAATAGATATCGGGTCAAATGCCATTCGCCTACAAATCGTTAGAGTTTACGATGACGGAGATTTGGTCAGTTTTAAAAAACTAGAGTTTTTACGTTTTCCGCTCCGGCTCGGCCACGATGTTTTTACTTCAGGAAAAATATCGTTTCCCATAGCGGAAAAATTTGTGAAGCTAATGACAACATTTAAGTTACTTATCGAGCTGTATGAGGTAGATGATTATTTTGCGGTCGCCACATCGGCAATGCGAGAGGCAACCAATGCTGAGGAGCTTAACAATCATATCCGCAAAGAGACCAGTCTACAAATAAGCGTCATATCTGGCGAAATGGAGGCCCAAATTCTAAATAAAGCGATTATTCCAATTCTCCAAGATCGAAAATACGTTCATATCGATGTTGGTGGCGGAAGTACCGAACTCAACTTGATTTCAAGTGGAAAACTTACTGAAAGCCGTTCGTTCAAAATAGGTTCGGTTCGTAAACTTTCATCAACGCAACGCTCAGAAATCCTTGACGGAATTAAAGACTACATTAAGAGCTCCGATTTTAACAAAACCAAAAACATTGTTGGTATTGGAACAGGTGGAAACATAAACAGGCTATATGGCCTGGCGAATAAGGCCAATAATATGACCTTGTCCCTTGCTGAGTTAAAAGCAATTCGCGCGTACGTCAAAGAATTTAGTTTAGAACAACGTATGTCGATTCTAAAAATGAATCCAGACCGGGCTGATGTTATCGTACCTGCATCGGAAATCTATATCAAAGTGCTCAAAGAGATGGGAAGTGACCAAATACTGGTACCTAAGGTAGGGCTTAAAGATGGTTTGGTCTATGAACTCTACGAAAGGGTCTCCCATAAGCGCTTATCGAAAATCGAATACTTAGGATAAATCCATTGACTTATACTGCCGGTCACACCAATCCGGTATCCTTCCAGCTTTTTGAGTTGGCCGAGTCGATGACCGCTTCACAAACTTTCTGTGTCATTAGGGCATTCGCGAAAGTAGGCTCGCAGGGTTCTCCCGTTTCCAGACTTTTCAGAAAGTCTGCAACTTGGTGTACAAAAGAATGCTCATATCCGATTGAAGTTCCGGGAATCCACCAACGGTCCATATACGGTTGATCGCTGTCGGTTATTAGAACCCTACGCCAGCCCCGTACTACGGCTTCATCAGAATGATCGAAAAGTTCTACATAGTTCATTTCATGCAAATCCCATCTTAGGGAAGCATGCTCTCCATTTATTTCAAGTGTAAACAATGCCTTATGACCACGTGCGTATCGTGTTGCCTCAAAAAGCCCTAAGGAACCGTTCTCAAAATGGCAATGAAAAATACAGGCATCGTCGATACCCACTTTCTGTACCTCACCGGTTTCTTGATGCACCCGTTCTTTTATAAAGGTTTCGGTTACGGCAGAAACATCTTTTATGGGACCGTTCATCCACATGGCACTATCGATACAATGCGCCAAAAGATCACCTGTCACCCCAGATCCTGCCGCATCAACATCCAATCGCCATAGCGCTTCGCCCCCTTGGGGCAATTCTGGATTGATGGTCCAATCTTGCAAGAAGTTGGAGCGGTAATGGAATATTTGGCCTAGCTTACCCGAATCGACAATCTGTTTTATGAGCGTAACTGCAGGGATTCTTCGATAGTTGTAGAAAACGGTATTGGCAACGCCGGATTTTTCAATGGCATCTACCATCGGCTGTGCCTCAGCTACCGTTCGGGCCAAAGGCTTTTCGCAGAGTACCATTTTACCCGATTCCGCAGCGGCGATGGCAATATTGGCGTGCATATCGTTGGGTGTACAGATATCAACTGCATCGATATCGTCACGGGCGATAATCGCTTTCCAATCCGTTTCATATGATTCGTAGCCCCATTGTTCGGCAAAAGCTTTTACCTTTTCTTCGGTACGGGCACATACCGCTTTCAATACAGGTCGATACTCCAATTCTGGAAAGAAATCACCGATACGCTTGTATCCGTTGGTATGTGTTCTGGCCATCAAACCTGTTCCGATCATTGCCACCCGTAGTACTTTTTTAGTTTCCATCCTTGTATACTTTTAAATTAAATTGTGTTCTTAGAATCTATTTTAAATATCTCGATTATTTCAAAACAGAATCTTAAATTATAGTAGCGGTCTTAAAACCTCTTCAATATAAATGCCGTCTTTTGCGGTTACTCCATCAGGGTCGGTTATCGCCTCGTCGGCCTCGTCTTCCACGATAATCCAACCTTCAAAACCACTATCTTTTAAGTACGTGGTTATTCCTTCAAAATCGATAATACCGGTACCCATAGCGGCCCATCGACCATCTTCGAACATGTCTTTGTAATGTATGCAATTGACAATATCGCGATATTCCTTGATTACTTTCAAAGGATCCATCCCTCCTTTTGCCATATGACCCACATCAGGTGTATATTTTATCACACGATGATCCAACCCGTTAAGTAGAATTTTATAGTCTTCCTCGGTTCTATAGATCGAACCCATGGGCGAATTCGGATGATAAGAGCAAACGATACCTTCTCCCGCAGCCCGTGTCGCAATATCGTTTACGCAAGTCAGCAGGTTTTGTTGTCTTTCGCTTAGGTTTTCGCGGTCTTGCCCCGGCATTTGTACCAAAAGAAAAATCGCTTCGGGAAAATGTTTCATAAACTCGATCCACTGGTCTGCATTTCGCCTTTCTTCATCGGTTTCCTTTTGATTTCGCCAATCCTCAACATGGCACAAAACGGATAATTCTATATTGTTTCGGGCCAAAGCTTCCTTAAAAATCAACGGATCTTCAAAGCCGTTCATAAAGCCGGTGTCAGGTTCGATACTTTCAAAACCTGCTTTTGATATGACCCCTAAAATATGTTCCAATTTGTTTTTATAGGTTTCGCCGGACATGGCCCAAGTATAAGTTTCACATCCGATTTTTATTTTTCCCATTTCTTAGTTTGTCTTAATCAATACTTTCCATTCAACCACTTTATGACCCTTGGATTGAAATCTTCCAATTTTTCCCAATGGAATGCATGCCCTGCGCTATCGTATAAATGCAGTTCGCTATTCGGAATGCCATCGGCTACCTCGTTTGCCATCCATTCGGGTATAAATTGATCTTGTTTACCACCAATGACCAGACAGGGCGATTTGATTTGTGGCAATTGCTCGACGACATTATGCGAGATACAGGCATGCGCCTGACCTTCAAGCCCATGTAAGGGTTGTGGCATTGCATCCAAAGCAGCTCCTTTTTGACCTTCTAACATTTCTTCATACTCCGTATCATCGTCCCATGTGGACTTATGGAAAATGAGCAATTGTACAAAGTTCGCAAACTGTTCGGGGCGCAGGTGTGCCTTCGCGTCCATCATATGTTTGAAAATGGCTTTCCCCTTTCGATCACAGCTTGCCCATGGGCACATCAAAACAGCGGCCTCTACTTTGTCAGGATGTCTAATGGCAAGTTGAAGGCCAATCGCTCCACCCATAGAGACACCCACCACCGCAGCACTTGAAATATTCAAAGCCTCTAAAAGTGCAGCACTATCGTCAGCCATTTGGGCGGTTGTGTAAGGCCCCTCAGGTTTATCCGAAGCCCCTACTCCCCTATTATCGAACAAAATACATCGGTACTGTTTTTCCCAAAAGGAAACATGCTTTTCCCATACGGAACAAGGGGCGGTAATGCCCATAATCAACAATAAGGGCTTGCCCGAACCCCGCTCTTCATAGTATAATTGAATACCATGGGCTTCTATAAAAGACATGTCGCTAGTTTATCTGAAAGTACTAAAATTCATAAAATTTAGAACCTATTTCTGAAAACGTTGATTATTCCCATCCGTGCTGTTCGCGCACTTCGACCAATTTGGCCAAAATATCGTTCCAAGTTTGTTGTTTTAGCATCACATCATTATCGAACATACAGCCGTCCCAACAAATGTGTTTAAAAGCTTTGGTCAAATTACCAGTGCCATCGCGCAGCCAATAGCCAGCGTCTTTGGCCACATCCAATTTACCATTGGGATCGGTCGCCAAACAATGGCGGCCCGTTTTATCATGTGAACCTGTGCCATGTACCGTACCGTCGTTCTGTGCTACATGGAAGTCAATAGTCCAAGGCCGTAAAGCATCGGTTACCGTTTTCAGGCCATCTTCTAAAATACTTCTGTCGGACCAATCGTAGTCTTTCGGAAGGATACGGTGCTCGGGAGCATTGTAACCCAATAAATATAATAAGGTATGCGACATATCGGCCTGAAAACCTATATTCGGTCGATCCACGGCTTCCAAGGTTTCGACCATATACTTCCAACTGTGCATACCGCCCCAGCAAATTTCACCTTCTGCAGCCAACTTTTCATTGTAATCCGCTGCAACGTCACAAGCTTCGCGAAAGGTCTTTGCAATTGTTGCCGTATTGTTCGAGGGATCTTTTGCCCAATCTTCGGGGCCCGAAGCGGAATCGATTCGAATTACACCGTACTTACGTACACCATGGTCCCGCAAAACTTTTCCAAAATGACAGGCTTTGCGCACCATTTCCACAAACGTTTCACGATCATCATCGGAACCTAATGTAGGACCTCCCCAGATGGGAGCGACCAAACTACCTACGTTCAAATCGTGACCCGCTATCTTATCAGCAAGCTTTTTTATGTCGTCATCGGAGCTATCGATATTGATATGTGGATCTAACAGTCCTAGATCGATACCGTCGAACTTATTACCGTTCGCCTCGGCTGCCGCTGTCATTTCAAGCATCTTATCGAACGGAATAGGAGGTTCGGAATCAGGCCCTTTACCGACAAGGCCAGGCCAAGTCGCATTGTGTAGTTTAGGGAAATTATTTTGCATGATGTAAAAGTTTTAAGAGCCTGCCTGACCGGCAGGCAGGTTGATAGGTTTATGAGTTTATGTTAAATTTTTTGTTTGTTTTTTCAAATACCTCTAAAAATTACAATTTTAAATCGGGATTCTTGGGGCCGAAATGTTTTAGCATAACGATGGGATCGGTCTTGCTTTTATTCGTGATAGTCACGCCTTCTTTGGCCGCTTTTTCGGTGACAAAATATTCGTCATGGGTCAGCTGCCCGTAGCGTATCATAGATGGGGTTTCAATGTCCCAAACGCCCATCGTGCCGTGGCCCTGCATCATGATCATTCCGTAACAGGCACTGTCTTTGATAGTCACCGTCTGTGCCGGGAGCACCGTCAATTCTTTGGCGCTAAAGGCGTCGGAACGGTAGCAAATCCATTTATCCATATATCCTTTTGCTTCCATTTCGTCAAGCGGCTCAACCGGAATAGGAGCCATAAAACGGGTCTCCAGCATATTGGGGTCCGTGTTGAGCTCCCAATCGATGACTTCCATTAATTGATCGTAATCACCCATTCGGTCTTCAGGGGTTCCATTCCATAACAATTCTTCGGGGATGATTGCTTCGTTCACCAACGATTGGTACATGGCAAACACGTCGGAAGCCTTTTGGGGTTCATAGGTACACATACTACCCGGCGCATGCAGCATTCCCGGGGGTACGTCCCAGCCCGTTCCGGGTTCCAATCGGAAGGCCGATGAAAAGTTTGTGATTTTATTATCCCCCTTAGTGAAATTCATCAGACATTCCTTAATCTGCTCTTTAGTTGTACCGGGGGTAATGCCAAAAAAAGTATAGGGAAAATCCCCGCCATGGTTGTTCACCTGAGGGGGAAAGTAATAGGCTTCCGGCTTCCCTTTTTGGTCTATTTTGGCTGCGTGTTCGTCATTGTGATGTATATGGTGCGGTAACGGCCCCATATTATCGAAAAACTTGGAGTACATCGGCCAACTTTCATATTCGTTCCACAAACGGTCGCCTATGATTTCACCTTTAAGTTCATCGATGACATCCTTTAGCAATATTTGAACTTCTTCGCCGTCGTCTTCCAAAACAACCGGACTCAAACCTTCATTTTTACCAGTCAAGGGGCCATTTTCAGCGGGTGTAGTGGATGAGAACCAGCGCTCATCAATACCACCACGTTCACCGCCCAATACATAATAATCGTCAGGGTGTAATTTGATCCGTCGTCCAGGAACGCAAAAAGACCGGGGTACCCAAGTCGGGGCCAGACGCAAAATGCCCTTGCCCTGTTCCAATGCTTTTTCTGCCAATGTTGCCATAGTATTCTGATTGTTTAATTTAAAAGGATGTTACAAATTCTGTGAGTTTTTCAGATTCGAGAACTTCTATCTCTAAAATATATTTTCTTCTCTCCCCGGGCTCCAAGTAGATAAGTGTTTCTTTCTCCCTAGCTTCTTTTTGACCGATAGGCGGATGGGTACCGGGCTCCAAAGCGGTTACGTATTCATTCTTGCCCCAGTGTTGCCAATTCGTTAGCCAAGGCAATTCTTTTTTGGGAAAACGCATGGCCAGGGCCAAATCAAGTTTCGGATTATAAACACCACAACAGGCCATACCTTGATTGTCTTCTTCTATATCTACAAAGGCAACGGATTCCCCTGTACCGGAATGGGTTTCCATAGGAGCCGAGCAGGTACGGAAATCATTGTCTTCATTAAAAATCATTCTATCTTGGGCACTATCTCGTGCTTGCCAGTTGCCTTTCCACAACAATTTCGTACCCTCATCGATCAATGGCCATCCAAAGTTAACATGGTACAAAAGCATGTGGGGCACTTTCTCATTGCCCCGGTTCAGCACCTCGTCGCGAATGTTTATTTTGGCCTCGCCCAACCTACCCGAAATGGTGCGTCTGAGTTCTAGCACCGGACCAAAAACCTGAGCCTCTCGAACAAGACCGGTAATGCTCATATCCATCTTGCCTGCTACCGGGTCTGGCTGAACGATGGAGACTATCTCTGCAGCCGTGTTACTAATGCGCCCATGCAGACCACGATTTCCAAATTCATCTTCTTCGGGGCCACCGATGTGTGATAGGCCACATGTAGTCAAAAGCCCACCGCCAAAATTGCGTAACCAACCAATGCCAGTATTAGAAAAACGGTCTGGTGGTAAAGTACCTACAGCACTCAACCATGCCAGGCTTTTTTCATTGAAAAAAGCTTCGGCAATGTCCATCGCCCTATCGATTACCACTTTGTAACGAAGCCCGGTTCCGGTGTTTATCCAAGCGATACGGGTACCACGTGCTGCTCCATTATCCAAAACAGCCGTTTCTATACCACCAATCTGAGCTGCGTTCGAAATTTTATCGTGACTGTTTTGTATTTTTTGAAGTTTGGACATTGATACTTAAACAGCGTGTTTTTTAATCATATCTCGAATGAACGTAAATCCCTTTTCGGCCATATCCCAAGGTTGGGCAAATTCGCGCCATACATTGATTGAATTGGCAAAATCGACATCGTTTCTGGTGAAGCCTTCTATGGTATACCAGCCGTCGTATCCGATTTTTGCTAGAGTAGCGAAACTTTCGTCCCACGGTACGTGACCAGCTCCTGGTGTTCCCCTATCGTTCTCGCTGATGTGCACATGTCCAAGATGCGGAGCTATGGTTTCAATGGCATCACTTAACTTTTTCTCTTCGATATTGGCGTGATGGGTATCGAACATCGCCTTTACATTGGGATGATCTGCTTTTTCGACCAGATATTTCAATTGGTCCATCGTATTGCACAGATAGCATTCAAAACGGTTCAAAGCCTCTGGAGTTAATACTAAGTTGGTCTGTGCTGCATACGCACCGGCCTCATGCAAAATTTCGGCACTCCATTTGTATTCTTCTTCTTGTGGAGCTTGTTGTGCAAAGGTGGCAAAAGCCGAATGAAAAGGCCCGCACATTACTTCTGCACCTAAATCATGACAACGGTCAATGGCCCACTTAATGCGCTCCAGCCCTTTGGCCCTCACTTCTGGTGAAGTGTGAATCGGGTTTTCATCTGCGCCCACTACCCCCACGGCAGTTACGGCGAGCCCAATATCCTCTGCGTGCTTTCCCAATTTTTTGTACCCCTCAAGATCTGGAGAACCGATGGCAAATTCTACACCATCGTAGCCGATTTTCTTTAATCGGTCCATTATGGGAATAAGATTATCGGAAACCCCGGCAGACCAAGCCAATACATCAAAACCGATTTTACTCATAAATTATAAATTTTTCAATCGAATATTGCGGTACTCCACCTTCATTGGTGGGCCTACGTGCACTTGCACCCCTAAATATCCTGATAATTTTCGATTTATGGTATCATTATCGGTAACATCGCTCATTAAAATTCCATTTATGTAGTGTTGCAGGCGATTTCCTTTAGCAACAATATGAACATCATTCCAATCTTCATGCTTTATTTTGGTTTTTAAAGAATCGGATTCGCCCAAAGACGCGACCACTTCCCTACTCTGCCAGCAGTTCTTCTGTACGTTCGCGCGCAAGGATCCGGGGGCATCGGGGTCATCTTGACTGTTTATATTCACCTTTTCACCGCGGTAGGCCAAAGTGGCCCTTTTCTTTTCCTCATAATTTTGCCCAGTGTATCTGATTTTACCATCGATATCGGCCTGATACCCTCTTAGGGCATGTGGAATGGTGTCTATTTTATCGCTTCGATAATTGATACCACTGTTTCCCGATTCAGCAATCTTAACTTGTAATTTTAATTCGAAATCTTCGGGTTGGCCGCCCTGCCATACAATAAAGGTATTACTCTTTAAAAGCGTCTCTGGAGTCACTACGCCGGTAAGATTTCCGTTTTCTACACTCCAATAGGTTGGGTCGCCTTCCCATTCGTCTAAAGTTTTACCGTCAAAAATGGAAACGAAACCGTCATTTTCAACTTCCTCGGTACCGACCTCTTCTTTTTTTGGAGCGGTTTTTTGTTCATTGCAAGACTGCAATGAAGCAATCAATATCACTAAAAAAACGCTTATAAATTTTTCAATAGTCTTCATAGTTTGCATAAATTATTCAGTTTTTGGCCTTGGAGGCTTATTGTAATATATGGTTAGACCGTCCTTGCCTGCCACAACTATATCTTTTCTGGCGTCATAGTCCAAATCGGAAACGCAGAAGTAAACTCCGGTTCCTTTCCCTTCGCCATAGGCTCCGTAGTCGATGACCTGTTTGCTGAAATGATCGCCCGTCCAACGGAAATAGTAAAGCCCGACAGGGTCATATCCCCCGGGATCCTTACCATTATGGGCCTTGTAACGTTTGCCCGTAATCAATTCGCCTTGTCCGTCACCATCGAGGTCTTCCCATTCCATGGTGTGGTATTGTGAGTTGAAGGGGTCTATTACATGCTTCACCCATTTTGTATCACCCAAGTTTTTTATTGGTTTCTGCTCGTACCAGTGCAAACCATACCCATGCCCCTGACCAACGATTAAATCGGACAACCCATCGGAATTTACATCTACTACCAAGATGGGAACACTTGCTGTGCCCAATTCGAAAGCTTCGTGAAAAATCCAATTTTCGCCAAACGGATTCGAGGGAGCTTCCAACCATCCGTTCGGTACAATCAAATCATGGCGCCCATCACCGTTAACATCCCCAAAACCTAGACCGTGACCGTGTTCACCGGTTATACCATACGATCTAAACGCTCCTGTTCCTTCACCGTTTTCATCCAATACCAATCGATGAATTATCAAAGAATCGTTGGGTGTATTTGGTACTATCTCCAAAACTCCATCCATGTCAATATCCCATGCACGTGTCGTTTCTATATTCCCGACTTCGGCGATCAAATGTTCGGGCCATTCTTCATTGTTTCCGGTATTTTCTTTCCAGACCAGTTCTTTGCCAAACCAACCTCCAGTAACGAAATCCATTTTGCCGTCACCGTTAACATCCAAAGGTATGGTCGAAAAATGGTCGTAATACTCACCGTAGCGTTTGGGCTGACCAATAGCTTGGCGTTTGGAGTATTCGGGACCTTCATACCAAAACCCACCTGAAACTAAATCCAGTTGACCATCGTTGTTTACATCAAAAGCCCCAACGGACTCGTAATTTTCCGAGGCGATATGCTGCTTCGCAAACTTTAAGGGCATGGGTATACTTATATTCGTCTTATGCCCGGCTTGTGCAAAAACCGTATTGCCAATAAAGAATAGGTATGCTACCATAACTGGCCCGCAAAAAAAGACATTACGATACTTCGATAGATATAACCCAATGCCATTTACCGGTCTACAAAAAAATGAACAAGAAAAAGCTCTGAAAAAGCCATTTACCATCTTTAAAACAAGTGATTTAGAAGGTTTATCTAAAATGTTTATTGACCTGCATTTGATTGGTCAGCTCCCGCAAAAATCGGATTGTCCGAGTCTCCTCCTGCTATCAGATAAGCCAAAAGGTCTTTCACTTCATCGGGACCCAAACGATTGATGGTACCCGGGGGCATTAGTGATACAGTCGACATTTTGGTACTAGTTACCTCATCTTTCGGAATGCTTCGGATAACATCAGGTGCATAAGGATTCTGGGAAATCTTGTATTCCTCCCCTTCTTCACTAATCAATCTACCGACAATCGAATTTCCATCTTTCAAGGAGAAAACGGTTGAATTGTACTGATCGGAAATCACGTCATTGGGATCGATAATCGACTTTAGCATATCTTCAGGAGAAAAACGGGTACCAATTTGTGTTAAATCAGGGCCTATATTTTGACCTTCACCTTTCATGGCGTGACATGTAATACAGTTAGTAGCTAAGAACATATTCCGGCCCTGCTCATAATTTCTATTGGTAAGCCCATCTGCCAGTAAGGGCGCGATGTCTTCTTCTTTCCAATTCTTTCTTGGTCCTTTGGGCTGTACCGCGTTGGCCGCCAAATCGTTCCCCGACTTACTCAACAACGAATCACCCGACATTTGGTTGTAACCCTCAAACTTATTTTTGGAAACTTTTGCGAGTGCGTTTTTTCTAGCTTTATCAATGAAACCGATATAGCTTCTGCCGGCCTTGAACGAAAACGCCTTGTAAAACCATTTAAAATATTGTTCACGAAGTTCGGGGGTCCAACCATTCGTGGCATCACTCAGAACAGTACCATAATACGTACTTTGTGCAGGTGGCATATTCTTCAAGGTTTCGGCGATGGCCATGCCGTACCGTGGATTTCGAAGAATCAAATCGGAAGCTTCCGTGGCCGTACCTTCCATAACAGAAGTTTTTTCCTGTGTAGGGGACTCTAACATTGTGAGCGTCTTTTCGACCACTGATGGCTCACCAACATAGACTAAAGTCTTACTCAACAATTGATTAAGAACATCGCTGTTAGCGGGGTAATAATCGGCAAGATAAGCGCCGACCAAGCTCTTGGTCGTGCTACTCGCCTTACCCATACGAGACAAGGTCAGTTCAATAGCACGTACCAAATCGGCCTGCTGCCCCATGCCTAAATTCACATAGTTAATCGCCGTCAGAGCACTTATCAAACGTTCTTGTTGATTCGCATCGCCTTGTCGAGCCAATGCAATTGCCGCTTGTATTTTCTTCGCCGCATCAGTTTC
>ENA-ORXM01000984-ORXM01000984.1-marine-metagenome-genome-assembly--contig:-NODE-984-length-43487-cov-8.043838_pt1 | contig 43487 bp, 34 predicted proteins | sample MGYA00237867_ERZ511480 | MGnify/ENA primary metagenome ERZ511480 (study PRJEB26309, sample SAMN06266103) | marine metagenome | isolation source: Algal blade | place: United Kingdom:Sidmouth, United...
TCGACACCATCAAAACCGCCGTCACCAACCAATGGATCGACCAACCAGCACGAGTCCGCCAACACGAACTCGCCACCGGACCACGCCTCCCCGGACAACTACCGGCCGATGAGATCACCCGTCTCCAACAACGACAGAACGAACTCGCCAACATCATCAACAACGCACGGCCAGAACTCGCCCAGACACGACGCCAACTCAAACAACTCACCATCGACCGACCCGCCATCGCCAACCAACTCGACACCGCTCGGAGCAAACTGGCCAACGCTCGTGAAACGCTCGACGCCTACGACCGGCCGCTCCACCGCCGGAAACACCGCAACGCCATCGACGAAGCGAAGAAGACCGTCGCCGCACTGCCCGACAGAATCGCCGGCTTCGCGGAGAATCTCGCAGCAACCGACCAAGCCATACCGGAACTGACCGCACGCATCACCGACCTCGAAGCCGCCATCGCTCAACTCCCCGACCTCACCAACGAACACACCGACAACACAGACCAGCTCGAACGAGGCGGCGAAGTCGGCGTCAAGGCAACGGGACGGACCACGCTCGACCTCGATCTCGGTGGCCTCGCTCGGCCGAGCAATCAGGACCTGATCGATGCACTCGACCAAGTCGACACCCGTCGCATCGACGGACCCGACTTTGGCATCGAGCGGTAACCGCAAGCGATCGAGAATCAGTCAGAAGCCAAGTCGACGCCGAGGCCGACTCCGGCCCGTCGAACCGCCCTTGGGAAGTGTGGTGGGAAGGTTCCCGGGAAAGATCAGGCCAGAAATCAGCTTTGGGAAGTCTCTCGGGCAGTTGCTCGGGAACTCTGCCGGGCAGTCACTTCGCCACTGTTATCCCCTATGGACCAGCTACTCGACATCGCCCAAGCAGCCGAACGACTCAACGTCACGCCACGCTTCATCCGCCGCCTCATCGCTGAACGCCGGATCGACTACCTCAAGATCGGGAAGTTCATTCGCTTTCACCCCAGCGATCTCGACACTTGGATCGAACACCAACGCATCCAACACCTCACTCACGAAGCCAGCTGACGAATGGAGAATCGAGTGTTCTGGCTTCTGTACACCTCCCCGTCTCGGAATTGAGGCGTTCACCGTTGTTGGGGCGATTTTGGTCACGTCCGATTTCGCTCTCGTTCGCAGTGTGGAACGCTGCCCTCGTGGCAACCCGCCGAGAGCAGCTCTACGCGATGAATCCTGCCGAACGCGTCGACCATGTCCGCAAAGCATGGAGCACCGACCTCGGCCAAGCTCCGAGCGATTTCCGGACGGCGCTGGAAGCCAAAGGAACCGAGCTGCAAGTCGAGCGTGGCCTGGACCTGTAACTCGATGTTCTCACCGCAGCTGAACAACCGCAGGACCAAATGAGACCAGCCGAGCTGTGGTGGGCTCAGTCCCGGCGCTTCGTTGGGAAGTAGATCGACCGAAGCACCTCGAGCAATGCGTCGTCCTGACTGGCTTGCAGACGACGGATCGTCTCAATGGATGTTCGGGCCTTTTTGCTTGCGATTTGCGCATCGCCTTTGGTAATGCCGACCTCGGCGTTGTAGTCGGCGTCAATGCGAAGGCTCTGGAGAGCGACAACGTGTCCCGCCGTTCGAACGAGATCGATTGATGGGAGCGTGAGTTGTTGGGGACCGCTCCATCGCTCCGACTTCCAATCAGGTTTGTTCACGGCGGCATCGGAGTAGTGCTGGCAGCGCGCCACAACCGTTCGGTGAGCCACATTGCGTCGAGCGAGCTGAGCGGCAACCGCATCAGCGAAGAGCATGTGCTCACCTGCTTCGCAGATCGCATGGAAGACGGCGTAGTAGGAAGAGTGGACCGTCGATCTCCACAGACCTGGGGTCGTTCCTACCGCCGTGTAGTTGGCGGCTTGAAGAAACTGGTCAGCAAGCAACGCCGACGTCGACGAGAGTCCACATGCCCGTCTCATGCTCAGCGAACTCTTGATGCTCTGTGGTCGTCCGGCAGAAGAACCCGAGCGACCGTCCCGTACCACGAGCGGCATCGGCCAACTTCTCGGAGGCACGCTCGCAGATCTCAACAGCGGTGTCGTCCCACTCGACAGCATTCAGGACCAACACCATGTCGATGATCGCTTGGTCCGCTTCGGCTTCAAAGACGCGGTAGGCGCAGGCCTTGACATCACCAGCAAGACCGGCGTGTTTCACGATCTCTTGCAGCTCTTCGGTCAGGACGTCCACGATGGACAACTGTAGGCCACTTTCGATCAGGCCAGCTGACGCCAGTTCACCAGCAGGGGAAACGCTCGAGGCGCGAGTCCAAGTCAGAGGCGACTGCTGCTATTCGTTGAACCTAGACAAAGCCTGCGCGCCTCGCGTGAGAACATCGTGAGAACATCCCGGCGGGAAAGGGGGTCAAGAGCGGACAACAGCGGTTTGTCGAGACCGCACGATTCCCCTACGGGCGAGCCGCAGAAGTACCCATCGGGGACCAGCAGGGATCTGCAGTAAACGGGTCAGATCTAATTACGGATCAGAAGGTTTGGGGTTCGAGTCCCTATGGGCGCACTGAAGAAGTACGAAACAGACCCCTTCCGCTGACAGCAGCGGGAGGGATCTTTCGTTTTGGTTCATCATCTGTTCAAGAATCAGGGAAGATTCCTTTACCGAAGATGACTGCAACATCAGCCTCCGATTCGCTGGCCCACCGCAAAGCGAACCGGCATAGCGGTCGGGCCGGAGATGAAAGTCGACGCGAGGTAGGGCGTTGGTCCAGCCAATTCGAGCTCGGGGAGCCGCAACAGGATCTGTCGCAGCAGAGCGTCGATCTCGAGCCTCGCAAGGTTCGCCCCGAGGCAGAAGTGCGGACCGCCGCCACCAAACGCGAGGTGGTCGGCTGCGTTCGGCCTGGTGATGTCAAACCTGTCGGGATCGGTGAAAATCGTGGGGTCGCGGTTGGCGGCGCCGTAGTACATGACAACTTTGTCTCCCACGGCAATGTCCTTCCCGCCAAGCGTGGTGGCTGCCGTCGCCGTCCGGCGCATGTAGATGACAGGAGAGACAAAACGCAGCATCTCCTCGATGGCATTGCCGAGCAACCCATCGAGGTTGCTGCGTAGCGCTGCCATCTGCTCGTCATCGCGCAAGAGCTCGAGCATTCCCCCGGACACGAGATTGCGAGTGGTGTCACCGCCAGCATCCACGAGCAGCATGAAGAACAAAGCAAAGTCGATCATGTCGAGCTGTTCTCCGTCGACTTCGGCGTTGATGATCCTGGTCGACAAGTCCTCGCCAGGTTCGGCCGACTTCTTGCCGTACACCTCTGCTGCATAGGTGAACATCTCGGTTTGGGCTTGGCGTCGTTGCTCGGTCGTGACGGCGTCGCCAGACGAGTGAAGGATCTCGGTCAGTTTGTAGAGCTCTCGCCCATCTTCCAGGGGAAGACCCATGAGATCGGCAATGAGGTAGCTCGGCATCTCGCCAGCAAGGTCAGACACGAGGTCGCACTCCCCTCGCTCGATCACTTCGTCGATGATGGCCACAGCGAGCCCTTCAACACGTTCGGTCAGCTGACGAACGTTGCGGGGCGTGAAGTCGCTGCTGATGAGCCGTCGCAGACGGGTGTGATACGGCGGATCAGCCATCAACATCATCTTGTGATCGCCGAGGATGGCACTGGCGTCGGGATCATCAGCTGGATCAGCCGGGTCGCTGATCATGATGGTTGGTTCGCTCGAGAACGTCTCGTGCTCGCGACCCACCCTGCGGACCTCCTCGAAGCCGGTGACCGCCCAAAAGCCAGCGCCACCGGGTTCTTCGTGCCAGTGCACGGGATCGTTGGCTCGTAGCCACTGGTACAACTCGGCGGGATGACCGTCGGCAAAGGTCGTTGCGGAGAGAAGATCGATATCGGGAGGTGTCACCATCCTGCGATGATTGCAGGTGACACTGTCCGAGCGCCATTGTGGTCATGGCCTTGACCACCTTGACCTGCTACTCTGGAGTCAAGAACGTCAAGGTAAAGAGGGAAGTATGAGCACCACAGGGTGGATCGACGATGCGTCGGCGGCATTCGAGTCGGCGTTGATCGAACTCGTCGGCGAGCAGCAACCTCAGCTCGACGCTGCAGAAGCTGGTCGCCGGGCAGCACTCAAGGCGGTCAGCGGCGCGATGTGGACCAACACTGTTGGCCCCTTCTACGACACCGAGGGCGTCATGACCCTTCTGGGTGGTGTCTCGAAGCAAGCAGTCAATGACCGTGTGCGGCGCCATCGCTTGCTGGCGCTTCGCACCGGCTCGGGCCGGCTGGTCTATCCGGCGGCACAGTTCTGCGACGAACGCGTCGTCGACGGACTCGGCGATGTCCTCGATGTTCTGGTTCCTGACAACACCGAAGCGTGGATGGTGGCCTCATGGCTCACCACACCCGACCCAGAACTCGATGCTCGCTCCCCAATTACCGCGCTGCATGCTGGCGCTGTCGATGACGTGCTCCGGGCGGCTCGCGAGCTGGCCAGCGCGTTGCGAGGCTGACCCAGGAATGGCCATCGATCTCGACCTCGGCGAGCCGCCGGACGACTCCGCCTCTCTCGAGCGGTTCCCCGTTCGTACCCTTCGAGCGGGCACGTCGATCTACCGCATTCATCACCACGAGTTGGGGCCGTTCTGGTTTGGATCAGCCGAACCCGAGGCCGACACGGGTGGTCGCTTCGATCTCGCGCCGCCCAAGGGGTCGTCCTACTGGGCGCTTCAAGCAGATGCAGCCTTCCTCGAACGGCTCGCCCGTCGCCCCGTCACCATGCTGCCCCTCGAACTCCTCGATCGCTTTCAGCTGTCGGTCGTCGCAGTACCCGATGATCTGATCGTGGCCAACAGTCCAGTGAAGCGAGCCAGGTCATTCGGCCTCACCGGCGAGTTCCACACCACGGGCCAGTACTCGATCACTCGACGGTGGGCAGTCGCTCTCGCAAAAGCCGGGCATCGCGGGTTGCTCTCGATCCCCCGCCACGACGTCACCGCCAAACTCCGGGCGCTCACCTTGTTCGGGCGCGGCGGCGAGCACCGACCCAAGGGTTGGAAGGCTCACACTGCGCCACTGCCCTCGGCGCTGCTGGACTCGATGAGTGGATGGGGTATTCGTTGCCTGCCGATCCCCTTCGAAGTCGAAACCGTCGATCCCTGAGCGCGCCGACTGTCAGTGCGACAACAGACCTTCAGCAGCGAGATAGCTCTCTTCATTGAGCGTTTCGATCACGCGACGGCCCTGCCCGAAAAGCACTCGGTGGGAAGAAGCGTGGAAGGGCCGGAAGAACATGTCGACCTCGAGGCCCAGAAGGTCGGCCAGGTAGGCGTTGATCACGCCACCGTGACAGGCAACGACGATGGTCTCGCCTGGGTGGGGAACAATGGTGGACTCAACAGCCCAACCAACTCGGCGCCGGAAGTCGGTAGAGCGTTCGGTGTACGGGTAGGCGTCCCACTTCTGGGTCTGAACGAACCGTTCCCAGACACCCTTCATCGCTCGCTCGCCAATCGTGTCGACGGCTCGCTGGTTCTGTGGAAGATCGCCGTACATGTGGATCTCTTCGAGTTCTTCGATCACCGTCACGTCGAGGTCGTGATGTTTGGCAATGGCTTTGCCCGTGTCGTTCGCCCTCGACAGCTGCGAGCTGTACACCGCATCGATTTTCTTGTCGGCGAAGAACCTGCCGACGCACTCGGCCTGTGCCCGACCGAACTCCGACAGCGGAGGATCGACCCAGTCAGCCGACACCGACGTCGCCGGATCAGGCCACTGTTGCTGGCCGTGTCGCACGAGGATGAGCGTGCCCGTCTCCGGCTGTCCGGTCAGGAACGCCCGGTCGATCGGCGACGGTGTCCTCTCGGCTGGCTCAGGTGCGGCTGGCTCAGGTGCGGCTGGCCTGGGCGCAGCTGGCTTGGGTGTGTCCGGAGTCGATGCCATCACGCAAGCATGCCGGTGGCAATCATGCTTCGGTCGATGCAGAGCCCGCCATCATCAGGCCAAGATCTTGGCGAGTGGCGTCTGCCCGATCAACAATGCCGACGATCTCGCCCTCGTACATCACCGCGATCCGGTCGGCGAGGGCCAGGATCTCGTCGAGGTCTTCCGAGATCAGCAACGTGCCGAGGCCCTTCGAACGCTGGGCGATCAGCTGACCGTGCAGATACTCAGCTGCACCGATGTCAACGCCACGAGTTGGCTGGGCCGCCACCAGCACCCGAGGTGCCGCTTCGAGTTCCCGAGCCATGATGACCTTCTGGATGTTGCCGCCGGACAAGTGACGAGTGGGTGTGTCGACGTCGGGTGTTTTGACGCTGAACTTCTTGACCAGTTCTTGCGCGTGCGCCTTGATCTTGCCCGCCGAGAGCATGCCTCGTTCGCTGAACTCGGTGTGGTTCACCAGCAGGAGGTTCTCCCACACGGAGAAGTCGGCGATGGCGCCATCGTGCATGCGCTCTTCCGGGACATAGCTGATGCCGACCTGGCGCCGTTCCTTCACCGGGAGCGAGCTGACATCGACGCCGTCAACCGAGATCGTCGACCCCGGTTCTGAGTCACGCACCCCGGCAATGGCTTCAGCCAGTTCACGCTGACCGTTGCCAGACACCCCGGCAATGGCAAGAATCTCGCCCGACCTCACTTCGAGGTCGACGTTCTCCACTGCTTTGACGCCACGATCGCCCATCACGGAGAGGTTGCGGATCGAAAGGGCGACCTCGCCCGGCTGGTGGTCGGGTATGTCTGGCGCAAGTACGACGTCGCGCCCAACCATCATGCGGGCCAACTCGATGCGGCTGGTTTCTGGTGGTGAGGTATGCCCGACTGTGGTGCCGTTGCGCAAGACCGTGATGCGGTCGCTGAGGTCCATGACCTCGGGCAGGCGGTGCGAAATGAAGACCAAGCCGCGACCATCGGTGGTCATCTGTCGAAGAATCCCGAAGAGATCTTCGACTTCCTGTGGAGTGAGCACGGCGGTGGGTTCGTCGAGCACGAGCAACTCAGCGTCGCGGTAGAGCACCTTGATGATCTCGACGCGCTGGCGTTCACCAACCGACAGTTGCCACACCTCGGCGGACGGGTCGACTGCCAGACCGTAGTGCTCGGAGAGTTCGAGAATGCGTTCGCTGACCGCGGCCAGGTCACTCACGAAGCGTCGGCTCGACTTGGTGCCGAGCGCCACGTTCTCGGCCACGGTGAGGCTGGGCGCCAGCATGAAATGCTGATGGACCATGCCGATGCGAGCGTTGATGGCGTCGGCAGGGGAATGAATGTCAAGGGGCTCGCCCCGAAGCCGGATCTCTCCGGCGTCGGGGCGATGGATCCCGAACAGGATTTTCATCAACGTGCTCTTGCCGGCTCCGTTCTCACCCAGGAGGGTGTGAACTTCACCGGGATAGAGATCGAAGTCGACGTTGTTGTTTGCCTGTACATCGCCGAACCGTTTGGACACGCCGCGCATGGAAAGCAGCGGCGTTCCGCCGCTACCTCGCGTGCTGTGTCCACCGTTCGACGATGCAGACACGATCAGCCTTCGACCGTGATGGAGCCGTCGATGATGCCGGCGGTTGCTGCATCAGCAGCGGCAATGGCATCGGCGGGAAGGTCGTAGGCCGAGTTGTAGGCGATCTCGAGGCCACCGTTTTCGAGGGTGATCGAGTAGGTCTCGCCACCAAGCACGCCATTGTCGATGTTGGCGAACATCTCCTCGAGCACAACGTCCCAGCGGTAGACCTGGGAAGCAGCGACTGAGGTGTCAGAGAGCGAAGACTGATCGGACTGCGTGCCGAACCACGGAATGCCTTCGGCGTCAGCAACACCAACAGCGCCAACAACTGCCTGCGAGCTACCGGTCAACACGTCAGCGCCAGCGGCAATCTGCGAGTTGGCGGCTTCGGTCATGAGGGCCACGTCGCTGAACGATCCGGTGTAGGAGATGTTGACGGTGAGGTCACCGTTGGTGTCGATGGCGCCTTGCTCGAAACCGTTGATGTAGGCAACGGCGTCTCCGGCCTCGACCGGGCCGACGATACCGATGGTGCCTTCGCTGAGCACACCGGCGATGACGCCGAGCACGTAGCCGCCCTCTTCAGCAGCCGGTGCGTAAGCGAAAACGTTGGGCTGGCCCAGCGTGTCGAGCGCAGTGCCCCAGAAGAAGGAGACCTCGGGGAAGTCGGGAGCGATCTCTTCGAGCGAGCCGCCGAACTGGGTGCCGTGGACGACCACGACAGAGTTGCCCTCTTCTGCGTACTGGCGAATGGCCGCAGCGGCGTCGTCGACGTTGAAGGTGCCGTCGGTGACTGAAAGCTCGATCGGGCGGGTCTCACCGACACGGCCAAGGGAATCGACCATGCTCTGGGTGAACGCAAGATCGTCAGATGCGCTGGGAGCAACGAGCGCCACCTTGGTGACGTCGCCTTCTGGAGCAGCTTCGGAGTCCGAGCCCTCCTCGGTCTCGGTTTCAGCTTCAGCTGAGGTGTCCTCAGCGTCAGAACCGCAGGCACCGGCGGTGAGTGCGAACGCGGCCAGTAGGGCCAGCAGGAATTTCCATTGCTTCATCATTGGGTTGTTCTTTCAGGGGTTTGAGTCACCTGGAGGGGGCGACGTACGGGACTTGCACGGGAGAGGGTGAGCGTCAGCTACCACGACTGAACGGTTTGGTGAGCGCAGCCGGTGGACGGATGCGCTGGGCAACAACCACGAGGGCGATGATCGTGACCACCGCAGGTGCCATCGATGCAAGGTCGGACGCACTGCGAGGAATGATTCCGAGCGTCTTCCATTGCAGGACGATGGACGAAACAAAGCCGAACAGCAATGCACCAGCCATGACGCCACTGGGGCGCCAGGCACCGAAGTAGACGAGAGCAACGGCGATGAAGCCAAGGCCACTGGTGATGTTTCCTTGGAAGATGCCGAGGTCGAGGACGAGAGCGGTGCCGGCCAGGCCAGCCATCGTGTTCCCGATCAAGATGGTGATCCAGCGAGTCCTGGTGACCGAGATACCGAGACTGTCAGCTGCTTCTGGGTTCTCGCCAACGGCGCGGATCGTGGTGCCGAACGGTGTCTTCATCAGCAGGAACGTGGCCAGCGGAACACAGACAAAAGCGAAGTAGGTCAGGTACGAGTGCTGGAAGAACATCTCGCCAATGGTCGGGATGTCGGCCAGGAATGGAATCGAGATGTCCGAGAGCTGCTTCGTTGGTTTCGGACTGCCCACGAGCTTCTGGAACAACAGGTCGCTGAAGCCGAGGCCGAACAGATAGATGCCGATACCGCTGATGCCCTGTGCAGCCTGGAACACCACCGTGATCAAGCCATAGATCAGGCCCATGACGAAGCCAGTGGTGACGCCGACCAGGGTGGCCAGCAGCAGCGAGTCGGTTTCGAGTGCGGTGTAGTACGCCGCAAACGCTGACAGCAGCATGACGCCATCAACGCCGAGGTTGAGCACACCACTGCGTTGGCCAATGGCTTCGCCGAGGCCGGCGAGCAGGTACGGAGTGGCAAGACGAATGGCCGCCGTGATGGTGGCAATCAGAACAGCGGAGGTGAAGAAATCATTCATGTCCGCTCCCCCGTTGCGCTCTGAACCACAGAGCTCTCTGATGACCCTGCAGCGTCGAGGGTGTCGAGGTCGAGTTCGAGGCCGTCGGCGTCTTCATCACGCAGCGCCTCGTCGAGGCGACGACGACGATCGACGAAGGCATCGACCCTGGAACGGAGCCGGCCGCTTGACACCACGAAGACCACCACGATGCCGTTCAGCGCAACCGCCAACGGCGCCGGCACCTGAAGTACTCGCTGCAAATTCGTCGCGCCGGTCAGCAGCCCGCCGAAGAGAAACGACGACGGGATGGCCCACAGCGGATGCAAGCCGCCGAACAGTGCGGTGACAATGCCGTTGAACCCAGCGGATCCGGTGAAGCCGGCCAGTGAGCCATCGGTTCCCAGCCGGTGGGCTTCGCTACCGAAGACCAAGACTGATCCGGCGAGTCCGCCGAGTGAGCCGCTGATGGCAAGAGCCGAGACCACGCTCCGCTTGACCGGCATACCAGCGGCCTTGGCCGCAGCGGGATTATGGCCAACAGCACGAAGGCGGAACCCCAGGGGCGTGCGCCACAACACGATGTAGGACGCAATCGCTGCACCGATGGCGATGAAGACCCCGAGATGCAAGCGGGTGCCGTCGAGCAGAAGAGGAAGGTCAGCGTTCTCGGAAAGACGCTCGGTCTGTGGGATGCGGGTACCACGCTCGATCTCGCCAGGGTCGATCATCGGGCCGCGCAGCAAGAAGTTCATCAACTGCACGGCCACCAAGTTCAGCATGATCGTGCTGAGGATCTCGTTGACCTGGGCGTAGGCCTTGAGAACACCGGGGATTGCACCGTACAAAGCGCCACCGACGAGGCCGGCGATCAACACGCTCGGAAGGAGCAGGATCGGTGGCCACTCAGGCGCCATCTGGGCACACGCTGTCGACAACAACGCACCAGCAACGATCTGTCCCTCTCCACCGATGTTGATCACACCGGCTCGGAAGGCAATGGCGATCCCGCTGGCCACGAGCAGCAATGGGGTGGCCTTGACCGCAGTCGCTGCGAGCTTGTCAACGCCGCCGAACGCACCGCTCACGAGCGCCGAGGCACCTTCGAGGGGGCTTGCGCCCAAGGCAACGAGCATGATTCCACCGAACATGAACGCAAAGGCCGCAGCCACGAAGGGGACCGTCACGCCCGCCAATGCTCCCATGATCCGGTTCATCATCGAGGTGAACCCTCGCTGCTACTCGTCCGTTTCACGCCCGCGCCTCCATTCGAGGCAGCACCCTAGGACATTGTTTGTTCCCGAACGACGTCAACGAGATGAAGGCTGACTGACGCCAGTCTTTATCCAGGTTCGGTCGCGCGACAGTGGCCGCCAGGCTCAGCTGTTGGGGTCGAACAGTTCGCTGATCGCATCTTCCAACGGCGTCGAGCCCCGCATTGCTTCCCAGGCGTCGATCTCGGCCTGGGTCGGCATGCGCTCGCCGAACAGGGCAGTGAGGGCAACGATCTCGCTGCGGTACTCGGTCCTGTTACGAAGCTCGGGGCTGTCAGTGAAGAACGCCACGATGTTGGCCCGGTCGATCGCGGGGTCGTTCTCGAGACGATCAAGCCAATAGGCAGCACCACCGGCGTCGGGTTCACGGCCAAGCACCTGGGCGTAGACGATGTCGAGGAACTCGTCGAGCGTGGCATCTCCGTAGGTGGCAACCGCTTCCGGAGATTCAGCGAAGTAGCGCGAGGCTTGCTGGATGTCCCAGGCGTCGTCGTTGAGGCGGCCGTGCCAGAACTCGTATCCCTCGAAATCTGGTAGACGATCGAAGTACGCAACGTAGAGCCGGTCGATGTCGGCGCTCTGGGACTCGTTGTCGACGAAGGGGATCAGCGCACCGGCAAAGCCATCTGCTTCGAGTGATGCTCGTAGGTCGAGAATCTCCGAGCTGGTCGCGCTTCGCCCGCTCAGCGTGGTGAAGAAATCAGTACCAAGATCGGCGAAGTCATCGTACGGGCCGAGCAAATCCGGATCGACCTCGAAGCCCTGCGGGTCGTCGGCAGCCGAAGCAAACGCTGCATCAACACTGGCCGTCGGATTGATGTTCACCCCGTCGGGGGTTTCGATCTCGAAATGAAGATGCGGACAGTTGCAAGCTTCGGCATTGCCGGAGTCCCCCATGTAAGCCACCAGTTCGCCAGCAGAAACTCGGAGTCCCCTCCAGGTTTGGTTCTCCCAAGCTGCGGCGATCCGAGGACTGAATGCGTGTTCGACCGAGTTCGCTGCGTCGTCGGTACCAGGCGTGTCGTTGTTGATGTGGACGTAGTGGTAGGTCCAACCCTCATCGTCGGTGATGACGAGGTTGTTTCCCCGGCTTGCATCGAGCCGCATCCAGGAGATGTAGCCATCTTGTGCAGCGAGCAGCGGGACCATCTTCGGGCCCAGCATGTCGACGCCTTCGTGTGATCGCGTTCCGCCGCCTCTTGGTGCGCCGTAGGTGTCAGACCAATACACCCCACCATCGCCGTAGCCGCCGAACACGGTGTCGATCGGCACCGGAAGGGTGATGTCGCGAACATCCTGGGCACCAGCAGGCAGCACGAACGTGAGCGAGAACAGTGCGGCGATGGCGAGGAACCACCGGAAGACCCGGTCTTCACCCGAAGTGTGACGAGCAGCGATTCGTTGTGAACATTCAGATTGCACGAAAAGGCACCTTTTGAGATCGACGTGGGCTGGCGAAAACGAGCAATCGGCAGAACCACTTCATCGGCATGACGACACGGTGCGTCGGAGCCGGTGACAAGTGGTTGTCACGTTAACGACATCAAACCGTCAAACTCAACTGAGTCGTTCGACCCAATCCCTGCATCGACAACGGTGGCAAAACTTCCCAGGGCGCCCCCGTGAGGAGACGCCCTGAGGTCGAGTTGATGGGGTGTTGTCTAGGCGGCAGTGCGGCGGCGGCCGAAGATCAGCAACCCACCAAAAGCCATCAGCAACAAACCAATCGTGACAATCAACCGAACGTTGGAACCAGTCCGAGCAAGATCATCAGGAGCCGCAACAGCAGCCAGAACAGCGATGTCGTGATCGTCCTCATCACCATTCGCACCATTGGTTTCATCATCAGAGACGGTGTCATCGTTGGTTGCATCAGCAACCGAGTCAGCATCGGGAAGCGGAACACCGGTCGGCATCACGATCTCGTTGCCATCGGCGTCGAGCGGGGTGGCCCCGGTGATCTCGGCACTGTTCATCAGGCTGCCAGCAGCAGTGATCGTGACCGTGATGTCGACCGTGACCGACGAACCAGCGGCAACCGGTCCAGCAACCACCGTGGTTGCTGTTCCATCAGCCTGAAGCGTCCAATCAGGATCGTTCAACGTGGTTCCCGTGGGCAGGTAGTCGATGACACCAACATTGCTGGCCGCCACGTCGCCCTGGTTGAGGATCGTGATGGTGTAGGTGACCGTGTCGCCAACAGTGACGCTGTCGGACTGACCAGCAGCCAGCGACTTCGTCAAAGCCAAGTCGAACACTGGCGCCCAGAAACCGAAGTCGACCGTGAGGTTCGACAACACGTCAGGGTTGTTCGGGTCATTGTTCAGACCCGCTTCGCCCGCAGGCTCGGAATCATCGAGTGTGACCGGACCAGAGAAGACGTATCCGCCCGCTCCGACCACGCCGTTGCTGTCGTTGTCGACATCATCGTTCGGATCAGTCGACACAGGCTGTGACGGGATCGATGCGTAGAGAGGACCAGTTGGGTCCCACATGGATGGCGGGATGCCAACGACGTAGTCGCCGGGCTGGAGGTCCTCGAAGAGGTACTCACCATCAGCACCAGTGGTGGTGGTCGCCACCGCATCAGCGGAGTCGACCACGCCGTCACCATTGGTGTCGTCGGGGACGCCATCGCCGTCGGCATCAACGAACAACTCGACGGTGACGCCTTCGATGGGCTCTTCACCGGCGTCGAGCATGCCGTTGTTGTCGGCGTCGAACCAGACCTGGTTGCCCAAGCTGTAGGTCGGCGGTGTGACGAAGGCGATGTCGTGATCGTCTTCGTCGCCGCCGCCATTGCTCACTTCATCGTCGACCGTGGAGTCGTCGTTGGTGGCGTCTGGGGTGGAGTCGATGTCGACCACAGTGGATCCGTCAGGGTTGGTGACCTCGACCGGCGGGGTGGCGGGATCGCCATCGTCATCGATCGTGGCGATGCCACCAGTGATCTCACCAGCGTTCGACAAGGTTTCGAGGTCGGCGCCATCGACGATCACCAGAGTGACCGACACCGTGACACTTTGGCCGACACCAATGGTGCCGTCGATGGCGAGAACACCATCAGTGCCATCAGCAGCCCAGGTGTAGGGAACCGCAGCGTCGCCGCCAGTGGTGCCATCAGGGTTGATGCCAGCATCGAACGGCGTCCACATCGTGAGATCGACGTACTCGACCAAAGTCGCAGCGCTGACGTCAACATTGCCCTGGTTGATGAATTCGAAGGAGAACGTCACCGGCTGGCCAGCGAAGATCGGGAACTCGGTGCTCGGATCGAGCGACTTACGAAGCGCAAGGTCCATCACGGGGATCACCACGACATCGTGATCGTCCTCGTCGGTGCCTTCGCTGCCGTCCCCGTCGACGTCGTCATCGACGAGATCGCCACCGATGGTTTCACCGGGGCCGGATCCGTTGGTCGTGTCCGGAGTCGAGTCGCCGTCGACCAAAGGACCGGTCGTCGGGTTGTCGGGGTTGTCGGGGTTGGAGTCGCCGTTGGTGGGGTCACCATCGGAGTCGAAGTAGGCCACCTCGGCGACGTTGATCAGCTGAGTAGCTGTGTCGAAGTCGGGCGAGATCGTGACCGTGATCGGTACGGCGATGGTTTCACCGAAGACGAGCTTGTCGCCTGCGGTGTCCGGGGTGAGTCGAGCGACCGGGTTGGCCGGGTCGGTTGCGTCCCAGACGAAGCTGAACGCCGCGGCTGCGGTGGACGAAGCGTCCATCGGGCCATCAGGGTTCAGCGCCGGGTCGAAGCCCTGCCATGAAGCCGGGTCGAGGTAGTCGACGACGTCAACCACTTCGATCGGTGGCCCCTGGTTGGTGATGGTGATCAGCATCGTTGCCGTGCCGCCCGGAATGAGTGGGCTGTCCATGGCAACGAAGGTCTTCACGAGTGCCAGGTCAAACGGCACCACAAACGCTTCGGTGTCGTGATCGTCCTCATCGATGCCATCGGCATCGTGGAGTCCGTCGCCCTCGGGGTCGTTGTCGATGTTGTTGTGCGAATCAGCCGGATCGGTGACGCCGTCGGTCGTGATTGCATCGTTGGTCGGGTCATCGTCAGAGACCGAGTCGATGTCGACGATGTCGTAGACACCAGGCTCGAGCGGCCCAGCAGGGCCGTCCGGATCGGTCTCGCCCTGGAAGTTCGAGATCTCGGCGGTGTTGACCGACGGGGTCTCGAGGGTGGCGAGGTCGATGTCGTAGGTCGCTGTGAAGGTGACCGTCTCACCAGCAGCGAGAGCGCTGATCGAGAACGGAGCTCCCGAACCGGTGACGGTGCCAGTTGCATCGGTCAACGATGCAAAGGTGAGGCCGCCAGGCGGAGTGTCGACCACGTCAATGTTGACGGCGTCTTCTGGTCCCTGGTTCTTCACAGTGATGTCGAAGCTGACCTGCAGCGGAACGGCGTCAGGATCGAGCAAGTACGGCTGATCGGCCGAACGTTCCTTGATCAAGGCGAGGTCCCACCACTTGGTGGAAGCAATGTCGTGATCGTCCTCGTCGACTGTTCCGTCGCCGGAAAGGTCGCCGACAACAGAGTTCTCGTCGGTGACGTCATCTTCGAGTGCGTCGTTGGCGACGTCGCCATCGGGTGTCGAGTCGACATCGGTCAACGGACCGCCAACGGGGTTGTTGGCATTGTCAGGATCGCTGTCGCCGTTCGACGGATCACCGTCGTCGTCGAAGTAGCTGATCTCAGCAGTGTTGAAGAGCTCGTCGGTGACGTCGTCGATGCTCACCGTGAGCGTGACGGGGATGAAGACGCTCTCGGCAGTACCGAGCGCACCATCGACCATTGCCACCGCGGCAGTCGGATCAGTGGAATCCCACGTGAACGGAAGGGCAGGTCCGCCGAGCGAACCGGCGGTGGTGACACCCGGACCATTCAAAGCCGGGTCGAAGACCCAACCCGAGGAGATGTAGTCAGTGACGTGGAAGTCCTCGATCGGGCCGGCCCGGTTGAAGACCTCGACGAAGAAGGTGATCTCATCACCGTTCTGGATGCCGTCCAACAGATCGGCATCGGTGGGATCGACCCGCTTGCGCAGCTCCATGTCGATGGGCAGCTTGAGTTCGGCCACGTCGTGGTCGTCCTCGTCGCCAGGGGTCGCCTCGTTGAGGTTGCCGTCGCCGTCCGGGTCGTAGTTCGGGTCGACGTGGTCGATGACCTCGTCGTCGTTCGAGTCGTCCGGAGTGGAATCGATGTCGACAGCGAATGGATCAGCCGCATTGGCTGGATCGTCATCGCTGTCGAAGGCCGAGACCTCAGCAGCGTTCAGGTAGGGAGAAGCGGTGTAGTCGATGATGTCGAACACCAGCGGGATCACGACTGAGTCGCCTGGGGCGATGGGTCCGGCGATGGTGAACGTCGGCGAGGCGTCGGTGACACCGGTGATTGCTTCGGTAGCCCACAACGCAGCGGTGGACGCTGGGTCGTAGGTGAGGCCGGCCGGTGCGTACTCAGTGACGTCGACCAAGAAGACGGGCTGGTTGCCCTGGTTGGTGACCGTGATGTCGAACGTGGCTTCCCACGGATCGACGGTGATGTCGACGGGGTCACGAGCGGTCTTGACGAGTTCGATGTCGAACACCGGGACGATGGCGATGTCGTGATCGTCTTCGTCACCGCCGTCGTTGCCGTCCTCGGCAGTCTCACCGTCGACCATGTCGGTGGCGAGGTCTTCGCCGGGTCCGTTGCCGTCTTCGTCATCCGGAGTGGAGTCGATGTCGGTCAGCGGGCCAGCCGAAGGGTTGGCGGCGTTGTCGGGATCGGAGTCGCCGTTGGTGGGATCACCATCGACGTCGAAGTAGCTGATCTCGGCCACGTTCTCGAACGGACCAACTGTGCTCTCGAGCGTCAGCGTGACCGGGATCGTGAGCGAGGTGCCGTCTTCGAAACGTCCGTCGACCGAAGCAACGGGCTTGGCTGGATCAGTCACATCCCAGGTGTAGGGAAGGAGGGCCGTGCCCGTGGTGGTTCCGTCGGCGTTGTTGGCCGGATCGAAGCTCCACACCGCAGTGTCGATGTAATCGGTGATGTCGAAGTCCTCGACGGGGTCACCCTGGTTGGTGACCTCGATGAGGAAGTCGACGGTGGTGACACCTTCGGTAATCCAGTCAGCGCCGGGGGCGAAGGCCGGATCAAGCACCTTTTCGAGTGCAAGGTCGACCTCGCACTCGATCATGATCGTGACGTCGTTGGAGCGGATTGGAAGGAGAATCTGCGGCACACGAGCACCGAAGGTGTTCGTCCAGTGATCACCACAAGTGGAATCCTCGGCATCGAGGGTCAACCGCAGTTCGAGTGTCTGGGCCGGATTCAGCGGGCCATCGACAACGCTGTAGGTCGCAGTGACGTCTTCAGCGGTCGCCGGGCAAGCGCCGGTACCGACCTGGACCGTGCCACCGGGGGCATCGCACCAGGTGTTGGCAGCGGCACCGACGGTCACGGCAGGATCACGGCTGATGGTGGCCGGGTCATCGCCCGACACCCATGTGGTGAGCGCCGCAGCGTTGGACACGGCGTCCATCGAGACAAACGCAAGCGAACCAGTGAAGTCCGAGCCAGGGGTACGAGCGTCGCCGACGGTCGGCACTGAGCCGCCCTGGTTGGGTGTGTTGGAATCGGGCTCGGAGGCGCCGTCACCGTTGAACGGGAAGACATCAACGATCTCGATGTCGGTGAAGGCGGTGTTGCCCTCATTGGTGAGCGACAAAAGGAAAGTCATGTTGTCGTCTTGGCTGATCTTGGAGCAGCGAGCGTCCCAACCAGCGGGGGCGGGGTCCTCGGTCGGGTGCACATCGCACGGGCCTTCGAGGGTGTCGACGGCCTTGATGATGGCGCCTTCGTCAGCCGGCAGCGGCAGAAACGAGTTCGCCGAGTTCGACGCTGACTTTGCGGCGGTTTGCACATCGCCAACGAATGTCTCAGTAGCGGGATCCCAAGGACCCAAACCACTCGAATCAACCCTTGCGGTGTTGGTGATCACGACTGGTGATTCGGGGTCAGCGATTGCGCCAGTGACCATGACCTGAATCTCGAAGCTGTCGGACCAACCACCAGCAAGACCGGCGGGCAACGTTGGATCAGAATCAACAGCAGGGTTCGGCTCAGAGAACTGACAGCTGATGACATCGCCCGCTTCGACGCAACCAGGGCCAGTGGCCGGCTGCGAAAGGAACTGCACAAAGGTGTAGTTCGCAGGCAAGCTGTCGGAGAGGCGCACGTTCGTCAGGGCTTCTAGGCCCGAGCCAACAACCCGTGGGCTGATCGTGAACTCGACCAATTGGCCGTTGTTCTTGACATCGCCGAGGCCGGCGTTGTTGGACTTGGTGATACCAAGTGCAGCTTCGACGATCGAGATGACCGATCCCGATGAATTCAGAGCACTCGTCACTCCGGCAGGGTTGGTGGTCGTACGGGTGGAAGCACGATTGTCCCAATCTGGTCCCACCGCCTCGCTGTCATCGAGTGAGTTCGCTCCGTCGTCGATGAAGGTGTTGTTGCAGTAACCCGTCGAGGACTCTCTCATGTTGCCGGTCGTCTCCCACTGCGCCGTCGAGTACGGAGCGCAATGTTCGAGTGACGGAGAGCCAATGAATGGCACCAGGTCGGGGACACCATCAGCACCGAGATCACCAAAGCTGTGGCTTTGGAGGGCAAATAGCTCCTGATCGACGGTCTGGACCGAAAGGTCGGTCTTGACCGCAGCCTGGAAGTACGCCTGGAACCCGGTATAGGCGTTGCCGGCCTCTTGGTTGCCCAACCATGGGAAGCGTTCGGTGATGCGAACCCGAGCACGCGTGATGCCCTCGTACAAGCCATCGCCCGAGTCGACGGTGTCGAAGACCGACAGGTCGCCGGCTGCATCAACCCAGCCAGACGAGCCAGCATCGCTGTCGTTACAGGTCAGCTCATCGTCATTGACACCGAACTGTGCACCGACGAGTTGCAACGGTGCGTCGGTGAACTCGACGGTGTATTCGAGGCCCGACCGCACACCGCCAACAGCGGAGTGCTGGCCTCGAAAGGCATGATACAGACTACTTGCTGCGCCTGTATAGACGTGAGCCAAAGGTCCGGTGTTCGAGGTGGTGGTGTAACCGCCGGCTGCAGCAGGATTGTTGGCGGCCGCAAACGGCACGGTCTGAGTGACCGGAATATCAGCGAACTCGGTCAATACGTAGTGCGTTGTATCAAACGCTGTACAACCTTGAATAGGCGCATCCCACGTGTTCGTCGGCGCCGTAGCAAGCGCAAGCACCTGCGAGTTGATCGTCACCGTTGCACCGCGAGGGGTTTCGCCGATGAAGTCTCCCGAGTTGGTGTTTGCAATCGAGGTGGTCGCTCCGGGCAGGTAGAACATGCCGCCTTGCGAGCGACTTCGAAGATCGGCACTGTGGCGAGGCAAGGTGCCATCGTCGTATCTATAGGTCTCGAGCACCTGAAGCGGGCCGGGGACGAAGCGGATGTCATGACCAATGGTTGCGCCTGGAGAGCCTGCAACTGGAGACGTTCCAATGAAGCCTTGAGCAACATTGTCCGCTGGGTCTTCGCCATCAGGGCTCACCGTTGCACTCTCGTCAACCGGACCGCTGCTACCGGGAATCTGGATCGGCAAGATGTCGTCCTGGCTCGCAATCGGAGCCGAGTCGTCTTGCTGAGCAAGGGCGTTGTCGAACTGTGCGACGCCTACGGCGACGTTGTCGGCCGACGCAATCTCAGCATCTGCATCAGCCGCCGGAAGGAACAACGCAATCTGACCGGTCAACGCATGGACGCCAGCACCGGCGGAGTTCGGGGTGCCATCAGCGTTCAGCGCAGGGGCAGGTACGGTTGCGAAGCCGGTGATGTCGATCGGCACAACTGGGTAACCGGCGCTCGTGGTCGTTGCACCACAGGTCCACGTACCAGCCGTGATTGGGTATGCGCCAGCACCGTCGTAGGCGCCACAGCTGGAACGGCCAGCGAAACCGGCCTGAGCCATCTGCGCTGTGGTCGCCACGGTGGCAGAAGCCGGGAAGCTATAGGCGTGATCGAACATGTTGATGGGATTGGCCGAGCTGATTGCACCGGCACCCAGAATCGGAGTGTCACCCTGAGAGAAGTCGATCAGCGTCAGTGGATACAGAAAGACGTAGTCACCGGAACTCGTCAGTGCAATTTCGGGCTCAGCCTTCAGCCAGTTCGCAACCGGCGCCTCGGAAACAACGAGCGGGTTATCCAGTCCATCGACAACACCAGTTGCATCGTCATCGGTGGTCAACGTCGAGACCACGTCGAAGGTCGTCGCATCGACAGCATCGTTCAGCTGTGCGATTGGGCGGATGGCACCATTCGAACCTTCCAGCTGATCGCCCAACGAACAGATCAGAGTTTGTGCATCGGGGAATGACGAGGCAGCTGGATCACAGCCGGCGAACATGCCAGTCGCATCAGGAGCCCACGTGGCGAACGGCGGAATGACAACGGTGAGCAATGCGCCGGATGTTTCGTCCTCGTTCACGTTCCAGTCGACGCGAACAGCAAACGTGTCATGAGTCTTCACCACGTTGTTCTGAGCGTTGCCGTCCAGACCGGGCGTGTGAACGCCGTTCCCGCTGCCATCATCGAGCGGGTCGGTGTCGAACTGCGTGCCGTCGTACAGCACGGTCGTGAGAACTTCGTTCTGGGACTGCGCATACGCCGGTGTCACCGGCAAGACAACGATGCTCGCCAGCAGCGCCATCGCTGACAACGCCACACCAAAACGACTGAGAGGATTCATTTCATGCTCCGACTTCGACTGCGAACAACACGTGCACGCGGTACTCGAACGATTCGCCCAAGATCACCCCGGCGCATCTCGAGTGAGCATGCGGAACGGCGCAACAGCGACGATTTCTAACAGTCCACAACTTCCCAGTGGTGGATGATCCAACAATTCAACGCCAAGCCGCAACAAGCAGCTCTTCGCAGCACCACGAGTGTTGCGAGTGGCGAGCACGACCCCAGTCGGCCTGCGAACCAGAAACTTGAGCACTTCTTCCACCTCTCAAAAGACTGGCACCGAAACGGCGGTCGAGGCCCGCTTCTTCTGAACGTGGGACCACGTCTGCCACCTGATGACGGCAACGTTCCCAAGTTCGGCATCAGCGTGGGAAGATGACACCGATGCAACTGACGTCACGTCGCTTCAAGCGGCGATCCATGTGGAAACGAACCGATGCCGTCGAGCCTTGGCGTCGGTTCCGCACGGCCATGGTCGCCGTTGGGTTCGTCGTGGCCTACGGCTTCGTTGGTTTTCTCTTGCTCGGCCTGCCGTGGTTCGACGCGCTCTACCAAACGGTGATCAGCATCACCACCGTCGGCTACTCAGAGATCGGGGCAACGGCGGAGAACACCACGAGCTATCGGGCGTTCACTCTTTCGCTGGTCGTGGTCGGGGTTGGCTCAGTTCTGTACACAATCGGCGCAATGGCCGACAGCCTGATCGAAGGAAGTCTGAATGAAGAACTGCGGAGACGTCGCATGTTGAAAGCCATTGATCAACTACGAGGCCACACGATCATTGCTGGCTGGGGCCAGGTCGGCCATGCCGTTGCCGAGTTCGTTGATCGAGCTGGCGGCGAAGTCGTCGTGATCGACCGCGACCCGACCCACGACGAGTCCGACCATCCCATCGTCGTTGCTGAAGCCACCGACGATGACGTGCTTCGCTCCGCCGGTATCGAACACGCCAAGACGCTCGTCATCGCGCTCGACCACGACGCCGACAACCTCTTTGTGTGCCTGTCCGCCCGTGCCCTCCGACCCGACCTCTTCATCGTTGCTCGAACCTCAGACCAGAAGAACGAGGCCAAATTCGTGCAGGCTGGCGCCAATCGGGTGATCAACCCGCACGAGATCGGTGGCTCTCGCATGGCGGCACTGGCGCTTCGACCTTACGTGGCCGAGTTCCTCGACGAGGTGCTCTACGACGATCAGCACGATGTTGCCGTGGAAGAGATCGTGATCACGCCCGGCTCTCCCATGATCGGCAAGACGCTGATGGATCTGCGGACCGAGGACGGCAGGCGATCTTTGATCATTGCGATTCGGGGCCCGCAGGGTCGCTACCACACCAACCCGGCACCAGACACCAAGCTGGCCGAGGACTCGGTGATCATCTCGCTCGGCTCCGCTGAAGAGCTCCACCACCTCCGCACCACCTGCGGCTAGCACCGTCGCCACTGCCTGGATGTTGTGAGCGCCAGCGAGCAACTCCGTCAGTGAGCGAAGCGAACGGCGTGGGGACCTCACCACTTGGCGCTAGTCTTGCGCGTTCGGCTGGCGCGCCCGTCAGCTGTTGTTCGTTTCACGAAGAAGGTCCGCCATGTCCATGGTCTGCGAAGTAACTGGCCGCAAGCCCAGCTTCGGCAACAGCGTGTCTCACTCTCACCGCGTCACCAAGCGTCGTTGGAACCCGAATATCCAGCGTCAGCGCTTCTGGCTCCCCAGTGAGAACCGCTGGATCACCTTGAATGTCAGCACCAAGGGCATCAAGACGATCAACAAAAAGGGCATCGAGACCGTCGTTGCCGACATCCGACGCTCCGGAGGCAAGATCTAATGGCCAAGGCAGGCGAAAAGCGCCCGATCATCAAGCTGCGCTCCACTGCGGGCACGGGCTTCATGTACACGACGCGCAAGAACAAGACGAACACTCGTGAGCGCATCGAGCTCAAGAAGTACGATCCCGTCGTTCGCAAGCACGTCATCTTCAAAGAAGAGCGCTGAGTTCAGCACTCCCGCTGCACGTTGAGTCCGTCTCGATGAGCATTCTCTGATGAATATCGCTTCACAACAGGCCGAGCACACGCTCGGTCTGTTGTTGTTTTGGCAGTCGGGTGGCACCACCGAACTGTCCGAGGCATGTGACCTCCCGCCGTCGACGGTGTGCCGATTCGTCTACGACCAGACCAACAACGACACATTGGCGTCGGCAAGCAACGCACTCGCCACCACTGGTCTTCGCATCCTGTTGATCATCGGCATCGCCTGGGTCATTCGACGCCTGTTGCGCCGCAACAGCACTCGAGTCATCGACCTCATCATCAGCAAGCGAGAGGTGGCGGACCAGGTTCTGGCCGACAACGCCGACCCTGATCTCTCCGAAGAACAGCGCATCGAGCTGTCGCTGCGCCGTGAGCGATCTCGACAGCGATCGAGCACGCTCGGCCAAGTACTGTCGTCGATCTTGAACGTGCTGGTCGCGTTCGTGGCTGGCCTCATGATCCTGGGCGAGGTGGGCGTCAACCTCGCGCCGATCATCGCAGGTGCCGGCATCGTCGGTATCGCTCTCGGCTTCGGCGCCCAGCAAATGGTCAAGGACTTCCTGGCTGGCATCTTCATCATCGTCGAAGACGAATACGGCGTCGGCGACGTGGTCGACACCGGGCATGCCACCGGAGTGGTCGAACGAATGTCGCTGCGCGTCACCCAGCTTCGCGATGTGAACGGCACCGTTTGGTACGTGCCCAACGGCGAGATCCAGCGAGTCGGCAACCTCAGCCAGCTCTGGGCCAAGGCCGTGCTCGACATCGACGTTGCCTACGACTCCGACCTCGATCTCGTGGCCGAAACGCTGTTGCGGGTGGCAAACGAACTCTGGCATGAGAAGCTGCCTGGCCGCACCATCATCGCCGAGCCCGAATTCTGGGGCGTCGAGCACTTCGGTGCCGACGCGGTTTCGGTACGGCTCGTGGTCAAGACCGAGCCGACCGAACAGTGGAACACCGCACGTGAACTGCGGGGCCGTATCAAGCGCGAGTTCGACCGGGTCGGCGTCGAGATCCCGTTCCCGCAGCGCACGGTCTGGAATCGAACAGTGGTCGAGGTGAACAACACCGAAACAGACGGTTCAAAGACAGATGCATCCAACACCGAACCAGACACGAACGACTCGTAGTGGCTGCGCTGAAACGTCGACTGATCTCGATCCCCCTCGTGATCCTGCTTCTCCCGGTCTGTCTGCTGCTCACCCCCGTCGCGCTGCTCTACAGCCTCATCTCTGATCTTCGGGGCGCTCGAAAGGCGCTGCCGACGTTCCGGCTCTGGATCTTCACGATCGTCTACATCCTCCACGAATGGTTCGTCATCCCGCTGTCCGCGCTGCTCTGGATCAGGGGCGGATTCGGTCGTTCGTTGGACATCCCGCTTCATTCGAAGATTCAGGGCCTCTGGGTTGGCTCGCTGTTGCGATGGGCCGGACGATTGCTCGACGTCAGCGTCGAGTGGCCGGACCATCAAGCCTTCCCCGAAGGAAAGATCGTCGTCCTCAGTCGACACGCGAGCATGATCGACGCTGTCCTGCCTGCGTTCTTGTTCCCCATACGCCTCGATCGCCCCGTCCACTACGTGTTGAAGCGCGAACTCATGTGGTTGCCTTCGATCGACATCTTCGGGCATCGCCTCGGCAACCACTTCGTCGATCGGTCCGGCGACACCGAGCGGGAAGTTGCCGCCATCGACAATCTCATCGACAGCGCCGAGCAGAACGCCGGGGTCGTCATCTTTCCCGAGGGGACCTACGCAACCCCGAGCACTCGTCGCAAGGTCATTTCATCGCTGGAACGACGCGGCGACCATGAACTCGCTGGTTTCGCCAACCAACTCGAGTATCTCCTGCCCCCAAAACCATCCGGTGCGCTGGCCCTGCTCCGGCGAACCGAGGATGTGGTGGTCTTCGGCCACGTAGGGCTCGAGGGTGTCGCCGAGTTCAAGGGGCTCCGCCACAATTTGCCGGCAGCATGTCCCATTCTCACCAAGGCGTGGACGTTCAACATCGCAGACCTGCCTGATCTCGACGAAGCTCGGATCGAGTGGCTGCACGATCGCTGGCTGTCGCTCGATGCATGGGTAGCGGATCAACACCTCCATCGGGGCACGTTCAACTACTCGCCTCTTTCTTGACGCTGGAGCAGCAAAGACCCTCAAGATCAGACCCAATCGGTACGAAAACGAGGTCGGACTTCGCTGATCGAGAACCGTCCCACGAGCGACCGACAGAAACTGGCAGGCTGGACCCATGAGCGCTGACGAATCCCCCACCGCAGACACCCCCCGAGCACACCTGCTGGGCCCAACCGACCACGCCCATCTCATCTCGGTCGAGTTGGCCCGGTTGGCCAGCGTGAAGCCAGAACACCTCTCGGCTTCGCTTCCCCACATCGAGGGTTGGACAGTACACAACGTCATAGGCCACACCGGCTGGATCTGCCGGTATGTCGATCTCTGCCTTGCTGCAGATCCCGACACTCCTCCGGCACGGGCGGATGTCCCTGAGCCCCCCGCTGGTGCTGACGTGTTCGCCTGGTTCGATGAGGCCCGCACGATGATCGGACAGCGCATCGACTCCGTCGATCCAACGTCGATTCATCCGTCGTGGGCAGGGCCGTGGTCGGCTGCGCAATGGACTCGCCGCCTGGCCAATGAAGCCTCGATGCACCGCTGGGATGCCTTCGCTGCCTTTGGTAGCCCCGACGCGATCGACGCTCGTCTCGCCGCTGATGGCATTGAAGAAGTCCTCGAACTGTTCGCTCCGCAACGTTTGTTGTTCGACGAACTCGATGCAGCGGGTCGCAGCATCCATCTCCACGCCACCGATATCGAAGATGGTGAGTGGACAATCCACTTCACCGCCGACGCCATGACCTGGGAGCGTTCGCACGCCAAGGGCGATGTGGCCGCTCGTGGACCGGTCTCCGACCTACTCCTGCTGTTGTGGAGCCGGATCCCTCCGAGCCGACTGCAGCTCTTCGGCGACGCCACACTCTTGGATCGCTGGCAAGCCGCCGCCAAGTTCTGAGCCACAACGCGACTCGCCAGAGCTCGATCAGGCAGTTGCCACAGGCAGAAGCGGCTCACTTGGGATGTCGTAGTCGGCATCCCAACGACCGAGGCGGTCCTTCCACTGTGATGCCACGCCAACAGAGTCGGCGTAGGCGGCCCGACGCTTGGCAACACGACCAGCAGGCTCATCTTGCTCGGTGGAGTCGTACTGTGCCTCGATACCCAGCTTGAGGTTTCGAAGCGCTTCAGAACGAAGCTGACTGATCCGGCTCTCGGTGACGTCGAGGAAGTCTGCGAGTTCCTGCGAGGTCTTACCGTCGAGGAAGTAGCCCACGATCACCATGCGCTGGCGTTCGGGCAGCAGGTGCACGGCGTCACGCAAGTAGTTGTGCAACTCACGGGTCTCGAGCTCTTCGGAAGGCTCGACCGCGTTGCGGTCCGACAAGACATCGACAAGAGTGAGGTCTTCGTCGCCTTCGTCGCTGGTCTCGTGATCGAGTGCCAGAACAACGGATCGGAACAAGCGATCCTGCAGCTTGGCGAGTTCATCCACGCCAACGCCGAGTTCGGTTGCCATCTCGTGGAGGCTCGGGACTCGACCGAGCTCGCTGGCGAGCTGCTGCTCGGTTGCCTCGAGGCGGCGAGCGAGCAAGCGGACCGAGCGGGGAGCCCAGTCAGCGGCACGAACCGAGTCGAGGATGGCGCCACGAATGCGCTGAGCTGCGAAGCGGTCGAACGGAACGCCTCGAGACTCGTCATAGCGCCGTGACGCTTCGACCAACCCGAGGGCGCCGGCACGAGCCAGCTCCTCGCGGTCGACGTGGCGGGGGAAGTGGACAGCCACCTGGAAGACCACGTGCTTCACGAGGGGCAGGTGCGCCTCGATCCGCTCGTTGACCTCAGCGGTGTTCTTCTCCGTCTTGTTGAACTTCATGTCATTCATCGCTCATCGCCTCTCATGTCCTCCATTGACCGGATGTCATCCCATCCGTGCTTGCAGAAGGGTTCTCGACAGGAATCCCGGAGAACTTGAGCAGAAATCCAAAATTTCTTGCTCTACGTACTCCAACGACCACATCGAGTGAGACCTTAAGGAGAAAGTTGGACGATGTGTGAGGTTAGGGTCCGAACGAACCAGACGAATGATCCGGAGTGCTCAGCAACATGGGCCACGTGCATCAGTAAACAAGCGTCATCGAGCGCATTCCGGTTCGAAACCGGGCCGGGGCGATCAGAACGTCGGGGTGATCGACTCAACTCGATGCGATCACAGCTCCGCAGTGCCATCGAAACTCATGATTCGCAATCCGAAGGCTCGACACCGGTGCAGAAGTGCAGCCGGGTGGTCCAACTCCGACAGGCCGAACGACCCACGCTTGGGAATGCCGTGTTCGAGCAGCGAACCGGCGACCAATGCCGAAGCAGCAACGGCGCCCATCACGCCTGCGCCGTGCGAGGGATCAGCGGCAACGGCGAACACGACGGTCTCGAACCGACCGTCGACTCGGCCCCGGACCTCGACGCGAACAGCCCCGGGACCACCGTCGGCGTGTGGAGGGCGCAACATCGGCAGTCGCGACGTCAGCCGGTCTCGCCTGGTGGCGGTGACCCGGGCGGCAATGCGGCTTGCATCGGGAAAGGTGCGTTGGAGCAACAATGGAGAGGGCAGAGCTGCTTTGTACGAGTCTCGGGCCCCGATCGGGGGTGGAAACCACACGAGGTCTCGCCCGCTCCCCCCTCGGCGCTCGAACCACATCCCGTCGACCCAGTCCCAAGCATTACGTTTCATGGCTCTGTGGTGCTGGCGGGCGCACGCAGGACCACCCGTCCCGGCCTTGGCCACAGCAACCTCGGCGACCTCGTCGAGACCGTCAGCGGCGTGGCGTGCCAGCACACAGGTCAACCCAGGCGCCATGCCGGCGCCGATCACAATGGATACCTCAGCCCCTTTCGCCGCTGCGTCGAGGTCGAACAAGTCACGAACATCGTCCAGCGAGTCGCTGAGCGACACCACGCTCACGCCACGTTGTATCGCTGCACCGGCGACCACGCCATGTCCGCCCGTCGGTGTGGCCAACACCAGCACACTCGCCTCGCTCAACAGTTCCTCGACTGCTCGATGGCCAACGACTCGAGTTCCGCCAGCGGCGCCGAGGGCCACGGCTCGATCGAGCACCTCAGGACGTGTGTCGTGGACGTGCACCACGCCCGTCGTCGACTCGATGAGCGAACGCAGCACATGCGTGCCCGTTGCCCCAAGGCCGACAATGGCCACATCGTTGGGCCGTCGATCGTGGTTCGGAGCAGGTTCGCCGCTCACCGCAGGTCAGAGCCGGTGACTTCGCGCCATCCCTCGGTCTGCGGGGGGACGCCCCCAGTCCCACGAATACGGAACAGCGCCGCAACCATCCCTGTCATCGACAGCGCCGCAACAACTCGACGAACCAGCATGAACATCTGGCGACCGTAGCCCCGAAACGCGAGCAGGCGAGCCCCCGAGGGCCCGCCTGTGCACTACAGAACCCGCTTGCTCGAGCTCGCCCTGCGTGTGTTGCAAGGCGAGTTCTGAGCGAAGCGAAGAACTTGACGGAACGGCGAAGCCGTTCCCGTGGGGCTAACAAGAATCGAACTTGTGACCTCACCCTTATCAGGGGTGCGCTCTAACCGACTGAGCTATAGCCCCGGACCCGGTAAAACTAGCGCCTAGGCGAGGCCCCGACTACTCGTTTCAGGCTTTGCTGCGCTTCTTGTCGATTGGCACCCGCACCGTCTCCTCCTCGATGACGGTGACTCTGATGCCACCAACGAGGTCAGAGATGAGGTTGAACACCACCGTGAGCAGCACCACAAGCACTGATGAAGCCAATGTGAGCATGCCAGCGATGACGATCGCGGCCCGGAACATGACGTCGGCATTGATCTCGAATGTCTCGTAATCGCCCAGTTCTTGAATGAAGGATTCGACGTTTTCGACCATGCCCGACGCGATTGCTGCGTTCCAGACAAGAACGCTCGACAGCAACAGGGCGGCAAAGACCACCATGTGGAACAGCACCGAGAAGGTCAGCACTGACCAAGGATCGATGTGGCGGATCACTCGGCGGCTCTTGCGAGCGCGAAGCCGGCGACGGCCCGAAGTAGATGCGGCAGCAACGGCAGCGCCGGTAGCAACAGGGGCAACGGTGCCGATGTTCTCTTCAGCAGCATCGAGGTCGAGGACTCCCGAATCGATCGGGGTCACGGACTCGGTGGCAGGGAGTCCGATCGGATCATCGAATGCAGGGGGGTCGAGAACTGGCGTTGCGTCAGCAAAGACGCTGTCAGCATCGGCCAGTTCTTGGACATCAGCGTCAGCAAAGCCCTGCGACGGGAGCTCCTCACCGGAAAGATCGTCAACGGCAAGATCGGACAGATTCACCTCGTCCAGATCAATGACCTCATGGTCGTCCACGTCGAGATCACTGGCGGCCAAGTCATTGGCGTCGATATCGCCGGCTTCGAGATCAGCAAGATCTGAGGCGTCGGCTTCGGAATCAAGATCGACCGGGTCCACCAGAGCCGTCGCCTCGACGTCGGTATCAGACACCGACGGCACATCATCGAGATCGCTCTCGGCTACATCATCAACGCTGACATCTCCAGTGCTGACCAAATCCTCAGTGCTGACCGAATCGAGGGTGTGTTCTTGCTCGAAGAACGAGCCTCGATCTTCGACGTCAGCAGTCGCGTCAGCCACCAAGACGTCGCCATCAGCAGCCGAGGTAGCGACGCCATCGACTTCATCGATGCCAAATCCATCGTGATCGCCGTTCCTGGCAATATCACCGATGGCCACGTCAGCCACATCGTCGACCGGAAGGTCAGCAAGGTCAGCGTCGCCATTGGAGCTCTCGACTGTCGTCACCGGTTCAAACCCAAGCGCTGCAACGAGATCATCATCGATGAGAGTCGAGTCTTGGGATGATTGTTCATCGACAGCCATTTCCACAGTGTATGGCATAGGAGAGCCGACCTCGGTTCAGTCCACACATCGGCTGGTGCCGGCGCTCAATCTGGTAGAAGCAGGCTCCGTTCGGCTCGGGCTTCTGCTTTCCAACCATCGACGCTCACCACAACGCGAACGGCGTTCTCCGATGACTCGAACACCACCAGCGTCGCCCCGTTTGCTCCGGCAAGGCGATCTGCTGCTGCTCGACCCTCCATCACACCTGCCAATGCCGCCGCATCGGCGGCAGCCTGAGCTCGGGCTCGATCCATCACCCGCACGGTCAAACCGATCGCCAGGCTGGTCGTCATCAACACCATGGCCAACACCAACGCAAGAAACACAAGGCTGGCCCCCCGTTCCTCGTTGTGCTGCTCTGTCTCCAGCTGCTCTGTCGTTGGCAGTTCTGCGGCGAACATGTCCATGGCACTACTCCCCTATCGGTGTGTTTCGAGGGGGAAGTGTGCGAGTTCTCCGTGAGCTCAGTCGGCGTCGGACTCCGGGTCAGCTTCACCATCGGCACCGTCACCATCGAGCAGTTCGGCTTCCGGTACGCCCAGCATTCGAGCGACTGCGGCAACCGAGCTCTTGGCTGCGAGGTTCATCACCGAAACGCCGGTGGCGTCACGACCCTGCTGGGAGATGTCGTCCACTCGAGTGCGGATGACCACACCATCGGTGGAGATCAAGAAGATCTCGTCGAGCGGAGTGACGAACATCGCTCCGACGACCTGACCCTTCTTCTCGTTGACCTTCACACAACGAACACCCAGACCAGCGCGACCCTTACGGGTGAACAGATCCGGGTCGGTGCGCTTGCCATAGCCCTCGGACGTGACAACGAGCAGCTCGGTCTCGGGCTGGAAGAGATCCATGCTGACGAGTTCGTCGCCTTCGCGGAATTTCATGCCTCGAACACCAGCAGCGGTGCGACCCATGGCCCGCACGTCTTCTTGGGCAAAGCGCAGCGCCTGACCGAAACGGCTGACCATGAAGATGTCGTTGACGCCGTTGGTGGCCACCACAGAGACGAGTTCGTCGCCGTCGTTCAAGCTGATGGCCCGCAAGCCAGCTTTGAGCGAGCTGTCGTAAGCGCTCATCAACGTCTTCTTCACTCGACCCTGGCGGGTGGCAAAGAAGAGGTACTGGTTGGTCTCGTAGTCCCGAGTGTCGATGATCGCTTGGACCTTCTCCTCGGCTTCGAGTTGCAGCAGGTTCACCAGGGCCATGCCGCGTGAGGTGCGACTGCTGACCGGAATCGAGTGCGCCTTGATTCGATAGACCTTGCCCTTCGTGGTGAAGAACAACAGGTAGGCGTGCGCCGTGGTGTGCAGCAGGTGATGGACGAGATCGTCATCATCGTCTTTCAATTTGGCACCGGTGACGCCTCGACCACCTCGGGCCTGCGCTCGGAACTCTTCGGTTGAGACTGACTTGATGTAGCCAGACGACGACAGGGTGACCACGAGGTTGTCGTCGTCGATGAGATCCTCGATGTCGAGCTCGCCCATGTCGAGTTCGAGCGACGTGCGGCGGTCGCTGCCGAACTCGTCACGGATCTCGGCCAGCTCGTCCTTGATCACGGTGTCGCGACGGACGGGATCAGCCAGGATCGCTTCGAGTTCGGTGATCTCGGCCATGAGCTCTTCGAGTGCACCTTCGATGTCGATACGGGCCAAACGAGTGAGTCGACCGAGCTGGAAGTCGAGAATACGGTCGGCCTGCACGTCGCTGAACTCGAACGGCGCCGCCATCAGCGACAACTTCGCATCGGCACGGCTTTCGCTGGCTCGAATCGCAGCGATGATCTCGTCGATCATGTTGAGCGCCTTCAGCAGGCCCTCATTGAGGTGCGCCTTGCGCTGGCGATCATCGAGTCGGTACTGCGTGCGGCGGGTGACGACCTCGCGCTGGTGCTCGACATAGGCCACGAGACAGCCACGCAGATCGAGTGTGCGAGGCACTTCGTCGACGAGGGCAACCATGTTCACGCTGAACGTGGTCTGCATTGGCGTGTACTTGAAGAGGTTGTTGAGCACCACGAGGCCAGTGGCATCGCGCTTCAGCTCGAAGACCAGCTTGAGTTTGCCCTTGGCCGACTCGTTACGGATCTCGCGAATTCCGGTGAGGTCGCCGCGCTCGACGAGTTCGGCGGTCTTGCGGGCGATCTGCTCGACCGACACCTGATACGGCACCTCGGTGACCACGATCGTGTCGTTGGTCTTGCCTTCGATGATCTCGGCAACGGCGCGCATGCGGATCGAGCCGCGCCCGGTGCGATAGGCATCGCGGATGCCGACACGGCCGAGGATCTGCGCCCCGGTCGGGAAGTCAGGACCCTTGACGAACTCCATGAGGTCGTCTGGCGTGGCGTCTTCGTTGTCCAGCAGGTGGACGACAGCATCACAGACCTCACCCAGGTTGTGGGGAGGAATGTTGGTGGCCATACCAACGGCGATGCCCTGACTGCCGTTGACCAGCAGGTTCGGAAAGCGAGCTGGCAGGACGACGGGTTCCTGGTGCTTGGCGTCGAAGTTGTCGCGGAAATCAACGGTGTCTTCGTCGATGTCACTCAACAACTTCATCGCCAGTGGCGTCAGCCGACACTCGGTGTAGCGATAGGCAGCGGGCGGATCGTCGGGCGAACCGAAGTTGCCGTGAGGGTCGATCAGCGGGTTACGAAGCGAGAAGCCCTGACCCATGCGGACCAGCGAGTCGTAGATGGCCTGGTCGCCATGGGGGTGGTATTTGCCAATGACGTCGCCGACAACGGTGGCGCACTTGACGTGGCTGCGATCCGGGCGGTGTCCGGCGTCGAACATGCTCCAGAGAATGCGGCGGTGCACGGGCTTGAGGCCATCACGAGCATCGGGCAGGGCGCGGCTGACGATGACCGACATCGCATACTCGAGAAAAGATTGCTCCATCTCGGTCTGGATTTCGATCGGCTCGATGTTGTCGTACCCCTCGGGGCGCTCGATGTCGTCGCTCGGCGGTTCGTTTCCCGAACCTGGATCAGAAGGCGGAAGATCAGTCATGTTCGTGCTCCAGCTCTCACAGAATCAGATGTCCAGGAAGCGAACGTCGTCGGCGTTCGTCTGGATGAAGTTCTTCCGGCTCTCGACGTCATCGCCCATCAACACAGCGAAGACTTCGTCAGCAATGGCGGCCTGATCGACCGTGACCTGCAACAGGGTTCGGGTGTCGGGGTCCATCGTGGTTTCCCACAGCTCTTCAGCATCCATCTCGCCCAACCCCTTGAGCCGAGCGAACTCGGCGTTGGGGTGGTCGACCGAGTAGGCGTCACGAGCAACGGCGTCCTTGAGATAGATCTTGGTCTTGCCGACCTCGGTCGAGAACAGCGGTGGCTGTGCCACATAGACGTAGCCAGCATCGACCATCGGCCGCATCTGGCGGAAGAAGAAGGTGAGCAGCAGCGTACGGATATGACTGCCGTCGACATCGGCGTCGGCCAGCAGGATCACCTTGTGGTATCGAGCCTTCGAAACGTCGAAGCCTTCGCCGGTCTCTTCATCTGGCTCGCCGAGGCCGCAACCAATGGCTTGGATCAGCGAGACGACCTCGGTGTTCTTGAGCATGCGATCGGGGCGAGCCCGCTCGACGTTCAGGATCTTGCCTCGAATGGGCAGAATCGCCATCGTGTTGGAATCGCGGGCTTCCTTCGCCGAACCACCGGCGGAGTTTCCTTCCACGATGTAGAGCTCAGAGAGCGCCGGGTCTTTGCTTCGGCAGTCGGCCAGCTTGCCGGGCAGGCCGGCGCCGTCGAGAGCGGACTTGCGGCGGATGGTCTGGCGGGCGGTGGTCGCCGCGATTCGGGCCTTGGCCGCCATGATCGCCTTGTTCACCATGAGCTTGGCTTCACGAGGATGTTCTTCGAACCACTCGCGAAGGTGCTCGTTGGTGGCCTTTTCGACCAAGGAACGCACCGAGACGTTGCCCAGCTTGGACTTGGTCTGACCTTCGAACTGTGGATCCTGGATACGAACCGAGATGATCGCCGTGAGTCCTTCACGGATGTCCTCACCCTGGAGGTTCTCTTCCTTTTCCTTGAGGATCTCGCGGTCACGGGCGTAGGCGTTGACGGTTCGGGTCAGGGCGCTTCGGAACCCTTGCTCGTGCATGCCACCTTCGAGGGTGGAGATGCCATTGGCGAAGCTGTGGATGCCATCGGTCTGGTAGCCGGTGTTCCACGAGAAGGCGATTTCGACCTCTTCGGTCTCGTCGATCTCCTCGAACCAACCGACGTTGTCGAACAGTTCCTCTTTGCTGCGGTTCAGGTGGCTGACGAAGTCTCGGATACCGCCGTCGTAGCGATGAGTGATCGTGCCGGCATCGGTGTTGAGCTCGTCGGTGACCCGCAGCTCGAGGCCAGCGTTCAGGAACGCCATCATCTGGAAACGGTCGAGGAGGGTCTGGGTGCGGAACTCGATGCCCTCTTTGAAGATCGTGGGATCTGGCCAGAACCGGACCGTGGTGCCGGTCCGAGGCTCGCCGTTGTCACCCTCGGGTGCGTCGCCGATGACCTCGAGCTTCTGGTCGGGAGCGCCGCCGTCCTTGAACGACATGAAGTGGCGCTTGCCCTTGCGATCGATCTCGACTTCGACTTTGGTCGATAGTGCGTTGACCACCGAGATACCCACGCCGTGGAGACCACCAGAGACCTTGTAGCCACCGTCGCCGAACTTGCCGCCAGCGTGGAGGACCGTGAGGACGACCTCGGCCGCAGTCATGTCTTCGTACTTCGAGTGCTTGTCGACGGGGATGCCGCGACCATCGTCGCTGACCTGCACGCCGCCACTGGCCAAGACGGTGACGTCAATGGCCGAGCAATGACCGGCCATGGCCTCGTCGACAGAGTTGTCGACGACTTCCCATACGAGATGGTGCAAGCCGGTTGGGCCAGTCGAACCGATGTACATACCCGGCCGTTTGCGAACAGCCTCGAGCCCCTCGAGAACTTGAATCTGATCGGCTCCGTAACTGCCTTCGACCGCGGCCGGGGCCGAGGGCGAAGACGAGTCTTCAGAAGCGCTGGAATTCGAATCGGTGTCCATGGGTCCCGTCACAATCGTGCTCGGTAATTCTAGCAGTTGGGGGGTGCCTGTGGGTGTTGCTCAGGCGCCGATGCGAGCGGTGATTTTTCGTACTTCTGTCTCGGGGAAAAGCTCATGGAATCGACGGATGATCTGGGTTTCCATCCAGCCGACTTGTGACGCCCATGTGGCGTCGTCACAGCCGATGACGAGAACCCCGTCGAGCAGCTCGATCGGCCGGGTCGGCTCGCTCAGGGCAGGACCGACAATGTCATTCCATCGCTCCTGCAAGGCGCCCAATGTACGGATTGGTGGAGCGCCCAGGTAGGCGAGATAGTTCTCGAGTGTTTCGCCAATGGCCGATGGATGGTCGTTCATGCCTCACTCCTCACCAGCGGCCCCCGACGACTGAATGAATCCGCTACCGCCTGGCCTCTCTGCTGAATACCGCAGTGTCTGGTCGGGCACCGTACCGGCTGGGAGGTCTGACGCACTGGTGATGATGGTTTGACCGGGAGGAAGCGTTGCCAGCAAGATCCGAGCCCGGTCGGGGTCGAGCTCACTCAACACGTCGTCGAGGAGCAACAGCGGCGATTCGCCGAGCTGATCGGCCACGAGGCGGTGTCCCGCCATACGCAACGCCAGCGCCAGCGTGCGTTGCTCGCCCTGAGATGCTTCGACTCGGCTGTCGAAACCGTTCACGCGAAACGAAACATCGTCACGATGGGGCCCGACCGAGGTGGTACCTCGCCGAACATCGTGGTCGCGAGCATCGGCTACGCCGTCGGCCAAGGAGTCTTGAGACCACGAACGGTCATAAAACGCGGTGACGTCGCTGGCTTCGCTGGCCAACTCGTCATAGGCCGAGGCGACCCCAGGCATCAACAGCGCCAGGGTGTTCTCCCGCCGGATCGTCAGGTGTTCCCCGGCCGCAGCGAGTTTCATGTCCCAGACGTCCAGGGTGCCTTCAGCTGCATCGTCGAGCCGGCCGTTGCTTTGTCGAAGCAGCGAATTGCGCTGTTTCAGGATCTTTTCGATGTCGCGCAGCACACCATCAGCACTGGGGTCCAGAGCAACGATGACGTCATCGAGGAAATCGCGCCGGAGCGCAGGGCCCTCCTTGACGAGGGCCAGATCATCCGGAGCGAACACAGTGACGCGCAGCGCGCCGAGCAGTTCTCGGCTGCGTTGCAACCGCTGCTTGTTGACCTGCGCACGACTTCGTCCCTTTGCCAACTCGAGGTCGATCGAGACCTCGCGCCCCTCGCGCTCGCCTACCGCCCGGACCAGCGCACTGGCCGCCCCGCGCCGCACCATGCTCTCGGTTGGTGCACCCCGGAACGACTTCAGCGTGGCCAAGAGGCTGAGTGCCTCGACCACGTTGGTCTTGCCAACGCCGTTCGGGCCAATGATCGCGGTGAGACCATCCGACAGGTGGAGGTCGAGTCGCTCGTAACTACGAAAGTCGATGAGTTCGAGTTGTCTGATCAGCACGCTGGCTCACTCGAGTATCAGCGCTGGTCTGGGTTCAAGAAACCCGAACAGGCATCAACAGGTACAGGAAGTCTTCGTTGCCCTCGATGCGAACCAACGCTGGCTTCAACTCATCGATGGTCGACAGCGTGATCCGATCAGCGGCAGCCACTTCGACGCCTTCGATCAGGTATTGGGCGTTGAAGGCAACTGTCAACGGCGAGCCGACGTAGTCGCCTTCGATCTGCTCGCGTGCGGTACCGACATCCTGGGTGACCGCAACGAGTTCGAGACCAGCGTCAGAGAGTTCGAGGCGAACCGGTGTGGCTTCACGAGCCAACAACTTCACACGACGTAGAGCATCGAGGAGGTTCTCTCGCTCGAGGGTCAGCACGTTCGGGTGCGAATCGGGGATGAGACCTCGGTAGTTCGGGAACTCACCTTCGATGAGGCGGGTGATCAACGTGACCGGTCCGACTTCGAAGGAAGCTTCACGCTCGCCGAGCCGAAGCTGGACCTGATCGCCGTGACCGAGAATTCGGTTCAGCTCGTTCAGAGCCTTCGAGGGGATCAGCACGTTCTGGCCTTCAGCGAGAACCGACGCTCCGGGTACGTCTCGCATCGCCAGGCGGTACGAGTCAGTGGCCACCAGGCGAAGGCCATCGGCCTCAGCAGCAAGCAACACACCGGTCAGGATCGGACGTGAGTCATCCGAGCTCGCAGCGCGAACCACCTGGTTCAGCGCATCAGCGAGAACGGCAGAATCGAGCGAAACCGGATCGGTGCTCAACATCGAGATCTGCGGGAAGTCATCACCAGCGATCAAGCGGATCGCGAAGTCGGACCGACCGGCAGCGATCCGCAGCTCATCGTTCTCGGCACTGACCGACACTGCGCCAGGCTCGAGAGCCCGCACGATGTCTGACGCCAGGCGAGCGGGGATGACAGCAACGCCATCGCTTTCGCCGGAGACCGTCACCGAGACCGTGATCGTCAGATCGAGGTCACTACCGGTCAAACGGAGCTTGTCGCCTTCGAGGTCGGCTCGCACACCGGATAGACCCGGTAGGCCACCTCGACCGCTGACTGCTCGGCCGGCGATGCCCAAAGCATCGACCAATACATCTCGCTCACAACGGAACTTCACCGTTGGCACTCCCTGTTCGTCTTGATGTTGTCGTGGGGCCGATGTGACGGCCAAGAGGTTTGCTGGTTGATCATTGAGGCTTGCTTGCCCCGAACGCCCTGTCCACACGTGTTGTTGTTGAAACTGTTTTGTTTGGCTGGAATCAGTAGTGGTGGTAGTAGGGCCTGTGGATTGTGGACAGTGTGTTGTTTGGCCTGGTCAGACCACCTGAGGTTGTCCACTCGCTGTCGTACCGTTTCCACACAGCGGCGTTCGTTGTTGATCGAGGCTGGGGATGAGCAACTGGCTGTCCACCAGCCATCCCCGGTTGGTCCACAGCTTTGTCCAGAACAGCGGTGTCCAGAACAGCGGTGTCCAGAAGACTGCTGGACAGCATGATGGCGCGTTTGTGGGCTCCTCGCCGGGATGGCGGCATGCTCACGCATTCTTGGACCGATTGCGCACGATCTTCTCCAGGGCGGTCACGTCGTCGTAGATCTGCGAGCGTTCCGCCATCAGGGCAGAGATCTTGTCGCAGGCGTGCATGACGGTGGTGTGGTCTCGTCCGCCGAACTCCCTGGCAATGGCCGGGTAGCTGAGTTCGGTGAGCTCACGGCTGACGAACATGGCCATCTGCCGGGCGAGGACCAACGGACGGCGCCGAGACTTGCCTTGGAGTTCGTCAGTGGTGAAGTCGAACTTCTCTGAGGTCACATCGAGAATCATCTTGACCGTGATCGGGCGGGGCTGACGATCGTCGATGAAGTCACGAAGGGTCTGCTCGGCGAGTTCTCGGGTCATCGGATGCTGGTTGAGATTGGCGAACGCAGTCACCTTGTTCAACGCGCCTTCGAGTTCACGAATGTTGGTTGTGATGTTGTCCGCAATGAACTCACTGACTTCATTGGGCAGGAAGTAGCCGTCACGCTCAGCTTTCTTGCGGAGAATGGCCATTCGGGTTTCGATGTCCGGAGGCTGGATGTCGGTCAACAACCCCATCACGAACCGGCTGCGGAGCCGTTCTTCGAGTGTGGGGATGGCGTCGGGGGGACGATCCGAGCACAGCACGATTTGGCGGTCGGCTCCGTACAGCTCGTTGAAGGTGTGGAAGAACTCTTCCTGCAGCCCGTCCTTGCCTGCAATGAACTGGATGTCATCAACGAGGAGAACATCGACGTTGCGATAGTGCCGCTTGAAATCTGCGCCCTGGCTGTTCTTGATCGAGTCGACGAACTCGTTCAGGAACGACTCGGTCGAGACATAGCGGACCGTGAGGCGGGGGTAGACACTGTGGACATAGGCCTCGATGGCCCGCAACAGGTGGGTCTTGCCGAGACCGGCGTCGCCGTAGATGAACAGCGGGTTGTAACTGCCGCCAGGCCGCTCGGCGACCGAGAGCGCCGCAGCGTGTGCGAAACGATTGGATGCCCCGATGACGAAGCTCTCGAAGTCATAGCGACGAACGGGGTCGTAGGCCGGACGAGTGGCTTGTTCGGGTGATTCAGGGAACACGACGTCGAGCGGGCCGCCTGGCGTTCCTGCTTCAGGCGCTGGAGCAGCAGCGGGAACCGGGGCTGGTGCCGGTGTGACATCGTCGAGATCGAACAGCGTTGGTGTTGATTGCTCGAAGTCGATCGACAGCGAGTGTCCGGCAGCCTCGGAAACTGCCTCTTCGAGCAGGCTGCGGTAGCGACCGTCGAGTTTTTCACGAACAATGGCATTGGGCACTCGAAGGGTCAGAACGCTGTCGTTCAACCCGCCGGCCTCGACGTTGGAGAAGGTGCTCTGCCACGTTCCGGTGTTGATCTCGCGGCGTACGGCCGCGGCGGCACGATCCCAGAGTTCAACGGCGTTCATCGGCGAGCCATTCGGTGGGTGACGGTGCAGTGGGTGACGGTGCAGTGCGAGTTGATGAGTGTCATGCGTCCGATCTCGCCCTGCCCTTCATTTCGGCCTTCTCGCCAGTCGGTGAAACCGACCTCTTTCCCCAGTTCCCACAGATTTGTCCACAGTCGACCGACTGTTTCGTGGTTTGGTGCCCTTCATAGGTCGTTCCGCCTACTCGGAGGGGCGACGCTACACGCCGGTCTGTGGCCTTACCACTCCACTTGTGGAAAAGGTTGGACCCCCTAGAAAACGCCCGTAGTGTTTCCCGAGCTGGGTTGTTCTGGTGGTTCGGTGGTGTCCATACACCGCTGACGTGCGAGTTCGGTCCATTATGATGCCCGATCGCCGTCTCTCTTCTTTGGTTCGACTCATCGAATCAAGGAGGTGAAGTACTGGGTCGATCCCGTGTCAGTCCAATCCGCCGTGCACCTTGTTCGCCGGCGCAATTTCTCGCAAGCCCTATCACTCAACAGCTGCTATCACTCGACAGCATTGTGCTGCGAGTTCCAGGAGATCTTCATGAAGCGTACGTTCCAGCCCAACACCCGCAAGCGAGCAATGAAGCATGGCTTCCGTGCTCGCAAGTCGACTCGTGGAGGACGCGCGGTGCTGCGTACTCGTCGCCTCAGGGGCCGTCACAAGCTGAGTGCGTGACCGCTTCGGTCACACGACGATCCACGTTTGCTGCGTTGGCCCGTGGTGATCGAGCCCGTCATGGAGCAGTGCGAGTTCGCTTCATCGGCCTCGACCATCCCGAGATGCAACCCGGCTCTTCTGTCGCGCTGTCGTTTGCGTTCCCTCGCTCGTTCGGCAATGCCGTCGAGCGAAATCGGGCCAAGCGTCGCCTGCGGTGTGCTTTTGTCGACGCCGATGGGCCCTCTTGCGAGGGTTCGATCCTGATGTCGGCGAGTCGATCGGTCCTCGATCTGCCCTACGACCGCCTGGTCGCCGATGTCCGTCGCTGCCTCGAACCGATGAGTGCTGTCTGATGCAGGCCGTTACCACCGGAGTCGTTCGACCATGAAGACGGTGCTGCTCAAGCTCATCGGCTTGTATCGAGCCACCGCACCCGCTCGGACACCCCGCTGCCGCTACATTCCCACCTGTTCTCAATACGCCGAAGAAGCCATCTCCACATTTGGCACCGCTCGCGGCTCGTGGATGTTCATTCGACGCATTGGCCGTTGCCACCCGTTCGGGTCCTTCGGCTTCGATCCCGTTCCGGAGAAATAGCTCATGTTCGACCCCTTCCTCAGAGCCGTCGCCCAAGCACTCGCTGCCCTGTACGAACTTCCGATCATCGGTGGCAGCTACGGCGAGGCCATCATCTTGCTGACGCTCTGCGTCATGGTTCTCTTGATGCCGCTCACGCTCAAGGCAACCCGCAGCACGATCAAGATGACGCAGATGCAGCCGGAGCTCAAGAAGCTGCAGAAGAAGCACAAGGACGATCGTGAAACGCTGAATGCGGAGATGATGAAGCTCTACCAGGAGCAGGGCATCAATCCCGTCGGCGGCTGTTTGCCGATGTTGGCTCAGTTGCCCGTCTTCCTCATCTTGTTCCAGGTGCTGCGTGGTCTGACTCGCCGGATTTCTGATCAGCCCTTTTATGCCGCTGCGAACGTGGTACGTGAAACCAGTGGCCTACCCATCTCGGAAGGCAATGAGATCAGTCCTCGCTTCATCAGTGAAGACACCGAGATGTATCAGAACCTCGCTGGCGAAACCGAGATGAAGTTCGGCTTCTTGGATCTGGCAGCCGAGGCTTGGGATGTACTCACCGGCAACGTGTTCGAGGGCATTCCTTACGTGGTGTTGATCTTGATCGTGGTGGGAACCAGCTACTACCAGCAGCGACAGATCTCGGCACGACGTGGCGATGACGCCTCCCCCATCAACCCGCAGCAGCAGTTGTTGCTGCGGTTTTTGCCGTTGCTGTCGGGTTTCTGGTCTTTCCTCTTCCCCGCAGGTCTGGTTCTGTACTGGGCAACCTCGAACACGTTCCGCATCGGCCAACAGGCGTACATCACTCGCCAGATCTACGGCAAGGAAGCCGATTCGGGCAAGAACGAGGTCGTCGTCAAGGTCAGTGACGACGACACACCGGCCAAAAAGCCGAAGAACAAGAACGGTTCGGACAACGCTGACAAGGGCGGGTCCAAGAAGTCGGGCGCAAACACCAAGCCCGCCGATGCCAAGAAGAGCAAGAGCAACGGCTCGAGCAGCAAGGATTCCACGGGGAAGGGTTCGTCTTCCAAGGGCTCGACCAAGTCCGCCGACCGCAAGGCCGAGTGGGAAAAGCTCAGAGCAAAGAAGCAAGCAGCACAGGGTTCATCGACCGCGGCATCGAGCCGGGTCACACCAAAGGGAACGCAATCGCGTCCTACAAAGCCGAAGCGGAAGAGGTAACCATCGTGGAATGGGTTGAAACCACAGCGAAGAGCATCGACGAGGCGAAAGATCTCGCTCTCGACAAGTTGGGCGTCGACGAAGCCGATGCCGAGTTCGAAGTACTCGAAGAGCCCCGTCAGGGCTTGTTCGGTCGCACACGAGGTGAAGCGCGGGTGCGAGCTCGTGTCGAACCCAAGGCGCCTCGAGCCAAGGAAGAACGCAGCAATCGTAAACGTCGCAAGCCCAAGGCCGAGACCAAGCAGGCACCAAAGGCTGAAGCCGCAGCCGCTGCTGCAGCCGTCGATGCCTCTGACGAGCAACCGGCCCAAGCTGGGAACAGCCGCGGAAAGCGGTCACCGTCATCCAACGAGGGCCGCTCCAGCGGAAATCGCTCGAACAGCAACCGGGGCGGCGGAGCCCGTGACACCAACCGTGGCGACAAGCCCGAACGAAAAGAGTCTTCGATGGAAGAAGTCCGTACCTGCGTTGATGAGTTCCTCACGGGCCTCGTTGCCGCTTTCGACATCGACACCCCCGTGGTCATCGATGACAGCGACGAGCAGATCGTGGCCACCATCGAAGGCAAGCACGGACTGCTGTTGGGCCCCAAGGCTCGCACTCTCGACGCCATCCAAGAGCTGACTCGGGTAACCGCACAACGCACGGCTCCCTCCTCGATCCGTATCAAGGTCGATGTCGGCGGCTATCGCGAGGCGCGTCGAGTCGCTCTGGCCGGCTTTGCGAAGCAGGCAGCAGAGAAGGCTCTTGCCGACGGTGGCGAAGTAGTCCTCGAGCCGATGTCGTCAGCCGACCGCAAGGTCGTCCATGACACGCTCAACGACGAAGAGGGCGTTTCCACCCGCTCGGCGGGAGCTGATCCCCGTCGCTATGTCGTTGTTGTCCCGGATGGTGCCGGTGACGGTGCCAACGGCGACGAGGAAGAATGACCTCTGAGATCTGACGAGCAATTGCTTGCCGTTCTCGAACGGGCTCGGACCGTGGGTTTCCTAGGTCCGGGCCCGTTGCGCGTCCACCTCGAGCATGCCCGGAGCTACGGCTCCCTGATACCCCCCGACGCCAGGCGCCTGATTGATCTCGGCTCTGGCGGCGGATTGCCTGGCATCCCCCTTTTGGCCGATGCCCACGACATGACCGGCGTCCTGCTCGACGCCGCATCCAAACGAACCGCCTTCCTGGTGTGGGCGGCGGTTGAACTCGGCATCAGCCACCGAGTCAGCGTTGTCACGGAGCGAGCCGAGGTCGCAGCCCACGAAGAAGCGCATCGGGGTCAGTACGACGTCGTCGTCTGTCGCGGTTTCGGCCCCCCTGCTCACACCATCGAGTGCTCCGCTGCGTACCTGTCGCTCGGGGGACGGCTCCTCATCAGTGAGCCTCCGGACCGTCGGCAATGGAGTAGCGATGTCTTGGAGTCGATCGGGCTCACTCACACGGAGACGAGCAACGGTGTGGCCGTGTTCTCTCGAGTCGGCATGGTCCCCGATGCAATTCCACGCACGATCAAGCGAATGCAGAAAGACCCGCTTGGCGTAGAGGCCTGAGTGTTGTTCGGCAGCAGGGACCTCGGGCCCCGCTGCCGATACTCCCCTACCTGCAACAAACGGCTACCTGCAACAAACGCAGATGTTTCACGTGGAACATCTCCGGAGACGTTGAAGGATGCTCGGCGCGGCCTCGGGACGCCGCTCCCGTGGTGTGCCTTGATGGGTTGTGACCCTGCAGGCTAATCAGCTGGTGTGGCTCATTCCGGCTCTGGGTGAGCCCCTGACGTCCGGCTTCGGAACCTCGCCCGTGGGTCAGATCGAGCGGCGCTGTGTCGTTCATTCGCGCGAGGAGCCAAGCGTCGTCGCTCCGAGGCGCCATGGACTCTTGCCCCTGTATCTCTCGCCCGGTGAAAGCCACTCTGCGAGCG
>ENA-ORXM01000985-ORXM01000985.1-marine-metagenome-genome-assembly--contig:-NODE-985-length-43470-cov-13.558546_pt1 | contig 43470 bp, 30 predicted proteins | sample MGYA00237867_ERZ511480 | MGnify/ENA primary metagenome ERZ511480 (study PRJEB26309, sample SAMN06266103) | marine metagenome | isolation source: Algal blade | place: United Kingdom:Sidmouth, United...
TTTCAATGGGCTTTAGCCTAAACCCTGACTTTCAGTCATTCCGCAAACTATGGATTTCTAATCCATAGTGGTTGATTGACCATTTAATCGAACCATCTTGGAATTGAAACATGATATTAGATAGACCAATTAAAAAGATTCAGATACATTTAATCGAACCATCTTGGAATTGAAACGAAGATGAAAATGGATTACGTTATTATGTTGGCGTGCATTTAATCGAACCATCTTGGAATTGAAACAACGATGTTTAGGAGTGGAGGCACATGGAGAAGAGACATTTAATCGAACCATCTTGGAATTGAAACAACTCTTGGGCATAGGCGTAATAGATAGGCAGCATGCATTTAATCGAACCATCTTGGAATTGAAACAAGGGAAAGTGGATACCTGCTTAGGCTTAATTCCTACATTTAATCGAACCATCTTGGAATTGAAACGAACCAAGCAAATCACTTTAGAAGTGCTATTGCAGACATTTAATCGAACCATCTTGGAATTGAAACGATTTTAGTGCGACGAATGAAGACCGTTTGATCGACATTTAATCGAACCATCTTGGAATTGAAACGTAGTACCAAGCTCATAACAAAACATAAGCTGCCATCCATTTAATCGAACCATCTTGGAATTGAAACGAGTAGATGCTAAAGGAATATCACAAAGAGAACATCATTTAATCGAACCATCTTGGAATTGAAACCGATCTACCCAAAAAGCGAACCCATCTTGGCTATACATTTAATCGAACCATCTTGGAATTGAAACAGGAAATTGCCTATAATATCTGCTGATGGTGACTGTCATTTAATCGAACCATCTTGGAATTGAAACTTGCTAATCCTTGCATCTTGTGGATTCTCTTTTAAGCATTTAATCGAACCATCTTGGAATTGAAACCAAATTGGCAAACACACTCCATCAACGCATTCCCATCATTTAATCGAACCATCTTGGAATTGAAACTGTCCTAATCTCCTGCACTAAGTAAGTACAGGAGCACATTTAATCGAACCATCTTGGAATTGAAACTATTAAATTCAAACCCTGTTTGTGGGGTTTTGCCCTCATTTAATCGAACCATCTTGGAATTGAAACAAGATACCACCGAAAGAAAAATGTACCTTTTACAGCCATTTAATCGAACCATCTTGGAATTGAAACTTATCCAACAGGGATTGATGATTGATAGCGCAAAGGCATTTAATCGAACCATCTTGGAATTGAAACGGAATTTGCCCCAAAAATACGGTTACATTACCACCCATTTAATCGAACCATCTTGGAATTGAAACTAAGACCTATGGGTATTGTTTCCTGTTTTGTTATACATTTAATCGAACCATCTTGGAATTGAAACTCTTCTAACATACTACACAGACATAGAAACAATCAATCATTTAATCGAACCATCTTGGAATTGAAACCTTTCTGAATCTGCCAAAGAAAAACCTCCTGATGCCCATTTAATCGAACCATCTTGGAATTTAAACGAAGTTGCAAGCTGAATGAAATCCTTTCTAAAGAAGCATTTAATCGAACCATCTTGGAATTGAAACACGGAATCCCACAAGGAAACATATTCCAACTGATTCATTTAATCGAACCATCTTGGAATTGAAACAAGGGAGGATTGCCCCTTACCTTAACTACTCTTCGAACATTTAATCGAACCATCTTGGAATTGAAACATCACTCGCCCTTAGATTCTCACTAACAAAAGGATTCATTTAATCGAACCATCTTGGAATTGAAACAACAATTCTTTTGGCGAGGCAATGAACAAAAGAATCCATTTAATCGAACCATCTTGGAATTGAAACATGGCTGCTTTTAAGTCATATATACGGAAATACTCGCATTTAATCGAACCATCTTGGAATTGAAACTACAACCAAATCCAGCAAACAACCACCGACAACGGACATTTAATCGAACCATCTTGGAATTGAAACGCGATTTAAGAGGATACTTAGAAGAAAGAAAGAACCATTTAATCGAACCATCTTGGAATTGAAACTGGGTAGGGTAGGGGTCATGTCCGTTTTTCCAACACATTTAATCGAACCATCTTGGAATTGAAACCACTACAACCCACACACGCCACTACATTTCTCAATCATTTAATCGAACCATCTTGGAATTGAAACTTTTTTGAGTCCTGTATTTTGCATCACTTCACGAATATTTAATCAAAAAGCCCTTGCCAATTTAATTGACAAGGGCTTTATATCTAAATTAAACGAAAAATAATCATCGAATTATTTGTATTCTCTCAACAACTACGCCTTTAGCCGTAGTCATTTGTAAGACATACATATTCGTCGCCAAATCAGAAACATCCAATGGATACACGCCATTGATTACAGAAATCGTTACATCTCTAACCAATGAACCTTTTAAGTCGTACAATTGAACCGTTTCAACACCAAGCTCACGAACATCTACGTTGATAAAATCAGTCGTAGGATTAGGATAAACTTTGATTGTTTCCTCTAATTCTAATTCCTCAATAATCTTGCCTCTATTATCAATCAATACAAGAGAAATATTACTCAAATCCGACTCTTGAAGTACCAACAGAGCATTTGACATATTAACACCATTATTTATTTTATCTAAACCAATAGTCGTATTATTATTGCTTGCAGAATTATTTGCATCAGCAGGAAGTTCGCTGTCTTCATCCTCACCTTGACCTTCTAAACAGTTTTCTTCAACAAACGCATACAATTCATCAATTGTAGCAAAATCAGCAGCAGCGTAGTTAGCCAAACACTCACCAAATTCTTGTTGCATCCAAGCAAACTCTTCTTCTACCGAAATTTCCCAGTTAGTCGTATCATCAATCCACGGATTATCGAAACAATTCAGCTCAATAAAAATGTATAATTCATCCACATTCTCAAAATCGTCAGCCGTATAATCAGCCAAACACTCACCAAATTCTTCTTGCATCCATCCAAATTCTTCCTCTACAGAAGGCATCCACGGCTCAGGCTCCTCGCAATTCGTATCAACAAAAAGCCATAATTCGTCCACATTCTCAAAATCATCAGCAGTATAACCTTCCAAGCACTCACCATAATAATCTTGCATCCAGACTAATTCCTCTTCCACAGAAATTTCCCAGTTAGTCGTATCATCAATCCACGGATTGTCCTCACAATTCGTATTGATAAAGACGTATAAATCGTCTACAGTGGCAAAATCATCCGCCGTATACCCTTCCAAACATTCCCCATAATACACTTGCATCCATCCAAGTTCTTCCTCTACAGAAGGCATCCACGGCTCAGGCTCCTCACAATTCGCTTCAACAAAAAGCCATAATTCATCGAGGTTTTCAAAATCATCCGCTGTATATCCTTCTAAACATTCGCCATAATAATCTTGCATCCACATAAATTCTTCTTCAAGGGTCGGTATCCAACAAATAACAATATCTTCATCACAATTTTCATTAACGAAGAGGTACAATTCATCCACAGTCGCAAAGTCCTCAGCCGTATATCCTTCCAAACATTCCCCATAATAATCTTGCATCCATACAAGTTCATCTTCCACTGAAATTTCCCAATTAGTTGTATCACCACCCCACGGGTCAGTTGATTCCGAGCAATTTAGCTCCACGAACATATACAATTCATCAATATCTGCAAAATCATCAGCAGTAGATTCTTCAAGACATTCTCCAAATATATCTTGCAATAATGCCAATTCTTGTTCTACATCTTGTGAGAACAACGATGTGCTACATACCAGTAAAAACAGTAGCATAAAAGATTTCTTAATCATAAATAAGTGTTTTTTGTAAAATTAAATTCAATGAAAAAACGAAAACCTATTTTCTATTTTCTATTTTAGGAGCGAACTGTTCAGAGCTTCGTCGCTACGTCAAGTCCTGCTATCCGTTTATGGAAGGCATCTCCAAGATGCCTTCCATTTTTTCACGCACTGTATTGGAAAATACTTTCAAGATGCCACCTATTTTCACATTTGAACCCAAAAGGCAGCCAACGCAATCTTCCAACCACTACTATCAGGGCTATTTTTCAAAGTCTCAACCACTATTTAACATTCCCTATATCATTTTAAATAGATTAGCTTTCTTTCTCAAAAATAGGAGAGATATAAAAAAATAGAAACAACATGTAATTATCAATGTACAGCCTTATCTTACAAGGTCATTTTATAATGTGCTGAAAATCAGTTGCTTATTTTAAGATTTGTACACAAAAACCATTTCTTTTGCACAAGAAATGCTCGGTTATAGGAGTTTAAGTGTTAAGAGCATTACACTTTACCAAAGAAAGAAGATTAATTTATTGACAAATCTAACGACTTGATTTACCCCCAAAAGAAAAAAATAATCAAAACAGAAGGCAAGCAAATAGACCTCATTTAAAAAGTGGCTTTCATTTACCCCGAAAAAAGCGAAAACCCACATTAGAAAGAGAAAATACGCACCTACAACAAGAATGTCATTCCCTCTTGAGAGAGAACGATTGACCGAAAGGGAAATCAACGGTGTGGCATCCTTATTAAATAGTTCACACCTCCCAAAAACAGCAGCTCCTTCTATAAAAGTAATCCCAATACCCAAAAAGGAAAGGTCGTTTTTTTGCCATTAATTAGATTGGAGTGTTATTTGTGTGTCTTTTAACAAAAGAGATAACAAAATTGTATTAATTTTGTACTTTCTTTATTTATAACGAATTCTTAATTCTAATGAAAAAAATATTACTTGTATTAAGTCTATGTGTAGCACAAGTGCTTTCTGCTCAAATTACTGATATTGCAGACGTAAGAGCTTTTGCAGCCTCCGAAACACCTACAGACGATCCAGATATCAACAATCTGGCCTGGTATGATGTAACTTACACTGTAACAGGAATAGCTTTAAATGGTCCAGAATTTGGAAGAATTCGATATATCAGAGATGCAACAGGATCATTGGCAATCTATGATAACAGTGCTTTAGACAACGTTCAACGTGGAGATAGTATCACGGTTACAGGGCCTTTAGCAGAATTTGCGTCTTTATTAGAGATTAGCGGATTAGACGAATTTGAACTAGTGAGTACAGGAAACCCTGTTCCTGAACCAGAAGACATTACCTTAGAAGGCTTCCAAGAAAGCAACGAGTGTAAATTAGTTAGAATCAGCAATGTCTCTTTTGCCGTACAAGGAAACTTTGAAGGCAATACCAACTACGGTATCTATGTAGATGACATCAACGATTTTAGAGAAGTCCGTATCGGCAACGACATTGATGTGGTAGGAAACCCAATTCCAGATGGCGAAGTAAATATCGTCGGTCTAATGGGACAATTCCAAGAAAATTACCAATTATTGGTAAGAGACATCAACGACTTGGAGTTTTTAGGACCTCCAGGTTTTTCAACTGCCATTACAACCGATAATATCACGAACAGCAGTTTAACTATTAATTTTGGTACACAAGGTATGGGTACAACCATTGTTAACTACGGTTTAACAACGGCTTTTGAGTTAGGTACTGTTTCAGATGATAACTTAACCAATACCCACACAATAGACATTACAGGCTTAGAAGCAGGACAAATCTACTACATTGAGGTGCTATCTACTTCTGCAACAGGAGAAACGTCTAATTCTGATGCAATCACAGTAGCAACAGCATCTAATTCTACAGGAGATATGAAGGTATATTTCAATCGTTCTGTCAATACAGATTATGCTACAGGAGTGGATGCCATTCAATTGTCACAAACTTTTGATGATACCCTTAAAGCCTATATTGCCAAAGCAGAATCTACATTAGATATTGCGATTTACAACTTTGACAATGATCTTGGTTTGGTTGATGCCATTAATACAGCAGCAGCAAGTGGCATTACCGTAAGAGTCGTAGCTAATGAAGCAGTGAATAATACTGCTTACAATTCCTTAAATGTCACTCAAAAAATAAAAAGCCCAGGTGGACAAGATTATGGTTTGATGCACAACAAATTTGTAATTATTGATGCAGAAAGCAGTGATGCCAATGATCCTATTGTAATTACAGGCTCAACAAATTGGACAGATACACAATTAGAATTTGATGCCAATAACTTGATTATCATCCAAGACCAAGCTTTAGCACGGACGTATGCGCTAGAATTTGAGGAAATGATTAATGGCAACTTTAGCAATGATAAGGCGAATAATACACCTAAAAACCTCTCAATCGGTGGTAAAAAAGTGGAAGTTTACTTTAGTCCAACAGATAATACAGACAAAGCAATCGAGGACGCCATAGAAACAGCAGATACGGACTTACAGTTTGCTATTTTGGCTTTTACAAGAGAAAGTATTGCATACGCTATGAGAGATGAATTTACCAATGATGGCGTATTCGTAGCAGGTATTTTTGACGATATTAGTGGGGCTAATGAAGATCCTTACAATATTTTGACAGGAACGATTCCAAATACAATTGTAGTAGACTCTACGACTTACCAAGTTCACCATAAATACGCCATTATTGACCAAAGTAATACCGATTCTGATCCATTAGTGATAACAGGCTCACACAATTGGAGTAATAACGCTATATTTGATAGTGATGAGAATTTCTTAGTTGTTCATGATGCAACAATCGCTAATTTATTCTATCAAGAATGGTTAGAACGTTATCGTCAAGCAGGTGGAACACAATTAGTTGATGGTGAATTAGTCGAAACAGCTCTTTTATCCTTAGAAAACAATGAATTAACGGTTTATCCTAATCCTGTTCAAAATGAGTTGCACTTATCATGGAAAGGACAAGATATGTCGGAAGACATCCACATGCAATTTGTAGATTTAGCAGGAAGAGTTGTTTTAGAAAGAAAATTTACGCCATTACAAGCTCATGATTACTATCGCATAGACATCGCCAGCTTGACAAATGGAACATATATCCTAAATCTAAACAACCGAAGCACCAAAATTATCGTCAATAAATAAGACGGTTCGGTCTAGTTTTTACTAAAAAAAGAGTTTATGAGTCTTGATACCAAAAAAAGAGAAGTAGTTCCATCAACTAAGTATACTAATATCATAAAAGAGAAAGTATATTTAGATAAGATTATAATAGAACAAAACTTTAAAGGTATTGATACTGAAAAAATGAATGTTTTTGCAAAACAAGCAGATATTCAAGAATCAATTGATGAACTCTTGAATTAGATGACTAATATTTTTATAGAAAAATATGCCCACAAAACAGGAATTACAAAATATATCTGAAAAAAGATTTGAAGAAGCAAAGGAACTGTATAATAAAGGATTATTTGATGGAGCAGCTTATTTATCTGGTTATGTTGTTGAAATAGCTTTAAAAGCTAGAATTTGCAAATTGCTAAATGTTTCTGAATACCCCGAAAATGGTAGGGTTGGCCATGCATATAAGACACATGTAATTGATGATTTAGTTTTATTAGCTGGACTGAAAGAAGAATTAAATAATAGACTAAATAGTGGCAGTGATGTTGATTTTTAAACTAATTGGTCATTAGTTACCAATTGGAGTGAATTCTTTAGATACAGATCCATAGGAAGTGCAACTCAAAATGATGTAGAAGATATAATTGATGCTTTAGAAAATCCTGATTTTGGGATATTCACTTGGATAAAAAATAGATGGTGATGAACAATAAGTTTGCTTTTAAAATCATAAAAATACTTGAGAAACTTGCGCTTTCCAGATTGGAAAAATTAGAAGGCATTAACAATAACAGATTCTCTTTAATTTTAATGTTGCCATCTTCTTCATTTAATAATAAATCAGAGTGGACACTTGTTTTAAAGGGAAATAATAGTTGGCTAGAAAAGGCAGGAAGAAAAGAAACAATCAGAGAGATTTTGTTAGAGTTTAGAGAAAAAAAAATATCAGATTTTGATTCTTCTAACCTTATTAATAGAATTTCTTTGTTAGGTTATAAAGATGAAAATTTTAATGAACTAAATAGAATACTTGAAGTTTCAAGAGACAGTTCCAATTACTTTAAGGATTTTTTTAATATTGAAATAAATAATGAGCTTATTACAGAAGGATATATTTTAAAATCCAAAATATTGGATAAGATAGAATTTGGTAAAGAAATCCAAATTGTGGAGCGAGTTAAAGAAAATCCTTCTGATAGTAATTATGAAAAAAAAATCAAAAAATATGTAATTACTGGTGTTGAGAATTATGACTTAATTGTAATAGATAAAGACAACAAGAAGAAGAAAGTATCTTTATATAATATTCTCAATATCTTAGACGAAGATACTTTAATGAGGAATTATTAAATGAGAGTGTAATTATTATAGTCGTGTTAAACCAATGATAAAGGTTCTATCCTCAACCACCTAGACCCGATGGTAGTGGTATGGTGGTGCAGCGTTGGCGTAGAGACGCATTGAATGCGTCTGCTGAAATGCCAGCCACCATAAGAACGGACAGCGGGCCCATGCGTAAGGACGAAGAACAAACCGTTGTCTCCAAAAAAAAAAGAAATTTTAGAAATTAAAAATTAATATTTATGAAAAGATTTTTACAAGCCCTAATTTTAATGTTTGTATTGGGTGGTATGACCAACCTTGCCATCGCCCAAGATTGTAGCGAATTGTTTTTCTCTAAGTATGTAGAGGGAACAACGAATAATCGTGCATTAGAGATCTATAATCCAACGTCTGAAGCCATTGATTTGTCAGAATATTCTATTGTACGATATAGTAATGGTGCGACAGATGCACCAAGTAACTATACGGTACAATTGCCATCAGGCATAATGTTAGAGCCTTATTCGACATTTGTAGCAGTCGCAGATAAAAGAGATCCAACAGGTATTTGTTTTGATTATCCTATTTGGTATGGACATTTAGCTCCTGAACTAGATCCAGATACAGGAGATCCTATTTTAGACGAAGACGGAAACGCTGAAATTCTATACTTGCCTGTAGATGAGTGTGAAGGAAGTTTTTATGCTGTACATGGAGAAGAATATCCATACAATGAAAAGTATGATTTGGAAATCAAAGCAAGTGCTTTCTTTTCTCCTATTTATGATGTCAACAGTATGATGTACTTCAATGGTAATGATGCCGTAGGTTTGGTCAAAGGAACAGCTGCTGCTGCAGATTATTCTAATTTGGTTGATGTTATTGGTGTGATTGGCGATAATCCTGAAGCTGATGAATATCCAGATAATGACGGATGGGTCAATATTTTTACGTATGAGGATGGAACACTCGATACTTTTGATGTAACCAAAGACCGTACCTTAATTCGTAAATCAAATATTAAAGCAGGAATCATCAGAACACTAGCCAATGGAGATGAATTTGACGTTGATGAGTGGGATTCTTTACCGTCAAACGTTTTTGATGTACTGGGTTCTCATCAATGTGATTGTGATGAAAGTTCAGTAGGTTTGGAAGATAACATTACAGCAGACATTCAAATTTACCCAAATCCTGTTATAGGCAACTTGGCTAATATTGAAGTAAAAGAAGCGGTTGCACGTATCAGCATGCACAGTATCAATGGACAAGCTATGGACGTAAATATTGTAAAAGAAATAGCAGATATTATTCAATTAGATGTAGCACATTTACAAGCAGGTCTATATATGATTAAAATTCAATTTGAAAGCGGCACAACGGCTGTTGAAAAATTAACCATTAGCAAATAATAAAAACGAGTCTTTTATAAAATGCCAGTCAATTGCGATTGGCATTTTTTTTGCATTATTGTAAGTCAATTGGTATATTAGAAAATAGGTTCTTAACCAACTCAAACGACTCAAACGACTCAAACGACTCAAACGACTCAAACGACTCAAACGACTCAAACGACTCAAACGACTTAAACCACAAAAACCACAAAAACTACAAAAACCACAAAAACCACAAAAACCACAAAAACTACTTAAACTACAAAAACTACAAAAACCACAAAAACCACAAAAACCACAAAAACTAAACCCCCACCGTCCCCAAATAATAAGTTAAAAACAAAACCCCCGCCACCATCACAAACTTCACCATATTACTCACCTTCTTAAAATCCACACTTTTATCCGCTTCCATCAACAAAATGATGATATAGAACAACGGAATTTGTAAAAAAGCAAAAATCAGCCGAATAGAACGCACCTTATAAAAAGGTGAACCATCTTTTTCCTGAAAATCCATCGCTTGCAAAACCTGATACCAAGCCAAAAATCCAATCACCAACAATGCCAAGAAAATCGCTATATTTTTAGAGCGTTTAATCCCCAAAACAATCGGAATCGTTCGACAATTGAGCAGCCTATCGCCCTTTATATCCTCCATATCCTTCACCAATTCTCGAAGCAAAGTTACCAAAAAAGCGAAACCTGCATAACCCCAGAAAAAGAAATGAAGATAATGATAAAGCTCAGAAATACGCCCATTCAAACTTTCCAAAGAGGTTTCATAAAACAGCACAATCAGTACCACCAAAGCCGTCAAACCACCAATCACCAAATTACCAAACAAAAAAGTCCGTTTAAACCAAGTCGAATAAAACCACAGCATCGCCATCGTTCCAATATGGATGAATCCCAAAAGCCAATTACCCACTTCCACCGCCAACCAAAACCCAATGGCAATACCAATGGCATTCAAAACAAAATGAAGGATTATCGCTTGCCGACGACCAATAAAACGATCAATGACAATGCGATTTGGACGATTGACTTCATCCGCTTTTACATCAAAATAGTCATTAATAATATAGCCTGCTGCTGCAATCAAAACCGTAGAAAGAGATAAATAAAAAAACTGAAGGTGGGTCAAAGAAAAATCCACTGCCACAAAACCATTAGATAAAATAGGCTGAAGCAGACAATACCGTAACAAGTGTTGTGTCAGAAAGATGATGAGTAAATTTGGCACTCGAATCAATCTAAAAAATGCAAGTATTGTGTCCATTAAAAGAAGAATTTTTTAAAGTAGAACCCCATTTGTCACTCGTCACTCGTCACTCGTCACTCGTCACTTGTCACTCGTCGCTCGTCACACGTCATTCGTCATTCGTCATTCGTCACTTGTCACAAACTCCAATCATCATTAAGGCGCAACACCTTTTCAATCACATCTCGCACACACCCTTTACCACCCTCAAACGCCGAAATATATTGAGAAACTGCTTTTACTTCTATCGCCGCATCCGCAGGACAACAAGCCAATCCCACCGCTTGCAACACCGCTATATCGGGCAAATCATCGCCCATATATAGCACCGTTTCCCGTTTCCATTCATACGCATGTTGCAAAATCTCAAAAGTATCCAATTTATTCGCAAGTCCACTGTGAATCTCCGTAATGCCCAGACCTTGCAGCCGCTTAATCGTTCCTTGCGAATTACCGCCCGTCAGAATCCCGACCTGATAGCCCTTATCCAACGCAATCCGAATCGCCTGTCCATCCCTCGTACTCATTTGGCGCAGCAATTCGCCCTTTTCCGTAATCAACAAATCCCCATTCGTCAAAACCCCATCCACATCCAACAACAAAGTACGAATCGGCTTAAATTTTTCTAAAATATTTTCTGACAAAATCCTGTTTTTTATTATTTTTTTAATTTGGAGAGAACGGTCAATTGCTTTGTCGTGACGCTCAGGCCTGCTATCCGTTATTATGGCTAACAAAGAACCACAAATCACAGCATAACCGAACCACAACGCTACAGCACTAAGAACTACAGTACCAAAAAAGCCATACCACTTCTATCAGGTCTATTTTGCACAGTCAGTACCTCTATCTTCCCAAACCATATAAGTTATTTCATTTCGACTACGCTCAATGACCAAAGTTTTTTAAAGAACATATAAGCCTTGTACTGTCCACAACGACCTAGACCCGATAGTAGCGTTATACCAAAGCAGCGTAGGCTTGTAGGGGCAGACCCATGTGTCTGCCCAAAATGGCATTTGGTATAGTAGCGGATAGCGGGCCCATACGCAACGATGAAAGACAAACCGTTGTCTCCTTATTTAGTTTATGTGGTTTGTGTAGTTAGTAAGCCAAACTACAAAAACTACAAAAACCACAAAAACTACTTAAACTAAAGAAATGCTCTTCGTAAATAAAGCATATAATTCTTTATATACATCATTGTCGAGCAAAGATAAGTGTTTTTGAATCGTTTTTGTATCATTGCGGACCGCAGGCCCTGTTTGAATCTCAAAAGGATGGTGAATAATGGCTTTTCTGATTGTCTCTTGCAGCAAAGGAACGAGTAAATCGAAAGGAATATTTTTGTCCTCTACAATTTCTTGAGAAATACCGAGTAAGTGATTCGTGAAATTATTAACGACGACAGCCGATAAATGAAGTGTTTGGCGTTGGGCATCGTCAATATAATAAACATTTTTGTTGACAGTTTTTGCCAAGCGAAAAAGGTGTTTTTTGACGGCATCTGTATTGCCATCAATGCAAAAGGGTAGAGTCGTCCAATCAGGCATTTGCTTTTTACGGAAAGTCTGCAAAGGATAAAAAGACCCAAATTGGAGGTGCGTTTTTAACTGCAAAATACTTGCAGAACCAGAAGTATGTGCCAGAACACCCTGTGTCAATTGAAGCTGTTCTGCCACACTTTGAATGGCATCATCCTTGACGGCAATAATGTAGAAATCTGCTCCATCTCGCACATTCTCCAACTTATTTGTCGCTTTTGCGCCCACCTTTTTGGCAAGCGCATACGCTTTGTGGTATTTGCGACTAAAAATTTGCTGAATGGAATGTCCCGATTGGTGCAATATCAAAGCCAAATGATGCCCAACATTGCCTGCCCCAATTAACGTAATCTTTGCTTGCATAAACTAAGTACTAAGTGTATTGTTCTGCTCGCAATATGAGCAATGTTGTAGAAACTTAAAATTTTACTTCTGCAATACTATTTCTGGCTCTATTGAGAAACCAAAGATCACTGTCACTTACTTGAATGATGCCATCCAAATTAGAATCTGTAGGGGAGTAAGCATCAATCATTGCAGGATTTTCTTTCCAAGCACCAAAATCAGAAACTTGAATGATTCCATCAGGTACCATATCGCCTGCATACATAGAAGCCATGCCATTGGGTAGTATTAATTGTTGGAATAAACCCAAAGCTTGGTCGTTGGAATTTGTAAAATCATAAGACATATACTCCGCTCCATCAATTTTAGTACTTGAAATAATGTTGAGGTGATTTCGGTGTCGAATTAAAATGTGGTAAGCAGCATCTTCTTGTACCATGATTTCTATAGGACTCCCATCAGGAGCTTTAATTTGTCCATTGGTCAATAAAATGCCTGCAAAGGATTGATCTAAAATGGTCGTTGGAAATCCACTAATAGAGGGGTCGCCTGTTCTTAGTTCTACCAATATCCAATCAACAGCATCGTCAGGAAAACTATTTATATCAGGTACTTCTTCTTCCCCTTCATACTCCCAGGGATTATCGCCATAGGGTTGAACAAGGGGAAGTAATTCGTCTTGTCGAATAAGGTTGGTCATAAGTTCTGTGTCCTCATCATAGCAACCTTGTAAGTAGACTTTAAGGTCTAATTCTGCAAAAATAGAACCATCATTAGAAATATTAGAACTATTGGGGGTACTGAGATTAAAAGTGATAATTTCTGTTCCACCATCAGGAAAACAACCTACCGATTCATCAATGGTTTGTGGGCCAAAAGATAAAGAATCAATATAGACAAGTTCACCGTCAATAAATTGGGCCAATCCGATAGATTCTCCTTCTGTAGAAAGTTTCATATCAACATGAAGCAATCCTTGTTCTATTTCTTTATCTGCCCATAAGATTTTAAAGCCATTGGCAGGAATTGTTGTTATATCAGGATCAACCAAAGGAATTTGCCATAAGGTCGGATTCTCTAAATCATCTGTAATGTACAAACCACCTAAATCTATATCGTGATTTGTTGAATTATATATTTCAATCCAATCATCAAATTCACCATATTCATCAGAATAACTAACGTTGTTGCTTGCCATAAATTCATTGATGTGCAAACCTTCTTTTAAGACACTTTCTTCAAAAACAGCCGTAATTTCATCAACTGAATTTAAAGTAACTGTAATGGTAGAATTGGTAGATTCATAAGCACCCACCCATTCTACAAATTCATAACCAGGATTGGCAATGGCTTGTAAGGTTAAGGGAATATCTTGGAAATATTGACCTGTAAAATTTGTACTGTCAGGTGGAATCAAAATACCTTGTGCTAAAATAGTTCCTGCATTTTCAATAGATACGTGGGTTGTTAAATCATATAGGCCTTCTAATTCAAGTGCATCTAAGTAATGGTTTCTTAGATTTGGCACACGGACATTGGCAAAATTGTGTATTCTTTGAACTTCTTGATTCCAAAAATCCATATCAGGAACTCCGCCTAAATCGGCCCATCGTTCAATGTGATGTGGCATTTCATTGGCAATTTCATTTGTTGCTGTTTCAACAATAGGGAAAGTCCGTTCTGCTCTAAAAGCAATATTCATTAAACTTGCAGAGCGTTGAGCCAATAAATTTTTGAAATCTTCATTGACAATCAATTCGGGAAAAAGTGGATCAAGTTCATAAAATAAATCAAATCGATTACCATTAGAACTAAATAATCCTTTGTCTGTATCATTGAGTAAAAAACGCCAAACACCCTCATCAGTTCTTTCACGCCACATGCGACGGTTGTTCATAAAGGCAAGATTGTCACAATACAGTTGAGCCGCTACATAGTCTACATAACTAATGATGTCCATTTGTGTAAGAATATATTCGTAATGCTGGCTTTCACTTAAATCGTTTTCCAACATATAAGCAAACATGGCATCATAGTGTTCTGTATCTCCTTCAGTGGCTTGAAGGAGATGCGCTTCTCCCTTCAAAATATCTAAGTTATCAGGATCGGCACCATAATTATTCTCTAGATAAGCCTCGTTGTATTTTTCTCTAATATTGTGAATGCCATAGTATTCTCCATTAATAAATGTAATAGAAGGCTCATATGCTTGTGTACCAAAAGAACAATGTTCTATAAATATTCGCTGTGTTAGGGCATCTCTTAGCATTGCCCATACCCAATCATCACTTGAACTACGTAGCAAAAAAGATTTGAACTCATTTAATTCTGGCTTATCTCTAAAAAAAGGATGCTCTATAACAGAAGAAGTAAGCTCTGTTTTTGAATAAACAGCTAGCGATTTTTGAGGGTAATAAATAGCCGTCCGACCAAATAGTTTTAATTCTGCTTGAAGATCAAAAACAAGTTCTTTATTGGTATCAAAAAACTCAACAAAGGCGGGTTTTCTCCAATCTTTTCGATCCAATAATGCAGCCGAATCTTCAACATAAATACCCGTTTCTTCTCCAAATAAATCGCTTGGATCAGCAACAACAGAGAAAATAGGCAAATTGGTTTCTTCATCAAAGAAATAAGAATGAGTTAAAATTGCACTTGGCAAAAAGTTTGCTTTAAAAAGAGCTGCCCGTACAATGGTGTTTTCATCTACTTCAAAAGGTTCTGTATATAAGGTAGATGTTTCAGTGGGGTTAGAACTATCTAAGGTGTATCGAATTTCAACATCTTGAATGTCTTCGATAGGATTGGTTAAAGTAACCTCAATTGCCTCAGGGTAGCACCCACTTTCCATATTACTTTCAGGAGCAGGTAAAAAGCCATTTATAACATTGCCTGAGTTAGAAGCATTGGGGGTTGGCTCTAAAAAGTAGCCTGTCTCTAAATCTCCATCAGGAAAACGACCATAAGAAACATCTGCATATTGTTGTTCAAATTCTAATGCATCTATGAAAATAGGCACATCATCAATAATTTGTGTTAAACCAATTGCTTCTCCTGATGCACTTAATTTAAAATTTGCGTGTTGAATACCTTGTTCTGTATCATTATCCAACCACAAAATCAAAAATCCTTGTGCTGGAACAGTCGTAAGGTAAGGGTAAGTATTTAAAATTGGATGTTTGAGCGGATCATTTAAATCATCTGTGATATACCAACCTCCAATATCAATATCTTCATCAGTATTGTTATACAGCTCAACCCAATCATCATATTCATCATAATTATCAAGTAGTGTTGATTCATTACTTGCCATAAATTCATTAATCAATATTTGTGCTTGTGTTGATTGAGAAAGGAAAGCAAAGATGATTATGGCGAAAAAGATATGTTTGCTTTGTGTGTTGTAAATGATTGTTTTCATAGTTTGTCATTTGTGAGGGTTTACACTTTTAACAGTACAAAAAGGACAAACTAGATATGAAACCAATATCCATTTGTGGCGAGATGTAATGTGTTTTTATATTTACTGCTCTTGAGGTTGAGGAAGTAAATATGTCTTATGTAAGTACAATATGATTATAAATATACAATGGAAAAAAAACATTTTTTAGCACTTATGGGGGTGAAATAAATTATTATTTTTCTTTTACATTTGATAATCAATGTGTTATGTGGATTTTTGTAATTATTTTGGTTGATAAAGTGCTGATTTGAAGAGTTCTAAAAGTAAATATATGAAAATTAATTTTATATCTTAAAATATATAATGTTTTATTTTAGTGTATATTGTTTTACAATAATGTATGTTTAGTGTTTTGCAAAACTTTACTTACTTAGTAATGGTTGAAAAATAAGACAACGATTGAGATTTTTTGATAGATGAGGCTTTTCAGTGAAATATATCTGAAAATATCGACGCTCAAAACGTTAAGTTGTTTTTTTACCATTACTTAATACTTCTAAAATCGCCTTTGCTTTAAGTAAGCATTCCTCATATTCCTGAAAAGGATTAGAGTCATAAGTAATTGCACCACCTATTTGAAAACTTAAATAGCTGTTTTTTTTATGATATAAAATACTTCTAATCACTACATTAAAATCGAAATCGCCATTGGGTGTACAATACCCAACAGACCCAGAATACAAGCCTCTTTTGCTTTCTTCATACTGTTCAATTAGCTCCATAGACCGTATTTTCGGACAACCTGTCATAGAACCCATTGGAAAAGCATGTCGAATGGCATCCACAAAATGTACTTCCTTAGAAAGTGTAGATTCAATGGTTGAAACTAAATGATGAACTTGCTGAAAAGAATAGACCTTACACAGTTCTTTGACTTTTATACTTGCTGTTTGGGCAGTACGAGTCAAATCATTGCGAACCAAATCAACAATCATTATATTCTCCGCTCTTTCTTTCGGATTTTGGGACAATTCGACCTTCAATAAGTCATCTTCTACCGCATCTTTTCCCCGCTTAATTGTCCCTTTTATTGGTTGGGACAAAAGCTGACTTTGCTCTTTTTTTAAGAAGCGTTCAGGACTCTGACAAAGCAAATATTGCTCCTTCATTTTGAAATATACAGCAAAAGGACTTTGAGCAATGTCATTGAGCTGACGATAGAGTTGTAAAGGGGCAATTTCTACGTTTTCTGCATAAAATTCTTGACAAAAATTCATTTCATAAATCTCTCCTCTAAGAATTTCCTGCTGAATGTCTACGACTTTTTCAAGATACTGTTCTTTAGAAATACGCTGTTGTATTTCAATCTCTTTTGTTGTCTTAGTTTCTTGATTTATAGGCGTTTGTGTAATCTCTTGGAAAATGCTTTCAGGGTTTTCTGCCTCTATATAAATTTGCTGTTTTTGAACATAAATGATGTGCTTGGGCTGAAAAAAATACATATCAGGAAGTCCCAACTTATCCAAGTTTTGAGAAGTCAAATCTTCCACATCATTTTTCAAATCATAGCCCAAAAATCCAAAAATCCAATCTTGTTTACTTTCATAAAACGTTTTTAAACGGTCAAAGGCTGCCCCCTTCTCCAATGAATTTAACGTTCTATAAGACAACTCATCTATCATTCCTACACCAACCAAACATTCATAACTTGAGTACTGGTCATACAAATAGTTATTGCTATCCAGATAACAACATACTTCAAATTTATTAGACCAAACCAATAATTGCTTTTTGAAAGAATCAAGCTCCTGAACGCTAAATATTCCCTTTTTTCTCATTCTTTTTTAGGTTCTTGGTTTTTTTTAGTGCTTGGTTCTTGATACTTCTTGATGTGTTTTGAGGCCATGAAAAATAGCCCTGATAGTAATGGTATCGTTTTTTGAAAGGCTGATATGAGCAAGGCAAAACGATAAGAATGGATAGCAGGCCTTTCTATCACGACGAAGCTCCGAACCTTTCGCTCCTTATTAGAGTCTCAACCAAACACAAGGAACTAATTACCAAGCACTTACTTCCCCAAAATCCGATCCATAAATCCAGGCAAATTATCTGCGCCGATTCGTTTTGCAATAATGGTACGGTCTGGGTCTAAAATGAAAATACGAGGTGTTCCAGAAATATCATATAGTTTTCTGAAATTGTTTTGATACTTTAAATCCGCCAAATTGATCCAATCTAATTTATGTTCATTGATGTATTTAAACCACTTTTCGCCCTCATGTTCTGTTGTAATACCGATGACTTCCACACCTTTTTCTTTATAGTCCTTACTAAATTGCAAGACTTTCGGCGTTGATTTTTTGCAATGCCCACAGTCAGGGTCCCAAAAGTATAAGACAATATAAGGAGCATCCATTTTATGAATGTCATGCCACTGTCCTTTATCGTCTTTTAAACGCAGTGGAGGTGCTTTTTTACCAATCAAATTAGGTCGAATCGTATTGGCTCTGTCCTTCATTTTGAACAACTGAACAGAATCCACCCAGGGCGTTTCGCCCTTTGCATAATACGTATCAATCATATGGACATAAATCGCATCCATCCCCATAATTTTTGATTTCGCATATTTGTTGAGCAGCGAAATTGTCAAATACTTAAAAAGGCTTTCATTGGGACGAGATTTTTCGATGATATAATCAACGGCCTTGTTCAAAGAATCTGGAATTTGTGGCGTCAATTTGTCTAAATACTGTGTAATTTTTTGTTGATACAAGGGCGTTCTCGTAAAACGAGTATCTGTAAAGTCTATATTGTCAAAAAAGTGGGCTTTGTAGTATTTAAACCTAAAAGTCGAGTCAATTGTTCCATCTTCATTTTTGGGCGGTTCAGGAATCTCAGGCTCATCGTGGGCATTAAGGTATTTTACATAAAAAGACTTCGAGTTTTTCTGATTCATTTTCTTACGATAATCGTTCACCTCTTCGTCCAATTTATCCAATTTTTTTTGAATTGACGCCAATTTTTTCTCGTTTTTTTCCGTTTCTTTCTGTTCTTGCAATCCCTTTTTCACCTCTTTTTTGTCGTGAATAAAATTGAGATAATTGTAGAAGATTTCATTTTCTTTCGAGCCTGTCACCTTCATATTTTTGATATAATCATCCAACTTTGTTTCTAGAGTAAAATACTGTTCATCTACCAAAAACTCAAAATATCCGTGGTCGGGAATTACCACAAAATAAACGCCACCGTCCAATGCTTCTTCCCCCTCAAACGTCGCAAATCCTTCCGCAGAAACTACTGAAGTATCCTGCATATACTGCTTATTTCCATAATGATACCCCAACTTCAAGGTATCTCCCGTAGCACAACCCTCAATACGCACATTAATTTCATGTCCTGCTTTTTCTGCTTGCAAAGAAATTGTTCCAAAATGGGCGAGGGTGATTACCCACATAAAGTAAAAGATATTCTTCATGAACTGACTATTTCGTTTTTGTAGTTTAAGTCGTTATGTTATATAGTGATATGAACGATAAGACTGATTGTAAATTATAATTTTTAGGAGCGAACGGTTTATTGCTTCGTCGTTGTGTTTGGGTCCCGCTATCCGCTACTATACCAAATGCCAATTCGAGCAGACTCATGGGGTCTGCCCCTACAAGCCAACCCTGCTTTGGTATAACGCTACTATCGGGGCTAGTTTAGACGGTCTGAGGTGTTTGGTTTTTGTAGTTGATGGTTTATGTGGTTTTTGTAGTTGATAATTATAGAGTGAAACCACAAAAACTACACAAACCACAAAAACTACACAAACCACAAAAACTATTTATAAACCTTGCGTTCTCCATCGACATCGAGCCAAACGCCCCAAATTCGATTATAGGCGTGTACCTGATTGGTAGGGGTTTGTTCTGTTCCTTCTCCTGTGACGACCTCTTTTTCCTCATTCATCCACTCAAAAAGTCCACCATAGAGATTAGATACGTCTGAAAAGCCCATTTCCAATAATTTTTCGCTGATTCTTTCGCTGCGATAGCCGACTGAACAATATACAATAACTTTGCTATCTTTAGGAATATCGGCAATCCGTTCCCCTTTAAAATCATCGTAACCAATCCAGATTGCGTCTTGAATATGGCTGACTTCGTACTCTCTTTTTTCTCTCGCATCTAAGTAATAGATATTTTCAGAAGGTGTTGGTGCGTCTGTCACCACAACTTCTGGAACTGTGTGCGAAAGTAAGGTTTTTAGCATTAATTTATAAGACGAATTGGCAACTTGTGCGGTAGATACTTGGCTCCATCCGAAAAATACAAAGAGGACAAGGTACATATATTTTTTCATGTTAACTTTTTTTATGGATTAAGATTTTGCAAAAATATAGTGAAGCGCTGAATTTGTATATCTACTTTTGCAATATTTTTAAGCAGTTGCACGACATTATGACAAATTTTGACTTTTTATTGTTCAAGTGGTTTAAGTTGCCTTGTAATTTTAGTCATTGTTGACCAGCACGTTTTTTGTTTGCGGTTCATATCACCTTAAACGCAAGGTTCGCTAAGGTTGCGCAAGGGGCGCAAAGTCTATTTACGTTCTAATTCATTGCGTTCTTTGCGAAAAATCTTTGCGCCTTTGCGTTGAAAGGAACATTGCACAGGAAAATCTCTTAAAAAACGCTATGTCAATTATCGTACCAGTCAGTAATGAATTTCAGTTGTTAATTTTGTGTTTGTTTAATGAACAATAAGTTTTATAGTTTGTTGCTTACACAAATCATTTAAATAGAGGGGAGACCGTGCAAAATAGACCCGATGGTTGGAACCATATAAGTTATTTTAGTTTTGTGGAAGTCCATTTAAGTGGTTCAGAAGTCAAGACCATCCAAAATAGACCCGATAGTTGCAACCATATAAGTTATTTTAGTTTTGTGGAAGTCCATTTAAGTGCTTCAGAGGTCAAGACCATTTAAAATAGACCCGATGGTAGCGTTATACCAAAGCAGCGTTGGCTTGTAGGGGCAGACCCATGTGTCTGCCCAAAAAGGCGTTTGGTATAGTAGCGGACAGCGGGACCGTGCTTTACGACGGAGTAATTGACCGTTCTCTCCTAATAAAAATATTATAAAAATAAATCAAACATTGATATGGAAAAGAGTATTCATGAGTTTACAGTAAATAATTTGAGTGGCGAACCTGTTGCTTTAGAAGATTATAAAGGAAAGGTTTTGCTGGTGGTTAATACGGCTTCTAAGTGTGGATTTACGCCACAATTGGAGGGATTGGAGACGCTTTATCAGGAATATAAGGATAAAGATTTTGCAATATTGGCGTTTCCTTCTAACGATTTTGGGGGGCAAGAACCTTTGGAGGGAACAGAGATTGGGGCGTTTTGTCAGAAAAATTATGGGGTGAGTTTTCCTGTTTTTGAGAAGATGTCTGTGAAGGGAAAAGAGTCGAGCGATTTGTATAAGTTTTTGGCAAATGATCAGCGTGATGCGTGGATTTCGGTTGCTCCAAAGTGGAATTTTCACAAGTATTTGGTGGATAAGGAAGGAACAGTGGTTAATTACTTTTTGTCAAATACAAGTCCGACTTCTAACAAAATAAAAAAGGCGATTGATGATTTGTTATGATGCGTGACGGGTGACGGGTGACGGGTGGCGAGTGATTTGTGATGGGTGACGGGTGACGGGTGACGGGTGACGAGTGATTTGTGATGGGTGAATCTTAAAAAATATTCTCTAAATACTTAGTTGAAAGGTGTTAAAATATCTATTTCTGGCCAGTTGTTGTTTGTTCCTTGTTCCTTGTCACTCTTCACATTTCACTTATTAAGGGTTTTTTGTGTATTTTTGTTCCTCTAACAATGAAAGTTCACATTTTTATCCCTTGTAGTGTCGATTTGCTTTTTCCTAAAATCGGCGTAAATATGGTTCGTTTGCTTCGACAACAAGCTTGTGAGGTACACTATAACAAAGCCCAAATTTGTTGTGGTAGATACCCTATGTATATGGGAATGGAGGCAGAAGGAATCCAAATTGGGCAGAAATATATTAGTGATTTTTTTGTGGATGAACCTATTGTCTGTCCTGACAGTGCTTGCCTAAGTTATCTTAAAAAACACCTCCACACTTTAGGTGCCAACCAAATTCAAAATGTGAGGGCGACCAAAATCCAAGATAATTTATACGAATTGACGGACTTTCTGGTGAATGTATTGGGTAAAAAAAGCTTGAAAGTTCCTTATGTGGGAACGTTGGCAATGCCCGATTATCCGATTGATAGTGTGCGCCAAAAAACGTTGAATGCGCTCCAAAAGTTATTGAGTGTCAATGAGGATTTGACGATTGTGCGGACGACGCAAATGAAGGGTTTTGAGGTGGGAAGCGATATTCTGCCCTTGACGGCTCGCAAAATGTCCATTCGGCTTTTACGACAATATCGGGAATATGTCATTGATGATTTGAACGCTAAATTTTTTGTGGATGCGGATGTCAATGCTTTGAAGTATTTTCATCAGTACCTTTTGCGTAAAAAGGCTATGTTGAATGTTTTGCATACCACTGATCTTTTTGTGGCGGGTAGTTTTGTTTAAGTCGTTTTTGTGGTTTTCTCGACTACGGCACTACAGCACCAAGAACAACAGCACCACAGTACCAAGAACTAAGCACCAACAAACTCCAACAGTTTCCTCGCATTCTCTATATTATCAAATTTTTCTTTTAGGAGGTGTTTTCTTGTCTCAATCATTGGTTGGGTGAAGGATTGGTCTTGGATATTGTGTAGGTGCTGGATAAAGGCTTCGGGATTGTTGGCAATCAGACATAAGGGGGCTAATCCTGTGTTTTGTACCATAAAATCGTTGGCGATACAATAACGACCACTGTGTAAAGCGTTTAAAAGTTTGAGTTTGATACCTGTGGGTTGGAAAGTGGGCAGTACATTGACATGAGCATTTTGTAGAAGTTGTTGCATTTGTTCGTGAGACGAATTGGGGATAAGCTGGACATTTTTTTCTTTGCAGTGTTGTTGTAGGAGTGGGGGAGGATTTTTGCCTGCCATCATCCAAGCAATAGACGTAGAGGGAATGATTTTCTCTAATAAAAACATGGCGGCAGTAATATTTTCATTGACACTTAAATTGCCGTGATACAATGCGTATGTTCCTTTGCCTTCCTGAATAGTAATGGATTCTTGATTGTGAAAGACAGGCAAATAGTAAGTTTTTTTGAATTTCTTTGAAAAATATTGATGGTCATTAGGAGAAATAGCCATGATTAAATCGCTATGCATTAGGTTTTTTTCATATTGACGTAATAAAAAAGACTCTGTAAAATAGTAACCTCGTTTTAACAAGTTTGTCTCATTATTAGCTAAAATGCTATAATACTCTGCTTCCACGTTGTGCGCCCTTACCATTTTGAAACGTTCTTTTAACAAAGGATGAGAAAGGTAATAACAGCTATGAAGCCCTTCAAATAATATCGGATTATTGTCTTGTTGTAAGTTTTGGAGCAATTGATTGTGCTTGCGAGACTTGACAATGAATGGAGTTTTTAACGAAAGAGAGCGTATACTCTTGTCTCTTGGATAGTAATGTACTTTATCACAATATTGTAGTAATGTTTTGTCTGGTTTTCTTTGGTTGTATTGAAAACAATGTAAAGTAACCTTCTGACCCAATTGATGGAAGGCTTTGATCTTGTAAAAAACATCAATCACACCACCATAATTAGGCGGAAAAGGTATATCGAAAGAAACTATATTCATATATCTATAAAAAAATATGCAAAAAAATTTGCTTATAAAGCATAAATAGTGCTATATTAGCTACGTCAAGTTATTTTTATTTAACCAAATTTTTTTATCATGTGGTAGTCTTAAATTTTACCTCTCTGTAGATTATCCTTTCACATATAATGAAGTGTATACTTGATACCTATGCTGTTTATCAGGTTTTGCTGGGAGCATGTTAAAGGGGGTAACTACTAATTATGAGGACTTTTAACTCGAAAGTGTAGACTCGTTCTACAACATTTACAAAAGTACATTTTAGTGACATAATGTACTGGCTTATACCCGAATTATGGATGTTTAAGGGATATAAAGGTCAGAAAATTTTAAGCAGAAAAGGCGTTTTGGGATGCTTTTTTATTTTAAGATTATTTGGGCTTCTAACCAAACGACTAACAACTTCAATTATTTCTTAAATATAGCTAAATTGGATAGTAATTATACGTGTAATTATTATCCAATTTTTTTTGATTAGGAGCGAAAGGTTCGTGGCTTCGTCGTGGTGGAAAGTCCTGCTATCCGTTCTTATGGCTTAAAACAACCTTCAAGTATGGAGAGAACCACAGCCCAAGAACTAAGAACTACAGCACCAACAGTAAGCCATACCACTTCTATCAGGGCTATTTTACATGGTCGCTACCACTGTCTTTCCTCTATTTTTTACTTCAACAAATCTCGCCAACTCATAGGGCGTTCCTCAATACGCCACTTAAAATCTCCTAATTTAAAACCATAAGGATCTGTTTTTGTGATGGGGTAAAAGGTCGCTTCAGGCTTTTTATAAAACTTGATTTTTTGTACTTCTTCCTCTTCTACATAAATCATCATGGTCTGTGATTTTGCTTGATTGACGCCATAGTATTCATCAGCATCATTTTGAGCATAATAGACACTTTCTGCATTTTCTAAAATCTCTATTCTATACAATTGGCTTTCTTTAAAATGTCCCAAGATGCTGTCCCCTTTGAGTTGGTTATAAATGTTAAGTCCACTTTCATTGCCGATTAAAGCGGATTGGAGTAAGCGAATATTGTTGGGACGATTCCTTATGGTGGTTAATAAAATCGTATCTGCGGTGAGTTGGGATTGTTCTGACCAAAGAACGGGATCTTTGTAAAATCTAAAACTTGAATCGTTGGTGGTATACACTAAGGAGTCACAAATACCTTGAAAGTCTTTTTTGTAAAAACGTACATTTTGATAGGCATGAAAAATCGTTAAACTATCGGATAAATTGGAAGTATCTTGAACGATTTTTTGTAGGGAATCTATGGTGATGCCTTTTTGTGTTAGGCTGTCTATTGGGGTTTGTAGAGAGTCTGTTTGTGCTGTTTCTGTGGGGTTATGCTTTTGGTCGTGATTGTCGTCATTGTGACCTTCGTGATTGCTTGTGATTTGAATGGTATTTGCCTTTTTCCTTTTTTCTCTTCTGGCGAGTCTTGCCTCTCGTCGTTTCTGTCTTTTGGTTTTTTGAGGTGGTGTTTCGACAAGGGTATTTGTGCCTAAATTTCCTGGGGAAGTGTCAATCAAATCATCTGCCCCTTCGCCATCCACAATATCTGTAGAATCTTTTGGTTCACCCTCGTCTTTCGTTATCGCTGTTGTATCTATCGTATTTGTTCCCAAATTTCCGCTTTCTGTGCTTAATAACTGATCTCTGACTCCTTGTGTGATAGAATCATTGACAGTGATTTTGTTCGCATCTTCTGGAGTGGGATAACGGGACATGGTGATGGAACTCAAGGTATCAGCCGTCAAAAACAAGGTGTCTTCGCCTATGATTTGTTTGAAAAGCAAACTATCTGTTGCCAACAGATATGTCGAAGGCTCGTGATATTCCATATACTTGCATGTAATGGTCATATTTTTCGTGGTATCTTCCCAAAATACATCACCAAAAGCATAACCTTTGCCACTTTCCTTTTCAAAATAAAGACTATCTGCTGCCAAGACTTGTCCTTCATTGTTCAAAACCGTTTCGCCCGAAACATTGATAATGTCCTTTTGCTTGTCGTAATATCCCTCCAAACAGTTGATGGTATTGCCTTGATTGATGATGGTCGTATTGCCTGTAAAAGAAGCGAATTCGGTGGTTGTGTTGTATTCTAAGGTGTCTGTATTGATTTCGTAGGTTGGGCTTTTAACATAGACGCTATCGACAAAAGTGACATCCTTTGTATCGTACTCATAAACGCCTTGTTCGCTTGTGAGTTTGGTATCTTTGTTAGTGAGGACGCCATTTCCTGTGTATGTTCCAATATTTTCGTTGAAATCGTAATCCATTTCATCCGCAGTCAATAACATTTGCTTGTCTATAAGGCGAACGCTGTCATTGAGGTACGCTTTTTTGGTGGTAGAAAAATACTCTAAGGAATCGGAGTAAATATCGACTTGTTGGTCGGTAATGTGTACATCATTGAATAGAACGGCTCTTTTTTCGTCAAGATAGTAATACAGCGTATCGGAGGTAATCGTCGCTGTAGAGTCTTGTAATTCTACATTTTGGTAGAGTCGAGCGATTTTGGTAAAACCATTGTATTTCAAATAATCTGCGTAAATATCAATGGAATCTCCTTGTTGGATGTGTACTCGTCCAAAGGCGTCGATGCTGTTGGAGGATTCGTATAAAAAGGCACTGTCGCACTCAAAAATAATGTCTTCTTGTTGTAATAATACGTTTCCTATCAATTTTTTCATATCAACAGAATCGTTGTCAATGGCTTTTAAACGATTGGCATTTTTGATTTCTATAAGGGTTTTTTCAATCGGCTCTTGTTCTTCTTGTGCTAAGAGTGTGATTGTTCCCAATAGACAGAAAATTGATAAGAGTATGTATTTCATTCTTTCGTTTAAGTTATTTAAGTCGTTTGAGTCGTTTAGGTTAATTAGTTTTACAACTACAAAAACCACATAAACTATCAACTACAAAAACTCTACTAAAATTAACGGATAAAACGATAAAAGTGGTTGTTTGCGTCAATATATTTTGTGTTTTTTTAACGTACTATGAAACGTTCTGTCCATAACGACCTAGACCCGATAGAAACGGTTGGATGCTGTGTTGGCTTGTGTGTGGACAGCCATTAGTGGATAGCGGGCCCATGCTTTGTAGTGAAAGATAGACCGTTTTCTCCAAATAATTAAAATTTCTTTGATAATACTTTGTTTTTTTTAACGATTTGATAATCAGTTTGTTAAAGTGTTATAGAAGGTTGTTTGAAATATTTTTTTAGGAAAGTAATTAAAATGTTTTGATTGTGGTGTCACGTTTGTTGTGAACTTTGTGTACTAATAAGTGAAACATTGTTCGAACACTTTGATGATTTAATTACAAAATAAAAAATTTAAAAAGATGCTTAATAAAATTTATGGCTTTTTGCTATTGTTTGCCGCTATTGGCTTAATTACTTTTTCGTCTTGTTCTAAGGAAAATATGGATGATACGAATATGGATGATGATGATGAGACAGAAGTGGTTGTTTGTAACCTTGAATTGGTGTTTTCTGAAGATGAAGAAGGCGTCTTGTCGGTAGAAGTAGAAGGAGCAACTGCACCAATAACTTACCAATGGTCAACGGAAGCGACAGATAGTTCTATTCCTACAGAACCTGAGACAACTTACGAAGTTGCTGTAGTAGATGCAGAGGGTTGTGTCGCAGAAGGAAATTTCACAACTGCGGATGATGTTGTTGTTGATGATTGTAACAATTTAGAAATTTATCTTGGTCAAGATGGTCCATTCTTGTACACAGAAGCAGGTGGCGGAACACCACCTTATACATATACTTGGTCTACGGGTGAAACAGGTGAGTCAATAGGAGTTGAACCTGCTACAACTTACACGATAACAGTAACTGATGCAAATGGTTGTACAGCTATACAAGAAATAACAACAGAAGATGTAGAGGTTGATTGTAGTTTTTTTGGTGGAGTTATTTATCAAAGCTCTAATGGGAATTTAGCTGTTGATATTTCTGGCGGAACACCACCTTATTTTTATGAGTGGTCAGATGGTTCAATGGGAGAGACAACAACAGCTTCAGAAGGAGCTTATACAGTTATGGTAACAGATGCAAATGGCTGTACGGTAACAGATGCAATCACTATTAGCAATAATACTGACTGTGATAATTCATTGACACTTGGTGCAGCGACAAGTTATCCTGTTAATTTCTCAGGAGCAAGTGAAGCGTATCTTTTTAAGACATCTTGTTCTGAATTTAACCCAGATTACCCACCAGCTTTTGACCACAATTACCTTATTGTAGATGTTGCGTGGGACAATTGGGGAACAAATGAACCTATTGCGTATTGGAATGTATCAGATGGTCTTCCTGGCATTACGATTGGTAGCAATGGCGTCCCACAAGTCGGAGATGTACTTAGTGGTTATGGATTAGAACCACTTTTCTATCAATATGGCGCACAAGCTAATTATGAAACCAGTGATGTAGTTGTTACCATTACAGAAACAGGCAACAGTGTTGGAGAGTATATTGGCGGTACAATTTCAGGTACAATGACCAACCAAAACGATCCTTCTGATACAGCAATGGCAACAGGTTCATTCTGTGTGCAAATTGTTTCAGTTTGTCAATAAGTAATAAAATTTAGTGTTATAAAATAAGTATCAGGGCGAGGCATTTGTAAAAGATGCTTCGCTTTGATTTATTTTAAGGAGCGAACTGTTTGGAGCTTCGTCGTGACGTTCAGTCCTGCTATTCGTTCTTATCGTTTTGCCTTACTTATACTTGCCTTCCAAAAAACGATACCACTACTATCAGGGCTATTCTAAAAGGTCGCTATCAAAATATTACGGTTCAAGAGTAATTGCGTAAATGGATATTAGTCAGCAACTTATTAATGAATGTAAATCAAACAACCGCCTTTCACAGAAAGCGTTGTATTTACAATTACTTCCTTATTTGAGGGCTGTCTGTGTACGCTATTTATACAATACCAATTTGGTCAAAGACGTTTTACAAGAAGCCTTTATACTGATTTTTAAAAACCTAAACAAATACGATTCAAACAAAGGAGCGTTTCACAAATGGGCAGTAACCATAACAATAAATGCAACGTTGAATTACAATCGTAGAATGTCTTTGAGAAACCAAGATCAATTTGAAATAGATTTACATGATATTCCACAAATACCTGTAGTGTTACAAAATTTATCTATTGAAGCCTCATTGCATTTATTGAAAAAAATGCCATCAGATTATTTTGAGGTTTTTAATCTTTTTATCATTGATGGGTATGACCATAAAGAAATTTCGGAGATGTTGGATATAAATGTTGAGTTGTCCAGAAAAAGGTTATCTCGTGCAAGAGTGTGGTTAAAAGAAGCTTTCGCTCAACAATCAGAAAAAAACATTGATATTAAAAAACCTTCTTGAGATGAAACATTTAGAAGACGAGTACAATAAAAGATTCAATATGCAGGAATTGTCTAATGACGATTTCGATGTAGATGGATTGTGGGATGCCGTAGAAAAAGAATTGGACGAACCTGCCCCAAAAGGCGGCGGTTTTTTCTGGTCTAAAAAAATGTTTCTATCTGGATTGTTATTCTTTTTCATTTTTGGCGGAGGCATTTGGTTCGGAATAAAATATTCAGAAAATTCCTCAAAAACAGTAGCAATCAATACTCAAAACAAAACAGAAAATACGTCCATTAAAACATCAATAAATCAAGAAGAAAAAACACAATCAAAAGCAGCAACAGAAAAAACAAAAATAGAATCAACAGAAGCCGAAACAGAAGCCGAAACAGAAGCCGAAACAGAAGCCGAAACAGAAGAAATAAAAACAACAAAAATAAAAACAGCCGAAACAACAACGAAAGAAGCAGAACTACAAATAACCGAAGCAACAACGAAAGCAGAACCACAAATAACTGAAACAACAACGAAATCAGAACCACAAATAACTGAAACAACAACGAAATCAGAACCACAAATAACTGAAACAACAACGAAAGCAGAACCACAAACAGCCGAAACAACAACGAAAGAAGCAGAACCACAAACAGCCGAAACAACAACGAAAGAAAAAGCACAAACAATTGCAAAGATAGAACCAAAGGAAGCAACAACAATTGCAAAAACAAAAACTCCAAAACAAAAAAAGGAGTTAGCAAACAAAGCTGCTAATGCCTTGAAAAACATTCAACTTCCACAAAAAAACATCAAATGGGAAATTGAACTTTTTGGCGGAAGCAATCGAACCAACCTTGATTTTAATTCAACAGAACCAGACGATTTTGCTTTGTTAAAAGAAGATACAGAAAAAGAATATTGGGGAACAAGTTACGGCATCCACATAGGCGTTGTAGGAGAAAAACACTGGACAATCAAAAGTGGTTTTGAAGTACATCAACTCTGGACAAAATTTGATTATACACAAATAACAAACGCCCCCAAATTAAAAGAAAATGCCTTGTTAAAAGTTTGGGTAGATGAAACCTCACAAGACACTTTGAAAACAGAGTATGGCGATAAAGTCGTTAATACAGTTACCACAAGAGAAGTAATTCACTTCAACCAATACCAACAATTTAGCGTTCCACTTTTAGTAGGCGTTCATAAGGACTTCGGGAAATTCAATTCGGGAATTACAGCAGGACCCGTATTTAATTTTATAACAAAACAAATAGGGAAGTCATTGGATGGGCAAGCGGAAATAGCTCTTTTTGACGAATCAAATACCGCAGCACCCCTAAAATCCTTTAATATCGCATTGCGTGTAGCACCTTTTGTTGGATACAACTTTACCGATAAACTCTCCGTTAATTTGCATCCACAATGGACATGGCAAGCCCACAATAATTATGACAACACAACAATAAAAACATCATTACATCAATTGAATTTAAATGTAGGGGTTGGATGGATTTTTTAAAAAAGCTAAAGGTTTTCTAAAAATTTGATTTCCGTATTTATGCGTTTAAGCAATTGAGTGGCATGAGGAATCGCTTTACTTCTTAAAAAACTTTTTTGTTTAGGATCATCCACTTGTATTGTATTAAAAGTATTAAGGGAAGCAGCCGTTTTTTCTTTGATACTATTTAAAATGGGTTTGAACGAGTCAGCACTTTTTGATTTAAATCTATTATTTTTGGCAGCAATATATTGATTGAAAGTATTTGCTACTTCTCTCATTACCGTATTTGCAGCATTTATTTCAACAGTCTTTGCACTTGTTTCAGCATACTTCTCCTTGTTTTGGTGATAGGTTAAATGCTGTTTCCTGTTTTTTAAATAATTTTCTACCAAAGGACTACAATCTCCAACAGCCTTCATCGCTTCCATTCGTTCAATAAGTTTGCTTAATTGTTTCTTTTTAGAAAGAGTAAACCAAGTATTGATTTTATCTTGAAAATTGTATTTTTCTTTTGAGGCAGCAGCCAAGAGATCCATATCAAAACTTACATATGGAATTGGGTTTTCCAAAAGTTGCCAAATAGGATCAAAAGGAATATGTGTTTTTATCATTTCATCGGGAGCAACATTATACCATTCAGGCTTGTATTTTTTGATGTATTTTTTGTTGTTGCGAACACCACCCGAACCCCAAGTAACATCATACAACCTCCATTGTCCATTTACTTTAATGGCGTTCCACGCATGTCCAAAAGTTCTATCTACTTCTTCATTTTCCTTTTTAGTATAGCCCGTCACCATAAAAGATTCATACCCCAATTCCTTAACAATTTCGTCCAACAATTCAGAATAATGCTGGCAAACGCCCTTCTTAGATTTCAACACATCCTCAATTCTCTCCTCTCTTTTTTCTGTAGATTGAGGATTCGCCGTTTTAGTAATTTTCTTTAGTTTTTTTACATCATAATCAATATGATCTGCAATCCAATCAAAAACAGATTTGATAGTATCTTCTTTAAATTCGATTTTTTTAATGGTCTTGGTAATCAATGGATTCTGTGCAAATCCTATCAGGGGAACAAACCAAAACAATAAGATTAATTTTTTCATGAGAGGGTAGGGAATTAGGAGTTAGTAAATCAGGGAATTGGGAATTAGGAATTAGGAAACTAAAAAAACATGCCCACTAAAACCACAGCACCAAGAACTACGGCACTACAGCACCAAAAAAAACTACTTATTTTTCTTCTTCTCTTCCTTAGCAAGTTTTTTCTCCTCCTTCGTTTTGCGTTCAATCAGCGAGAACTGCACATAACGTTTAGGATTCTCTTTCAAATCAAGAAAAAGTTTATCTAAGTTAGCCGTCGTTTTTTCCAAATTATTATAGAGTTTTTTGTCTTTAAGCAGCATATTTAACGAACCATCACTATCATTGACTTTTGTGAGCGTCGTATTAAGACTACTCATCGTCGTACTTGCACTTTCGATAGTTGTCTCTAATTTTTCGCTCATAGCTTTAAAATCCGCCTCAGCAATCCCACCAGAAATTTTAGCAGCATCTGCTGTAATGATATTGGCATTATCCAAAAGCACATTAAATTTCTCACTACTATTGTTTAAGCGCTTGGTCATAGACTCCACATTTTGCATAATATCGTGCAGCGTTTTACTTTCCACAAGAATTAATTGATCCAGCCCTTGACTTGTTTTTTGGAGGGAAGCCACCGTTTGTTCAACAGAATTCAGCGTATTTTGAATTTGCCCAGCCTGCACAATACTATTGACCACCACCAACAGCGAATCCATCGTAATCATCAATTCTTGCACCTTGTTTTTTACAGGCATTAATTCCTCCGTGACCGTCTCCATCATCCCTAAATTGAGATTACCAGGCAGTTGATCGCCATCTTGCGCCAAATTTTGGTAGTCCGCAGGCGTACAATGCGACACATCAACACTAATTTGCATATCTCCCAACAAATCTGCTGCTTCAATCTGAGCAATTGCGTTTTTAGGAATTTTGACATCGCCCTTAATACTCATTGCCACCAAAATACGATAAGAGCCATCATCAATAAACTCTGCTGATTCCACTCGCCCAATTTTCAAGCCATTGAATTTGACCTCATTACCAGGCAATAATCCATTTACATTATCATAAATGACCGTATATTGGTTTTGGTTGGATAGAATATTAGTGCCTTTAATAAAATTATAGCCAAAATAGAGTAGGATAGCAGCAACAAATACAAGTAATGCCACTTTTATTTCATGTGTAATTTTCAAAGTCGTTGTTTTTTGGGTTTGTTTACTTGTTCAAATATACAAAAGTAAAGCTATTTGCCAATATTTTTATGACTTCGTTAATGTTTTGAATTTGATAATTAGGAGAGAACAGTCAATCCCTTCGTCGTCACGCACGGTCTCGCTATCCGCTATTATGGCAAAATAAAAACCTTTTACGCCTGCACAGAACTACAAAAACTACTTAAACCACAAAAACCACTTAAACTCATTTGCCATACCACTACTATCGAGTCTATTTTAAATGGTCAGAACCCTTGTTTCACTAATCCGTCTCTACACGAACCAGTCCACCCACAAAGCCTTTGAATCACAGATTTTTTATAAATCATTTCGCTATAAGAGCAAAAAAGCAAGAATAGAAAATCAAAAAAAACATGCCCACCCACAACTACAGCACAACAGCACAACGTCACCAAGAACCACAGCACCAAAAAAACAACTACAAAAACTAAAATTCACCGATAAAACACACACTTAACCATCTCAGGCTGCAAACTCGTTCGTTGGAGCGATTTAACCTGCGTTATTAAGGTCAAAGGAAGGGTTTGGTCATTTTCAGTATTAAGTTGTTCATAATCAGCGACAACCTGAAAAAGTTCTGGAATATAGGTTTCATAAGCAGACATGGGTAGTTGCAAACTCACCGTCGCTGTTTTGGGAGAAAGGTACACAAAAAGACTATCGGGAAGATTTAGGATTTCAATAGGAATTTCGAGTTGTTTTTCTGTCCAATTATCTACCTCAAATTGATAAGTGCATTGAGTAGGATCAAGACTTACATTGAAATTCTGTGGTGGACGTAACTTTAATTCGCCTTTTTGGGCTGTTTTTACGTCTTTTAAAATCAAAGAATCCGTTTCCCAATACTCTATATTTCTGATATTAGAACGAGGACCAATGACATTGACTTCAGAAGGAAAAATTTCGATTTCGCCTGACAAAAAGTGGGAAGGAGCAAAATTCAGTCCATAAGAAATTTGGATAGGAACTTTTTTAGAGAGTTTTTCTTCAAAATTAAGATTTAAAAATTCAGGTTGAATGTCCAAAATATTCATTTTCAACTGTTCATTCAAAGGAAGAATCAATTGATTGCTTGGAATAAGATTGGCATTTTCATACCGTTCATAATTAATCAACAATCTTTGAGGACTGTTGAATATACTGTACCTCAATAAATTAAAACCAGGCGCAAAAACAGACAATTTGAGATTCTCAGTGAGGGGAGTGGCAGCAACTTTATTGTTGGGAAGATTGACATATTGAAGCTGTACATCAATCTCAGAGGGATGTTGTTCCGACAAGGCATTGAGCAACCATACAGTAAAAGAAACCGCAAGGCAAGCTATGAAAAGCGATTTATTGTTGACTTCAAAGATACTCACAGTAAATTGTTAAGAAATGATTGATGCACAGTTGACAGCGGTTATGACTGTTCAAAATAGACTCGATAGTAGCGGTAGGGCGGATAGGCATTTTCAAAATGCCTTACATCTCCGACCTTTAGCGGATAGCGAGACCATGCTTTGCGACGAAGCAATAGACTGTTCTCTCCTCTAAAAAATTAAAGGAAAAAAAATGTAAACTTATCTTGAATTAAGTTGGATTTTTGACGACAGTAGCTTCTGAGAGAGCTTTTGACATTTCGTGAGAGATAGCAGAACGAGTAACTTTGATGTGGATATTGTGTGCAACCTCTAAAGAAATAGTATCACCATATAAATTTACAATCTTTCCATGAACTCCGCCAGACGTGACGACTTGTTCCCCTTTTTGAAGATTGTTTAAAAAAAGTTGTTGTTCTTTGGCTCGCTTGGTTTGAGGGCGAATCATAAAGAAGTAAATCACTGCAAAAATACTTGCATACATTAAAATAAGACTAATATTCATACCGCCGCCTGCTTGTCCTAAAATGAGTAAATTGTTCATAGGTAATGATGATTAAAATGGCTTAATTGAACATTGTCTACGTAAGATAATGTCCAATAATTCCGCAAAGTTACGCCTTTCATCACTATTCCACTAAACCTCGCCCTGTTTTATTGATTTTGTTTTGTCTTTTCAATTTTTTGAGAAGCGTATCCAAGACCCCATTGATGAATTCCTTGCTTTTGGGTGTACTATATTGCTTGGAAATTTCAATATATTCATTGATAGAAACTTTGACAGGTACATTGGGAAAATAAAGCAACTCAATCAAAGCCATTTTGATAATAATCATATCCAACTTATTGGTACGATCAGCCGCCCAATTATTGAGTACAGGCACCACCAAATCTTTCAGTTCTTCTTGATTGTTGATGCATTTTAGAAAGAGATCTGAAGCAAATTTGCTGATTTCATCCCACTTTACAGGACTAAGACACTTTTCAATTTCAGGAGGATCAAGCTTGTAAAATTCATTTATAGTAGCCATAGTCATATTAATGACAGAATTTGTGTCATCTGGCCAAGTAGGAAAGTACTCTTCTAATTGAGAAATAAATAAGTCGCTTTTTAAAATGACTTTTTTAAATAAAATGCGGAAGAGCTTTTTCTCGTGATTGATATTGTGAGGGTCTTGAGAAAAGTCTTTAAACTCTTTTTCTTTTTTTAATTCATAAAAAAGATTTTTGATGGTATCTTTTTCGATATAAGACGCTATTTTATCTTTCTCAAATAGTTTTTTAAGTGTTGAGTTATTATTAAGTTGTTTTATAAATGTAGTTTCAGCAATATTTGATGTAACCTTAATTTCTTCTTCAGACTTGATGTACTTTCCATCAATCATCTTTTTGTAATCCCATACATAATTTGCTACCTCACGAATGCTGTGAAGCATACATAAATATAATTTATAAGTGTCTTTGACACTTTGAGTTAGGGTAGCATTAATGTTAGATACAGGGACATCTGGATTGAACTCAAGTGCATACAAACCTTGCATTACCTTAATCCTGAGAAGCCTTCTACTAATCATACGTTTAGTATTAGTTTATATTGGTGTTTATTTTTGTTGTTAGAGTTTGCTTTTATATGGGAGTAGTAGCAAAGGTAGTATTTTCTTGTGTAAGATAATAGTTAATATGAAACTTCAATAGAATTTAAATATTTAGAAAAAATAATAGCTTTTTTGTTTAATATTAAAGATTATTTTTGTTGAAAATCTTCTACAATATACTTTTTTACTGGCTTATGCAATAAATGATGTATGTTTTTTTTTATTAAGTTATGTAATAAATATAGGTATAAAAAAAACGTCAATTGTTAGAGATTAAACAATTGACGTTTTTAGATAGTGGAGCGTAGGATAAGCCAAAGACGCATAATTTAATATGTTTTCCGTGACTCTCCTCCGAACCGAGCATGCAACTTTCACTGCACTCGGCTCTCCAAGTATCTTACGATAAAATAAATAATCGTTGAGCTAATTATTCAGTTTTAGCGTGTCGTTTTATATGACAAGTAATACATAAAGCCACAAGATTACTCAATTGGTTTGCTTGTGTATTATCCCTAAATTTGGAATAATGCTTTATGTGATGTACGTTACTGTTATTTAAGGTAATTTCCTTATTACAGTCTTGGCATTGATTACAATCTCTTTCAAGAACTTGTAGCCTGATAGTAGTCCAATCTTTTCCTCTACTTTGATTTCCTACCCAATAGGTATTGAGGTCAGGGATTAAGCTTTCACTTATTCCCTTCTTAGAAGGTTCATAATTACTAAAGATAGTTTTGTGATAAAAACCACATTCTAAATCCTGTAATTTATGTAATGAATATCCTTCCCATTCAATCCCATTTTTGAATTGCTTACTTAATATTTGTTTAGTAGATTTTCTATGTTTTCGGCATACAAAATCTACACATTTTTCAAATATATAGCTGTCCAATTTGTTAAATATAGACTTAGCACTATTACAATATTTGTAGTAATTTCCCCAACCTTTGATAATTCTATTTGCTGCTTGGATTGAGCCAATAATATCTCTATTTTGACTTGATTTATCGAAACAAGCGTTTATCTTTCCTTTGAATTTCTTGATACTTTCTTTGGGAACAGTAACCTTCATAATTTTTTGCTTCTGTCCCTCACTTCTTTTAAATTGAAACCCTAAAAATTGAAACCCTTTATTTACATGAGTTATAATCGTCTTTTTCTTAGATAATGTAAGTTTTAATCTATCCATTTCCTGTCTGCATTCCTCTAACAAGCCTTGAGCTTGGTCAATACTACCATTTGTTAAAAGGACGAAATCGTCTGCGTACCTGGTATAAACAACATTGCCTATACCATTTCTTCTATTATTTCGTCTTTCTAAACTTGATTTATCTAAGTATTTATTTTCAAAATACTTATCTATTTCATTTAGGTAAATATTGGCTAAGAGGGGTGATAAAATACCACCTTGAGGTACACCTTCTTTTGTTTGCACAAATAGTTGCTTCCTCATCAATCCAGCTTTAAGAAATTTTCTAATTAAGTTAATTAGCTTTTTATCTTGTACTTTAGCTCTTATAAATGTCAATAAAATGCTATGATTTACTGATGTAAAATAGCTTTTAATATCACCTTCTATGACATAAAACATTTTTGATGAATTATTTGTCACATTGCTGATGAGTTTCATACACTGATGTGTATTTTTCTTTGGTCTAAATCCAAATGAATATTTACTGAAAGTACCTTCAAAGATGGGTTCTAAAATACATTTTATTGCTGCTTGAACTATTCTATCTTTAACAGCAGGAATGCCTAAGGGTCTTTTACCACCTTTAGGTTTAGGTATTAGAACTTCTTTGACTGGTAATGGCTTAAATTCACCATTTTTCAGTTCAAATGCCAATTTGTCAATGAACTCGCTTACTGATACTGATGAAATATGTTGGGTTTTAACCTTATCTATTCCAGCAGTATTAGCACCTTTATTGCTACTTACTTGGCGATATGCTTCTGTAAGTATGTCCTTACGACATATAAGGTTGAATAAATTATCAAACTTAATGCTTGAGTTATTCAACGATTTCTTGTAAAGACTCTTTTGAAATTTTATTAAATCCACGTTCAACGTATTTTAGAACTTTAATAAAAATCATTATAGAGTATCAGATACTCTGCCATCCTTCCCCATGCTAAACCCATTACAGGCAAACGTCGGGTACTACGTTGGCTCCGCCACCAATCAGTGTATCAGCAGACCTAATTGCCTTAGCATCACTTTCATGGTTTCCCAAGTTCCCATAACAGCACTCAAACAAGTTCACTTAGGTTTCACCTTATTCTTACCCTATATCTCTTTGATATATCCCTATACTCCATTTGACCGACATATTTATGGTACTAATGTATGATTCAATTGAATCACGTACTAAATTTTACCCTCCAACGGACCAATTTAGTAAGTATAGACCTGCGTACAGTATAATTTAAGCAGGTGAGTCGACTTTCTCGAAGGTATTACGGTGATTCCTCTCGTAACCTTATGAACTCTATGTTTAGCAGCATCCTCTTGGATATTATACTTCTCCTCAATGCCACATTGTCTCGGTAGCTATTTAGCCTTGATATATTAGTCATATCAAAACATAACCGATAAACAAATTGCTGTATATGAGCTTCTTGGCGCACTGGTGGGAGTCGAACCCACGTCCAGATAAAGCCTCAACTCGCTTTCTACACGCTTAGTTTTTTCTTGATTTTCGAGCTATAATAGGTGAAAAAACTTACCAAATATAGCCTTATCTTCTGAATTTCATCTAAACTGCCGAAGTACTCAGTTCAAACTAACTCATCGGGTTATGATAAGCTCAAAACTCCTTGCAGATGAGTAAAGCAGTGGAGAGAGCATTGGTGCCTTAATTCCTAGAATTAGGCAGCCATTCTGTGGCTAGTGCCATTTAAAAGTTGGTTGTACATTAGGTTTTACGAGCCAATTATACAAAGCTCGGCGTGCTTACAAACAAAGAACGATCCTGTCAATTCCAGTCAGCCCCAATTGCCATTCTTTACCTGTTATTCTCTAACAGGCGACAAATGTAACAATGTATTTTGGAATTAAAAAGTTCCCAAAGGGTTGTTTTTGTATAAAAATAATTGTAAAATGGCATTTTTGATGAATTTAAATGGTTTTATCTACGATGAAAGAGCAATTAAAACTACATTCGGTCTTTTCAGTGGACTGTGTTATTTTTGGTTTTGATGGAGAAGAAATCAAAGTACTATTGATTGAAAGGGGGGAAGAGCCTTATAAGAATTACTTCGCTTTGCCAGGTGATTTGGTAAAAGAAGATGAAGATTTGGAAACGGCAGCAGGAAGTGTCTTACAAAGTCTTACGGGCTTAAAAGATATTTATATGGAACAATATTATACTTTTGGTAAGGTCAATAGACATCCATTAGGAAGAATTATTACGGTTGCTTACTATGCTTTGGTTAATTTGCATGAGTTCCAACCCAAAGCGAGTTCTTTTGCAAAAGGCATTGGCTGGGTGTCCTTGGCTAACATCCCTTCACTGGGATTTGACCACAATGCTATCTTAGAAAAGGCGATAGAAAGACTCAAATGGCGTGTAACCGTAAAGCCTGTAGGATTCGAACTGTTAAACAATAAATTTACGCTACGTCAAATTAGAAAGTTGTATGAGGCTATCCTCGAAAAAAACCTTGATAAACGCAACTTTAGAAGAAAGATTCTTAAAATGGATTTTTTATTGCCCCTCGAAGAAAAACAAAAGAATGTGGCACACAAAGCTGCTCGATTATACCAGTTTGATTATGCTCGATACAAAGAATTAAGTGCAAAAGGATATAATTTTGACTTTTAAAAAAAAATTAGGCTTGAGTTCATATATGTATTATATTTGTCTGTATCTACAAATAGCTAATTAGACGTAATAAGTCAATTAAGTATAATTGTAATATAATAAGTTGATTATCAACATCTTGTTTTTATAAGATTGACTTATATCTTTTTACAAACAATAGATAAAAGTGATGTTACCTTTAGTGTATCCTATTGTCTAAAGGTTCACAAGTGTCCAAGTTAGCTACAATTCTAAACTATTACACCCTCACAGTAGTTTATGTTATCCTCTCATATTTTATTATCCCTTCCTAAGCATACAAGTTGAATATTAAAACTTGTAAGTGCTATGAAAAATACTTTTATTTAGTACAACTAATTTGAAATTATTACTAACAATAGTTTCAAAAAAATATTTGGCAATTATCTAACCAGTATCGTCAAATCCTAATTATAACTAATTGATTCAAGGCAATTACCTAACCCGTATGTGCCAAGTCTTATCTCAAATGGAGATAAAGATGTAAGGATACCTAATTATGAGAACATTTATAACAATGATTTTGTGCTTGCTATTAGTGTCAATCACTGTACAAGGACAAAATAAAAACAACAATAAAAATAATAATGAAGAACGTTCTTTGTCTGTAGGATCAAAGTCTTTCACACATAAAGCAAGAACAGGCTTCAATCTTAAAGCTTCTAATAACTGCTCACCAAGTCCCTACAGAACAATTGATGGGAGCTGTAACAATGTTTCTGATACAAGTAAATGTTTTTGGGGAGCATCAGATATTCAGCTTCGTAGAGCATTGCCAGCTCAATATTCAAGTTCTGATCCTTTTAATGCAATGGCTGGTGAAAATCGCTTGAGTCCAAGAGCTATTTCTAATTTAATTTGTGACCAAGCAGCTTCTATTGAAAGTGCTGTTAATTTAAGCTCTTTCGTTTTTACTTGGGGACAATTTATTGACCATGATATTGATTTGACACCAGAAACAGACGATGAAAGTGAGCCTGTTCTATTACCAGCAGATGAGCCTTTATTTATAATGGACATTCCTTTTCATCGTGCTGAACCACTCCCAAATACAGGGATTACTTCACCAAGACAACATCCTAATATTATTACTTCTTGGATTGATGCTTCCAATGTATATGGTTCAGAAATTACTCGTGCCGATTGGTTGCGTACCAATGTTGATGGAAAACTCAAAACATCAACAGGTAACTTATTGCCTTACAATACAATAGATGGAGAATTAGGAAGTGCTATTGATCCCAATGCACCAAGTATGGCTGGAGACAATCAAGGAACTTATAAGCTGTTTGTGGCAGGAGATGTAAGAGCAAGTGAACAACCTGGATTGACGACTTTACACACTTTGTTTGTGAGAGAACACAACCGTATTTGTGATGAATTGGCAGCAGGTGGTATGACTGGCGATCAGTTGATTTATGAAACAGCTCGTAAAAGAGTAGGGGCATTGCTTCAAAAAATTACTTACAGCGAATTTTTACCTGCTTTTGGTGTAGATATTTCTCCTTATAGTGGTTACAATAGTACCATACAACCAGACATTAGTAGCGTTTTCTCTACGGCTGCTTATCGTTTAGGACATACAATGGTGACAGAAGAATTATTATTGGTAGGGGATGATTGTATGAATGTAGCAGGTGGAAGCTTGGCTTTATTGGATGGTTTCTTTGAACCTACTCACGTACAAAATTTGGGAATTGAGCCTTTCTTAAAAGGTTTGTCTGTGCAAGTTCAACAAGAAATAGATACAAAAATTATTAGTAATTTGCGTAACTTCTTATTTGGAAATGACCCAGATGCAAGCGTAGCTTTTGGGTTAGATTTAGCGTCTTTAAATATCCAAAGAGGGAGAGATCACGGATTACCTGACTACAATACAGTGAGAACCCATTTCTTGGGTCAAGGGGTACAATCCTTTAGTGATATTACTTCTGATCCTGCTTTGCAAATAGCCTTAGCAACAGCCTATACGGATGTTAATGATATTGACCCCTGGGTGGGAATGTTGGCAGAAGATCAAATGCCAAACAGTTCTATTGGAGCAACTTTAAACGCAATCTTAAAAGACCAATTTGAGCGTTTAAGAGATGGCGATGCTTTCTACTATGAAAATGATACTGAACTAACCAACGAAGTTGCCAATATCAACAATACAACATTATCAGATATAATCCAAAGAAATACAAACCTAACAACTCTACAAAGCAATGTTTTCTTTGCTCAAGACTGTACATGTCCATTAGCTGAAGGAATGCCTTGTGATGATGGTAACCAAAATACCTTAAATGATATAATGGATGATGCTTGTAATTGCATTGGAACAATGGATTCTGTAGCCGTACAATTAAGAGCCTATTTGTCAGGAGCGATGTTAAATAGTGCTGCTTCCAATCTGATGCAAGATGACTTGCGTATTAACGACCATCTTCCAATGGCAGAACCTTATACTTCCTTAAATACTTTCACACACATTGGTGACGGTGGAGGCGAAACAATGAATCCTTTGCTTTTGATACCATCAGGAGCGGATGGTATAGTAGATTGGGTACTCATTGAAATTAGAGATGCTGTTGATCCAACCATCATTTTACAAACACAAGCTGCTATGTTAAAATGCAATGGAGACATTATTACACAAAATGGCGAGAGTGCTTTGAAGTTTCCTTTGTTACAAGAATACTACCATGTTTCTATCAAACACCGCAACCACTTGGGGATTATGACAAAAAATCCTGTCTACTTAGAAACAAATAGCGTTCCATTAGTTGATTTTTCTGACCCAATCACACCAACTTGGGGAACAGACGGGCAGTTTGAATTAACCAATGGCAAAATGGCTATGTGGGGTGGAGATACCAATGGTGATAAGAAACTTGTCTTTCAAGGTACAACCAATGATGTCAATAGCGTATTCTTTGGTGTTTTAAATGACCCAGACAATGTTAATAATTTGACAAACTATATCCGAGAAGGGTATCACGTAGAAGATGTAGATTTAAATGGTCAAATGATTTATCAAGGAGGCAATAATGAAAACAACTTTATGTTCTTCTCTATTATGGCACATCCTCAAAATGTGCTACAAATCAATAACTATATCATAGAAGAACAATTACCTTAAGAAAATTTGGTTCTATCCTTTAAAACAACTTCAAAACGCAGGAATATCGAATCAATAACGCTATTGTTTCTTATTCCGATAAGGGATACATAACTAATTATGAACATTTTCAACACCCACTTCAACTATTTGAAGTGGGTTTTTTTATTTAGGAATGTAAGATTTTGGCTAAAAATAAACTAAATAGTTAGTTATCTTATTTACATTTGATGAAGAATATATGTGTTTTATGTTAAGAATACACTATTGAAAGATGCATTACATCCAACGTACCTATTTTTGCAGTCCAAACATGTATTTTGTATTTTTGTTGTTACGT